>ENA-OQDT01001256-OQDT01001256.1-human-gut-metagenome-genome-assembly--contig:-NODE-1256-length-15243-cov-3.007343_pt1 | contig 15243 bp, 15 predicted proteins | sample MGYA00242786_ERZ504617 | MGnify/ENA primary metagenome ERZ504617 (study PRJEB26092, sample SAMD00036337) | human gut metagenome | host: Homo sapiens | study: EMG produced TPA metagenomics assembly of...
GGGTTGACACGCTGTCGATGCGTGTGGTGACGTCGGCGTCGATGTCGGAACAGTATTCGAACGAGCGCGTCGTGTTGATCAGACGGCAGTCTCGCATCGTCAGCCCGTCAATGTAGCACAGTCCCTGCAGCGATTCGATGGTGCAGTTCTCGAATGTGATGTTCTTCGTGTTCCATGCCAAATACTCCCCGCTGATGAACGAGTTGCGCACCGTGACATTCTCGCAGTTCCAGAAGGCATCCTTCGAAATCAGACGGGCATGATCCACCGTCACGTTCCGTGCGCCGTCGAAACAGTAATTGCCGGTGAGCTGAAAATCGCGTATGTCCAGATTCTCACTGTTCATGGCAAAGTAGTCGCCGGCGGCGCTCACTTCGCGCAATGTGACCTTCCTGCATTCCCAGAAGGTCTCCGCGGCATCAGTGAATGCGGTGCGCTCCACGGTCACATGCTCATTGCGACGGAATTCCTTGGGTGCCTGGATGGTGCAGTCGTGGAACGTCATGTTCTTCGAGTACCAGAACGCCGCGTGGGCATTGAATTCGAACAGACTGTGCTCCACCTCGACGCCCTCGCTGTACCACAGCGGATACTTCCAGCGGAACACCGAATCCCTGACCACGATGTTGCGTGATTCCTTGAGCGGCGACTCGCCGTCCTCGAACACGCATCCGTGATCTGAAGATCACGACCTTGGAACAGTGCGCGTTCACCACTGAGCAGCTGTTGCGTAATCGCTTGCATAGCATCTTTTCAGACTCGTGTATCTCATACAATACGCGTGCGGCACTTGCGGATTCCTCGATTTCGTCGTCGCCTCATTCGAAGTTGGCATCATCGGCATGCGTGTGGGGAATGGCATATGCAATCTTCCGCCGTGTGAAATGCGAGGGGCCGACGGCATTACACCGTCGGCCCCTCGCATTCATCCGGATTCTTCCCGATTCCGTTCACTTCCGGTTGGTCGCAGGAGTAGCCAGGAAACGGTCCTCGCTCGGGAGGACGAGATTGAGCACCACAGCCACCACAAATGCCACGGCGATGCAGTTCTGCGCGAAGATCGACTGGAACAGCGGCGGGAAATGCACGAAGATGCTGGAGACCTGCGTGAAACCGATGCCTATGGTGAGGGAGAGCGCGGCGATCGTGATGTTGCGCTGGGTGTATCCGGCATCGGAGATCATTTGGAAGCCGGAGAGAATGATGTTGCCGAACATCATGATCGTGCACCCGCCGAGCACCGCCTGCGGCATGGAATTGAACACCTCGGATATGGCTGGCACGAAGCTGGCGAGTACGAGGAGCAGGCCGCCGGAAAGAATCACCTTGCGGTTGACCACTTTCGTCATTGCCACGAGACCGATGTTCTGTGCGAAGGAGGTGAGCGGCAGGCAGCCGAAGAGACCGGAGACGGACGAGATGAGGCCATCGCCCGCAATCGCGCCGGATGTCTCCTTTGCAGTCGGCTTGCGGTCGAGCCCGACCTTGGTCAGGGCTGCCGTGTCTCCGAGCACCTCCACTGAGGAAACGATGTACAGCAACCCGATCGAGATGATGGAGCCCCAGTCGAACTCAGGCCTGAACGGCATGAATGTGGGTACGTTGACCGCCTGCAGGTGCGAGAAGCCGGAGAAGTCGACCTTGCCGAAGAAGATGGCCACGATATAGCCGACCACCAGTCCGAACAGCACCGAAAGCTGCTTGGCGGTTCCCTTCATGAACAGTTGGAACGCCAGACATGCCACCAGTGAGATGAGGCCGAGAGTGAGATTCTGCCAGCTGCCGAAATCCTCGGCACCCGCTCCGCCGCCGAAGCTCTCGGCTCCCACCGACAACAATGAGAATCCGATCGAAGTGACCACGATAGCCGAGACGATGGGTGGCACAAAACGCTGCCAGTACCTGGCGGTCAGACCGAGCACCACCTCGAGCAGACCGCCGACCATGACGGCGCCGACCACGGCACCGTAGCCCTTGTGGCTCACAATGGAGATGGCGGCGGCGACGTAGGTGAAGGAGATGCCGGTGACCATTGGCAATCTGGAGCCGAACAGCCAGATGCCGTATAGCTGCAGGCATGTGCCCAGACCTGCGACGAGCAGGCCGGCCTGAATGATCTTGGCGGAGTCCTGCGGGCTCATATGCCCGGCGGCTGCGACCAGGAAGATCGGTGCCAGATTCGCCACGAACATGGCAAGCACATGCTGCAGGCCGAACGGGATGCCCTTCCAGAACGAGACGGGCGCGTCGAGACTGGACAGCGCTTCGAAGGAGATGGACCCCTTCCTCTTTTCCTCGGCGACTTCCGCCTTGGATTCACGCTCGTCGCGCTTCAGCTCGGGGGTGACGAATGTGCGTTCCTGATCTTCATCCGAGCGCATGTTGGCGTCGGATGCGGTGGGGTTGGCGTTGTTGCTCATTCCTCTGCCGTTTCTCTTTTCTTCTATTGCTCTCTGTGTTCTTCGATACCAAAACGAATACACGCATACCAGCGTGATCGACGTCGATATGCGTGTATTCGTTGCGGAACAGGTAACAGGCTACAGCCGGTATGTTGCGTTCTGTCAGTGGCGGAATTCGATCGCCCCGGTCTCGGCATCCATCGATTCCACGATGGCCAGTGAATCCAGATCATAGCCGGCCTCACGCAGGGCGTCGCCACCACCTTGGAATCCTTTCTCGATGGCGATGCCAATACCCTCCACGATCGCGCCCGCCGATTCGCACAGTTCGATGAGCCCGTTGAGGGCCTTGCCATTGGCGAGGAAATCGTCGATGAGTAGAACGCGGTCGCCTGCATTGAGGTACTTCTTCGAGACGATCACCGGGAACTCCTTCTGCTTGGTGAAGGAGTAGACGTGGGTCACATACTGTTCGCCGTCGAGATTGATGGACTGCGCCTTCTTGGCGAACACGACCGGGACGTCGTCGAAATGGGTGGCGGCGACGCAGGCGATGCCGATTCCCGATGCCTCAATGGTGAGGATCTTCGTGATGTGCTTGTTGTTGAAATGCTCGGCCCAGGCGGCACCCATATGGTCGAACAGCCGCACATCGCACTGATGGTTGAGGAAGGCGTCCACCTTGAGCACATTGCCCGGTTTCACTACGCCCTGTTCTCGAATACGTTCTTCAAGTTCCTGCATGTCGACCCTTTGCTCTGCTGTTCTGACCGTGAAACACGCCATGACATGGCGTCCGTATGGCGCATAGCATACGCCGCCCAAATGACCATGCGCATACGGGTGGGCCATGGCGTTGTGTTGAACATGGACTGTGGTACAACTGAAAGCCGAATTCGTGATGTGGAGAAAGGACATGCGTTGCCACAGGACGTTGATTTCATCGCCCGTCCACCCCAAGAGCTCATCGGCGATCTGAACGAGCAGCAGGCCCAGGCGGTGCAGTACCGTGGGCCCGCTCTGCTGATCGGCGCCGGCGCGGGATCGGGAAAGACGCGCGTACTCACGAGACGCATCGCGTGGATCCTCACCCAATTCGGGGCATGGCCAAGCCAAGTGCTGGCCATCACCTTCACGAACAAGGCGGCAGCCGAAATGCGCGAACGTCTTGGCGCATTGATCGGCGGCGTGGCCGATCGCATGTGGGTCTCCACGTTCCACTCTGCGTGCGTGCGCATCCTGCGTCGGGACGGTGAGCAGATCGGTCTCAAATCTGGCTTCACCATCTACGACACCGCGGATTGCGAGCGTCTCATCAAGCTCGTCTGCGCTGACTTCAATATCGACATCAAACGCTTCACCCCGCGATCCATCCTCGCCAGAATCAGCGACTACAAGAACCAGCTCACCGATGCGAGCACGGCCTTGGCTCAGTATGCTCCCGATTTCAAACCCGGCATGCGTCACTATTCCTTCGGCCAGATAGGCGATCCGGAGCCGGTGTATGCAGTGGTCTATGCCGAATACCAGTATCGTCTCGCCCTGGCGAACGCCGTGGATTTCGACGATCTGATCGTGCGCACGGTGGAGCTGCTGCGAACCCAGCCGCATGTCGCCGAATACTACCGCCATAAATTCCGCTATATTCTCGTCGACGAATACCAGGACACGAACCATGCCCAATATGTGCTCGTGCGTGAGCTTGCGGGTGTGGATGCCCATGAACCAAGTGATCCCATGGCCACAGAGGCCGGAAAGAGCGGGCCGGCGTGGGTCACTGTGGTGGGTGATTCCGACCAGTCGATCTACGCATTCCGCGGAGCAGACATACGCAACATCCAGGATTTCGAGAAGGACTTCCCGGATGCGCGCACGATCATGCTCGAACAGAACTACCGTTCCACGCAGACGATTCTCGATGCCGCGAATGCCGTGATCGCCCACAACAGTGCGCGCAAGCCGAAAAAACTGTGGACCGCACTCGGCGAAGGCGACAAGATCATCGGGTACGCGGCCGACACCGCACAACTCGAGGCGCATTGGATAGCCCAACAGATTCTCCACCTGCATGAGGAGAAGGGATTGCCTTACAGCGACATGGCAATCATGTATCGAGCGAATGCCCAGTCCCGTTCCCTTGAGGAGGGGCTCATTCAGGCGCATATTCCGTACCAGCTCATCGGAGGCACGAAGTTCTATGAGCGTCGTGAGGTCAAGGACGCCATTGCCTACCTGCAGGCAATCGTGAACCCGGCGGATGACATCAACATGCGCCGCATCCTCAACGTGCCCAAGCGAGGCCTTGGCACGCGTGCGGAATCACAACTCACGCTGTTCGCGAACGAGCACAACCAAACGTTCTGGTGGGCGATCGAGCAGCTTGAGGACATCGAGGGCATGAGTGCCCGTACGGCGAATGCGGTGCGCGCCTTCCGTGAACTCATGACGTCGCTGCGGACATTCGCCGGAGAGCATGACTCCAAGCCCAGCGAGATTGTGGCGCAGGTGCTCGAGCAGTCGCATATGCTGGAGCTGCTGCGCAAATCCGAGGATCCGCAGGATGAATCGCGTGTGGAGAACCTTTCCCAGCTGCAGTCGGTGGCCGCGGAGTTCGAGCAGAACACGCCGGATACCACCCTTGCAGGCTTCCTTGAGACCACCGCGCTGGTCGCTGATTCGGACCAGTTGCCGGGGGAGGGCCATGACAGCGGCAAGGTGACGCTGATGACACTGCATACAGCCAAGGGCCTGGAATACCCGATTGTGTTCCTCACGGGCATGGAGCAGGGCACCTTCCCACATTCGCGCGCCATGGAGAACATGGATGAGCTCTCCGAGGAACGCAGGCTCGCCTACGTTGGCATCACGCGTGCAAAGCGCAGGCTGTACCTGACACGCGCAGCCGTGCGCGCGCAGTGGGGGCGTCAGAGCGAAATGATGCCGAGCCAGTTCCTCGACGAGATCCCGGATTCCCTCATCGACTGGAAGCGTCGCGAAGCCGGTATGGAGCGTATGCGTTCCGGCTGGCGCAACGATGGTTTCGACGACGGCTTCTCCGACGAATTCGGCGGATGGGATGACGGGGATTCTGATTATGGTGCAGGCTCCTATGGGCGCTCGAGCTATGGGTCCTCGGGCCGCTCCCGCACTTCCTCGGGGTCGGCTTTCGGTTCCCACGCCTACGGTTCCTCGGGTACGGCGTCGAATGCCGCTGCAGGCACCGGGTGGGGGAGCGCCGCGACGTTCAAATCGAGTTCGGGCCAGACTGCATATGGTTCGGGATCGTATTCCTCGGGCCGCTCGCGAGGCTCCGGATCCTCGTACGGGTGCATATGGAGCCCACCGGTCGCATGGAGGTTCCTCATCATCCCGTTCCTCGGCTTCCCGTTCGGGTGCCGTGCATACCAGGCACACCCACTGCAAAGACACCTCAATTCGACAGGGGAAATCCCCATTTTCGCAGATTGCCCGCCGACAATGATCTTAATATCGCCGGATTTCCATGTGGGAGACAGGATCACCCCATGACCGTTTCGGATTGGGCAAGGTGGTTCAGACGCAGGACAAGGGCAAGAACTCGGTGATCACTGTAGATTTCGGCTCCACAGGTGTCAAGCGACTTATGCTTCGTCTGGCACCCATCGAGAAGCTGTAGCCCTGATGATCTGGCATCGGAGCGCCGAAGTCTACACCTTCACGGTATAATGCCCATTTGGTGCCTTATGCAATGGGGCACTGTCTGGGAGTCTTAGCCCATCAGTGGGTCGGCAGTCGCAAGACTGTTCGTGCTTGGCACGAGGAAGCACTGGAGAGGCTGGCTCAGTCCGACGCCATATGGTTGCCGGATTCCGTTCAGACAACGACAGAACAACGAAGGAAACATCATGTCGAATCGTTCCCGCCGTCAGGTGCGTCTTTCCCGCGCCCTCGGCATCGCGCTGACCCCGAAGGCACAGCGCATCTTCGAAAAACGTCCGTATGCTCCGGGTGAGCATGGCCGTACCCGCCGCCGCGCCGAGTCCGATTACGCGGTCCGCCTGCGCGAGAAGCAGCGTCTGCGCGCTCAGTATGGCATCTCGGAGAAGCAGCTCCGCGCCGCCTATGAAAAGGGCACCCACACCGCAGGCCAGACCGGCAACGCAATGCTCACCGATCTGGAGACCCGCCTCGATGCCCTCGTGCTGCGTGCCGGCATCGCCCGCACCACCGCACAGGCCCGCCAGTTCGTGGTGCACCGTCACATCCTCGTCGACGGCAACATCGTCGATCGCCCGTCCTACCGCGTCAAGCCCGGCCAGACCATCCAGGTCAAGCCGAAGAGCCAGACGATGGTTCCGTTCCAGATTGCAGCCGAAGGCACCCACCGCGACGTCCTGCCGCCGGTGCCGGGCTATCTCGATGTGAACCTCGCCTCCCTCAAGGCGACGCTGACCCGCAAGCCGGAGCCGGAGGAGATTCCGGTTCAGGTGAACATCCAGTACGTGGTCGAATTCTACGCCCGCTGATCTGGATCAACATACTGTAGGAACATACGGTATAAGGACATACATACACGAAGAGGCCCGCGGCATTTGCCCGCGGGCCTCTTCGTATTCGCAAGCCGGCGTCTCATTGGCCGACTGCGGCGCTCACGATTCCGCTGACCAGCGACATGATGAGCGAGCCGAGCACCGCCCACCAGAATCCGCCAATCGTCACGCCTACGTCGAACAGATTGATGGCAAGCCAGGAGGCCAGCTCCATGAACAGGCCAATTGATCACCAAAGCCAGCAGGCCGAAGGTGAGCACGCTGAACGGCAGCGCCAGCATCTGCACCACGGGTTTGAGCGAGGCGTTGAACAGAGGCCATGAATAGTGAGAAGGCGGCAATGCCGAGAATAGGGGGATGACCCACCACGTGCATTCCTGGAAGCAGCACCACCATCACGGCCGCCGCTATGGTGAGAATGAACCATCGAATGAGAAAATTGCCCATCACCCCATTATGCCCGAAGACGTCCACAGGCGAAATACGACGTCCGGGCGTCACGCCGTGCCATAATCGAAGCATGATCGTGCATGTTCATCTCGTCCGTCACGGACAGACATTCTTCAACCGCTACAACCGTCTCCAAGGCTGGTCGAACTCACCATTGACGCAAGCCGGACTCGACGATGCCATCCATGCGGGCAATGCATTGAAAGACATCACCTTCGCCGCAGCGTATTGCTCGGACACCACCAGAGCACAGGTGACGGCACAGACGATTCTCGATATCAATGCAGCCAATGGGCATGACGTGCCGGTGATTCATGCCGACATGCACTTCCGTGAGCAGTTCTACGGCTATTTCGAAGGGCAGGACATGGGAGCGGCCTGGCTCGCAGCCGGGGGCCCGCACGGTGCTCCCACCTACCATGCCATAGTCGAGCAGTTCGGACTGGGTGCCACCCGGGACTTCCTCAAGGAGGCGGACCCGTTCCACGACGCCGAGTCCGACGAGGAGTACTGGCGGAGAGTCGATGGCGCCTTCGCCCTCATTGCAGCTAACGCGGACCTTAGGGACGGCGACGATGTGCTCATGATCTCGCACGGCAATACGCTGTTGTCGTTGATGCAGCGCTTCGCTCCTGCGGGGTACGACCTGAGCGAACGACCGGCCAACGGCTCCGTGACCATGATTGACTTCGATACCGTCAAGTCACTGGACGATGCCATTGAGGTCATATCGTATAATCGACGCTAGCCGTTTAGGTCTGGGTGATTGGATAGGCTAAACGCGTATAAGTGTAGACGCAAACTGCTAGGAAAGAGGGCGCCATGGGTGCTGGAGAAATTGCGGGACTGATTGCGGCGATTGCATTTGCGATTCTTGCCGGTTTTCTGATCTACCCGCTGATCCGCTTGGGCAAGATGTTCGATCAGATCGCCGAAACGGTGAAACAGACCGGCGACCATGCTCTCCCCGCATTGGACGAGGGTGTGACCACCGTCAAGCAGGTCAACAAGTCACTGGGTGACGTCAATGAGATCTCCGGGGCGGCCTCGAGTACGATGAACAACCTCGGCGCCCTGATGAATCTATACGGTTCCTTCCTGGGCAAGCCGATCATCAAGCTGGCATCCACCTTCTACGCGGTCAAGGTGACAGCGGCGTCGTTCATGAACAAAGGGAAGAAAAACCAGCCCGCATCGGCGGAGCAGAAAGGCAAGGGCGAGTGATGTTCAAACGAGTGTTTTGGGTCGCCGCCGGTGTGGTGCTAGGCGTACTCGCCGTTTCCAAGGCCACCGCATACGTCAGGGCCAACACCCCGGACAAAGCCAGGCAGTTCCTCCTGGGGCCGGATCAGGAGAATGTGGGGATGCGTACACTGCAGGGCCTCATCGATCAGTTCAGGCAGGCCCAGCAGGCACGTGAAGAGGAGCTCAACCGGCAATACACCGCAAAGCTGAGTTGAAAAACACGCGAAGCCAATATCGTCAGTAGAACACCAATACAAGGAGACGCATCACATGCGCACCGCTGAAATCGCACAGCGTTATCTCAATTACTTCAAAAAGCAGGATCATCTGGTGGTGCCGTCCGCATCGCTGATCTCGCCCAATCCGACCACGTTGTTCACCATTGCCGGCATGGTCCCGTTCATCCCGTATCTCATGGGGGAGCAGACCCCGCCAAGCCGCCGCATGGCCAGCAACCAGAAGTGCGTGCGCACCCTCGACATCGAGGAGGTGGGAAAGACCACGCGTCATGGCACCTTCTTCCAGATGCTCGGAAACTTCTCCTTCGGCGATTACTTCAAAGAGGAGGCCATCCATTACGCATACGACCTGCTGACCTCGCCGCGCGAAGACGGCGGCTTCGGATTCGACCCAGAGAAGCTATGGATGACCACCTACACGGACGATGATGAGGCCCGTGCCATGTGGCGCAACGAAGGGGTGGATCCGGAACACATCCAGATCCTCGGCATGGAAGACAACTTCTGGACGACCGGCGGCCCCGGCCCCGGCGGCCCCTGCTCGGAAATCTACGTGGACCGTGGACCCGAATACGGCAAGGAAGGCGGCCCCATCGCCGACGAAAGCCGGTATATCGAGATCTGGGACCTCGTGTTCGAGAACTACATGGTGGACAACGTCAAGTCGAAAACAGACCTGCACATCGCCGGTGAGCTCAAGCACAAGAACATCGACACCGGTGCCGGTCTGGAGCGTCTGGCATACCTGCTGCAGGGCAAGAACAACATCTACGAGACCGATGAGGTGTACCCCGTCATCGAGGCGGCCGAGAAGATCACCGGCATCAAGTACGGCGAGAACAAGGAGGCCGACGTCAGAATGCGCGTCGTGGCCGACCATGTTCGTTCCGCGCTCATGATCATGAGCGACGGCGTGCGTCCGAGCAATGCGGGACGCGGCTATGTGCTGCGCCGCCTGATCCGCCGCACCATCGAAGCCATGCGTGTGCTCGGTGTGACCGATCCGGTCATGCCCCAGCTTCTGCCAGTGTCGGAACAGGCCATGGAACCGAACTATCCGGAGCTCGCCAACACCTTCCACGATGTGTCGGAGGCGGCATACGGCGAGGAAGACGCGTTCCGGCGCACACTTACCAACGGTCTGGAGATCTTCGACATGGCCGTCGCGAAGGCGAAGAGCACGGCCGAGGAAGCCAAGGGGGAGACCACCCCGGTTGTTTCCGGCGATGCCGCGTTCACCCTGCACGACACCTATGGCTTCCCGATCGAACTGACGCTGGAGATGGCGCAGGAGCAGGGGGTCAAGGTCGACGAAGCGAAGTTCCGCGAGCTCATGAACGAGCAGAAGTCCCGAGCCCGTCAGGATGCCCTGAAGAAGCGTCACAATGTCGATTTGAGCGAATACGACGACTTCAAGAACAAGCTGCATCAGCCAATCGAGTTCCTCGGATACACGGAGGTCTCCACCCGCAGCCGCGTGCTTGGCATCATGCTTGAGGGTGTCGGTTCGGTGCCGGCTGTGAGTGCGCCGGCAACCGTGGAGGTCATTCTCGACCGCACGCCGTTCTATGCCGAGGCCGGCGGACAGCTTGCCGATCAGGGTGAGATCATCTCCGATGATGGCGCCGTGCTTGAGGTGGACGATGTGCAGAAGCCAATCAAGGACCTCATTGTGCAGCAGTGCCGTTTGATCGAAGGCACGCTCGTGGTGGGAGCCGAAGCCACGGCAACCATCGACGTCGAACGTCGTGGTGCCATCGCCCGTTCGCATACCGCCACACATATCGTGCACAAGGCCCTGCGCGAGGAGCTTGGACCTCAGGCCACCCAGCGTGGCTCGGAGGATGCCCCCAACCGCTTGCGATTCGACTTCCAATGGTCGACGGCACCCACCAAGGAGCTCATGAGCGCTGTCGAGGCCCGCGTGAACGACCGCTTGCGCGACAACCTGCATGTGAGCACCGAGGAGATGAAATTCGACGACGCCATTGCGCTCGGCGCCATGCATCTGTTCGGTGAGAAGTACGGCGATGTGGTGCGTGTGGTCACCATTGGCGACGATGGCTGGAGCCGTGAGCTGTGTGGCGGCACGCATGTGGACTTTGCAGGCAAGATCGGTCAGGTGAACATTCTCTCCGAGGCATCCGTAGGCTCCGGTGTGCGACGCGTCGATGCACTGGTGGGGCAGAGCGCCTATGATTTCAACGCCCGCGAGCATGCACTGGTTTCCCAGCTCTCCGACACGTTGAACGCACGTCCCGATGAGCTGGCCGATCGCATCAACACATTGCTAGCCAAGCTCAAAGACTCCGATCGCCGCCTTGCCTCGATGTACGAGGCTCAGCTGGCGTCGTCGGTGCCGGAACTCGTTGAGGCCGCCGCCAATTCGACCGCCCCGGTGGTGGTGGTCTCGAAGAACGTCGGCCACTTCGGATCGTTCGATGTGCTGCGCAAGACCGTCATGGACATTCGCGGACGGTTGGGTGACGACAAACCGGTGATTGTCGCCCTCGCCGGCGTGAATGAGGACGACAAGCCTGTGATTGCCGTGGCCACCAATGAAGCAGCCCGCAAGGCGGGGGTGAAGGCCGGCGACCTGGTTCGGCGGCGCTTCCAAGATGCTTGGCGGCGGTGGCGGCGGCAAGCCCGATTTCGCCCAAGGCGGCGGTGCCGATGCCTCGAAGATCGATGCCGCGCTGGAAGCCCTGACGCAAGAGGCGATGCGCGCCTGATGCCGGGAATCTGGCTGGGACTTGATCTCGGGAACGCTCGGGTGGGGTTGCTGCCTCCAACCCCGAGCGTTCCTTCGCATACCCCGAGGGCAACATTCGCGTATACGGCGACTATTTCCAGGTTTTCGACGATGTACTGGACCTTATAGAAGACAAGGCCGAAGAAGGCACACCCGTGACGGCCATCGCCATAGGATTGCCGCTGCAGATGGACGGTTCCGCGGGAAGCAGCGCCAAAAAGGCGCAGCGGTGGGCGAAATCGTTGCGCAGAAGACTCGAGTCCGAAATGGAAGACCAGGACTCTCACATCGGCGTGATGCCGGATATCATATTCATCGATGAACGATTGACAACCGTCGACGCACACCGTCGTCTGTTCGACGCGAATGTCAGCAGCAAGCAACACCGAGCCGTCGTCGACCAGCAGTCGGCGGTTGAGATCCTCCAGACGGCTCTTGATCGTGCACGCGATAACACAGAGGAGTTTTGAAGTGTCCGACGACCTGCATGATTTCTTCAATGCCGACGAATCCTGGGACGATGGCGCCGAACCGGCGGCCATGCCACCCGCCCCTCCCCATAGCAGGCGCGAGATGCGACGCCAACGCGCGATGAGGAAACGCAGGAATCTCATCATCTGCATCATCGTCGTCATCGCCCTCGCCCTCATCTCGGTCGGCGGGGTGTTCGCATACCGGGCCGCACGGAACTGGCGTCGTACGAACATGGCCCATGAATCCCTCGTCGAGGATTATCCGGGACCGGGAGACACCGATGTCGCCTTCACCGTCAAGCAGGGCGAGGGCATCATGGAGGTGGGTGCCAATCTGGTGCAACAGCAGATCGTCAAGTCGGCAGACACCTTCGCCACCTATGTTTCCTCGAACGACAAGACATTGTACCCGGGGACCTATGCATTGAAGACGCATATGAAGGCGTCACAGGCGGCGGACATACTCTCCGACCAAGGCAACGCGAAAGGCTTCGCGGAGGTGCGGCAGGGCGAACGAGTGTCCACCGTGATCGAACGGATCTGCGCAGATAACGACATCGACAAGACACGGTTCGAAGCGATTGTCAACAACAGGGACGAGGCGTCGAAGATCCTTCCCGCAGAGGCGAACGGCAACTTCGAAGGCTGGCTGGAGCCTGGCACCTATACTGTGGGTGATGTCGCGACCGCTCCCGAGCGGCTGCTCAAAGAGATGGTGGACGCGCGCATTCGCAAACTCGACGAGATGGGCGTTCCCCAAGGCGCGGAACGCGAGCGCATGCTCATCATCGCTTCCATTGTGGAGGCGGAGGTGAACTCATCGGACTACTACAGCAAGGTGAGCCGAGTGATCTACAATCGTCTCGACAAAGACATGACGCTCGGCATGGACAGCACCGTGGCCTATGGTGCCAGCATCAACGGCATGCAACTGACCAACGACCAGTTGCAAGACACCTCGAATCCCTACAACACCCGTGTGAATCGCGGTCTGCCGCCGACACCGATCAGCAATCCGGGTGATGACGCCATCGAAGCGGCCATGCATCCTGCCGACGGCAATTGGCTGTACTTCGTGACCACCGATCTGAAGACCGGCGAGACAAAATTCGCCGACACCGACGAACAGTTCCAACAGCTTGTGCAGGAGTACCGGAGGAACAACCCCGACGCGAACTGACGAGCGGATGCGGAACCTGAATTTCAGCTGTCCACGGCGGCTGCGCCCCGTCATGCACAACACATGACGGCAAGTGCAGCCGCCGTTGCTATCACCGGGACGAACGGCACCCGCAGACGTCCCACCCCATCACCGGTGCGTCCACGCGAACGTACCCGGGAATACACGGAATAGGCGGGCACCCAACCTACACCGAGCACGCCCATGCACAGCCAGAACCACAGATAGCATTCGAGTCCGAAATACCCCGTGGCAAATCCCGCCATGCCACTGGCAGTGACATCACCAAGACCAAGCGCATGGCGGGGGATCGCCATGGCGAGCGAAAGCTGCACCCCGACTGCACCCACCAGCCCGAAGCAGGCGCAGACGAAGGGCCACAGGTCGTGCGAGCGAATCCCCGCTGTCAAGAAGACCACGCATTGCACGGCCACACCTGCCATGACCCATGGGCGCGGCACAATGCGGCGCCTCAGGTCGGTGACCGAGATCGCGAGTCCACAGACCAAGCTCGGTATAGTGATTAGCCAATACATATGGTTAAGATAGTCGGGATTGACGTAGAACAAAAGGAGTAGGCATGTTGCGTTGGCAGACCGCAGGCGAGTCCCATGGCGAGGCGTTGGTGGCGATGATCGAGGGGATGCCCTCAGGTGTGCGCGTGACATCGCAGGACATTCGCGATGCATTGGCGCGACGCCGTCTGGGGTATGGCCGTGGGGCTCGGATGAAGTTCGAGCAGGATCAGGTGCGCCTGCTGACCGGTGTGCGATTCGGCAGCACGTTGGGGTCTCCGATCGCCATCGAGATAGGCAACACCGAATGGCCGAAATGGACCGAGGTGATGAGCGCAGACCCACTTGACCATGAACTTGCGCGCGAGGGACGCAATGCGCCGTTGAGCCGTCCGCGACCGGGGCATGCCGATCTGACCGGCATGCGCAAATACGGTTTCGACGATGCTCGTCCGGTGCTCGAACGGTCCAGCGCCCGCGAGACGGCATCGCGCGTGGCGCTCGGCGAAGTGGCCGCGCTGTTCCTGGAGCAGGTGGCGGGCATTCGAACCGTGAGCCATGTGATCTCGATTGGCGGTGCCGGTGTGGAGAGTGACAACACGCCGCTGCCGGGCCCTGATGACGTGGCGGCCCTCGATGCCTCTCCGGTGCGCACACTGGACAAGGACGCTGAGGAGCGCATGGTGGCCCGCATCGATGAGGCCAAGGCGAGGCCGACACGTTGGGTGGTGTGATTGAAGTCATCGCATACGGTGTGCCGGCAGGCATCGGCACGTACGTGGAATCGGATCGTCGGCTGGACGCCGCCCTGGCCGCCGCGGTCATGGGCATCCAGGCAATCAAGGGTGTGGAGATCGGCGACTGGATTCCTGGAGGCTGGCCGCCCCGGTTCCATGGCACATGATGAGATGGTGCCAGGCGATGATGGCTGCATTGCACGCTTGTCGAATCGTGCCGGCGGCATCGAGGGCGGTATGTCCAACGGGCAGCCGATTCGGGTGCGCGCGGCCATGAAACCGATTCCCTCCATACCGCGCGCCCTGCGCACCGTGGACATCACCACCGGAGAGGCCGCCCAGGCCATCAATCAGCGCTCTGACAGCACCGCAGTCCCGGCTGCCGCCGTGGTGGCGGAGGCCATGGTGCGTCTGACACTGGCCCAGCACCTGCTGGAGAAATTCGGAGGCGACAGCATCGAAGAGACGCGCCGCAACATCGAAGGCTATCTGGCCTCGTGGCCGGAGCACATGCGTTAGGCGGTTGCAGGGCATGGCACATAACCACAGGCACGCGGGCAAACCCCGCAGGCAACCGCAGGCCGTGATCATCGGCATGATGGGTGCGGGAAAGACTCGACTCGGCAAGGAGATGGCGCAGATGCGCGGTCTGCCATTTCTCGACGCCGACGTGGAGATCGAACGCGAGATCGGCATGAGCATACCGGACTATTTCCACAAT
>ENA-OQDT01001257-OQDT01001257.1-human-gut-metagenome-genome-assembly--contig:-NODE-1257-length-15242-cov-3.918690_pt1 | contig 15242 bp, 19 predicted proteins | sample MGYA00242786_ERZ504617 | MGnify/ENA primary metagenome ERZ504617 (study PRJEB26092, sample SAMD00036337) | human gut metagenome | host: Homo sapiens | study: EMG produced TPA metagenomics assembly of...
TGTAGACAGTTGTAAATTCCAGACCACTCTCTTCTACAAAGATCGTGGTAAATAAAGAAGAACTGGAAGAACTCTGCGTGAACTTCGTATGAAGACACCGGATGAGATCAAACGTTACCAGAAGATCATCAGCAACAAGGATGCGATCCTGGCAGATGCACAGTCCAAAGCGGATGCGATCATTGCAGATGCGAAAGCTCAGGCACAGCAGATGGTTACCGGGAAAGTGAAGTGATGCAGCAGGCATATGCACAGTCCAATGAGCTGCTGGAGAACACCAACCAGCAGGCACAGGAGATCATGGACAATGCAACAACCGATGCCAACAACATCCGTATGGGTGCACTGCAGTACACCGATGAAATGCTCTCCAATCTGGAAAATATCATGAGCCATACGATTGAAACAGCAGGGGAAAAATACAATACATTTATCAATTCCGTTCAGTCCTGCTATGATATTGTTAATAAAAACAGACGCGAACTGACACCTGGCGGAAGTCCGGCAGCTTATGCAGCACCGGAGCAGGCGGGCAGTTATGAAGATGACGAGGCTTAAAACAGCCCAGGAACTGTATGAAGCAGCATTTCAGTCAGAAAGATCAGAAATGTGAGCAGTATTTTTGTAAAAAAATAGTTACGTAAGGATAAGGGGGTGTCTTTAATGACACTCCCTGTTTGCATGAAAGAACAGATTCCCCCAAAAGCCAGAAAAGGAAGCAGAAGAAGATAACTGGCCGGATAGGCAAATGCATGGATTACGGCAGGAATTCCATTTGTAATTTCAAGAAAAGATATCAAAAGGGAGGCTTTTTGCAAGGAAAGACATGGTATGTAGGTAATTGCGTTAGCAAGGATGGCAAACAGAAGAACATAACCGCCAAGCTTTAACAGGACTGTAATGGCATCGTAAATGCAGGCATCAAGCAGTGCAAGGGAAAGTACCGGCTTTGATGTCTTTTTTTCCCGAAAAGAATGTGTGTTTCTTTGAAAAAACAGAAAACCAAGACATAATACCGCCGGGATACCATAAAGCAGGAAAAAGGTCAGGGGTATTTTTTCCGGATGTGACAGATGGAGAGTCAGAAAGTAAGTGATCAGAAAAGCAGGGCTCACATTATTGCAGAATCCAAGAAGCCAGGAGGCCTCCTTCCGACTGATCTGGTCGGTTTTCAGAAGATCGGACAGGATTTTGGCACCGGAAGGATAGCCAAAGAAAAAGCCGCACAGAAAAGCATACAGACCGGAGGAGGAAAGTCCAAGGTATTTTTGCGTAAAACGGCCGGGTAAAAAAAGAAGATGTTCGATCAGATGGCTATGGATCAGAAAGTTGGAAAAGACCATAAAAGGCAGAAGTGTCGGCACAAGCGTGGAAAACCAGAGATTCAGGCCATATCTGGCTCCTTCCAGTACAATACCTGGAAAAAACAGCAGAAAGGTAAAAGCAATAGCAGAAAAAAGCGAAGCAAAAAAAGATTTCATAAAATTTCCCTTTTTTGTTCCATCGTATGCATGAATGGAAAAGTGTATGCATATAAAAATAAGGCAGCATTTTTGAGGGGAGCATATTGTGGGGGCGAAAAAGTCAGAGTATGTGCTACGGAAAAAAGTATCAGCGCTGCCCAGTGTGAATCCTTACTGGATTTTAAAAAGTCTGGAGCGTGAAGCCTGACAAGACAGTTGGAAAAAAGGAGAAAATTATGCTATACTGGTCTGACTGAGGAAGGACGGTAAATAATGTAGGAGGAGTGGTTTACATGGAAATACAGTTGTGGAAGGATATTTTAAATCCTTATGAGCTGGCGGTGGAAGAGCTGCAGGTTAAATTTAACCATCTGATCAAAGAGTACCGGGATCGGGGTGTGTACTCGCCTATGGAGCAGGTCTGCGGCAGAGTCAAATCAATCTCCAGTATTTTAGATAAAGCACAGAAGAAAAACATTGAAGCAGGTAAAATAGAAGAACAACTGGATGATATTGCGGGCATTCGTATCATCTGTCAGTTTGTGGAAGATATTGAGAAAGTAGCGGAACTTATAAGAAATCGTTCTGATATGCAGGTGATCATGGAGAAAGATTATATCAATCATATGAAATCGAGTGGTTACCGCAGTTACCATATGATCGTCTCCTATCCGGTAGAAACCTTTTCCGGAACAAAAACGATCCGTGTGGAGATCCAGATCCGCACCCTGGCGATGAATTTCTGGTCCACAATCGAACATTCACTTCAGTACAAGTACAAACAGCACATGCCGGACCATATCCGGGAGAAATTAACACGTGTTGCTGATGCGATCACCGTGCTGGACAATGAGATGTCAACGGTGCGCAGCGAGATCATGGATGCACAGAATTCCTGCCAGATCCAGAGCAATCTGGTCAGGGATATTTTAAATAATATACAGAATCTGTATACAGTTGCCAATAAGCGGGAGCTGGTCAAGATCCAGGATGAGTTTTACCGGATCTACGAGACGAAAGATCTGGAACAGCTGCGTCGTTTCCACAGCGATCTGGATAACATCACAGAGGGCTATCATGTGCAGGCATTTGAGTGATTGTATGAGTGCAGAACATAAAAAATGATTTTAACACATGCAGACATATCAGATTATTTACAAGATATAAGAAAGGACAAAAGATGGGACTGCCTTCAAATATTTAGAAGAAATGAAAGAACTGCTTGGCGATCAGTATGAGGCATATCTTGCAAGTTTTGAGCAGAAAACCAGACAGGGACTTCGCGTAAATACCGCAAAGATCACACCGGAGAGCTTCGGGCAGAAGACAGATTTTTCTCTTGAACCGGTTTCATGGTGTGGAAATGGCTTTGCCTTTGATGAAAAACAGACAGTGACAAAGCATCCGTATTATTATGCGGGACTTTATTATGTACAGGAGCCAAGTGCGATGATCCCGGCATCCCATCTTCCGGTAGAGCCGGGCGATTTTGTGCTTGATCTCTGTGCAGCTCCGGGCGGAAAAGCGACAGAGCTTGGTGCAAAATTAAAAGGAAAAGGGATGCTTCTTGCCAATGACATCAGCAATTCCAGAGCCAAAGGGCTTTTTAAAGAATCTGGAGCTTTTCGGTATCTCAAATCTGTTTGTCTCCAGTGAGGAGTCTGATAAGCTCAAAAAGGCTTATCCGGCATATTTTGACAAGATCCTGATTGATGCACCATGCTCCGGGGAAGGGATGTTCCGCCGGGATAAGGCGATGGTAAAAGACTGGCTGGAAAAAGGACCGGACTATTACGTGCCGATCCAGAGAAAGCTGCTGCTCGATGCGGCGGATATGCTGAAAAAGGGCGGAATGCTCCTGTATTCGACCTGTACGTTTTCGGTAAAAGAAAACGAAGAGAATATTGCCTGTCTTTTGCAGGAACGTCCGGATATGGAGCTTCTGATGCCAGAATGGGATGAATGTTTCTCCCATGGAAAAAAAGAAGGATTTGAGAACTGTATCCGCATTTTCCCGCATCTGGCACCGGGCGAAGGCCATTTTGCGGCTCTGCTTGGAAAACGTACAGATGGCAGAGAAGAGAGCGGAAAATCTCTGAAAAAACCGGCTGAATGCCCCAAAACACCGGTATCCGACCTCAAAGACTGTCCAGAATTTGCAGCATTTATGCAGCGGATATCCCTGCCGCTTTCCGGAAAACTGGAAGTTCAGAAGGAACGGATATATCTGCTTCCGGAAGGGACAAAAATCGAGGCGGGTATCCGTTATCTTCGCACCGGACTTTATCTTGGAGATCAGAAGAAAAAACGCTTTGAGCCGTCGCAGGCGCTTGCCATGTGTTTAAAAGCAGAAGATTTTAAGAAAAGCATCTCCTTTGCGGCAGAGGATGAGCGGGTGATCCGTTACTTAAAAGGAGAAACACTGGATCTGTCCGGCACAGGGGCAGAAGATTACAAAGGCTGGGTACTGGTCTGCGTGGATGGCTACGGGCTTGGATGGGGCAAGGCAGGCGGCGGTACCTTAAAAAACAAGTATTATGCAGGATGGAGAATGCAGTCATGAGTTACCGATTGGATCAGTATCTGACGCTTGCAGGCGAGGGAAGCCGTTCCCAGGTGAAACAGTTCCTGAAAAAGGGACTCATCCAGGTGGATGGTATCACTGAAAAGCAGGCGAAGAGAAAAGTGCTGGGAAGTGAGCAGATCACGTTAAACGGGAAACCAGTATGTTATGAAGAACATTGTTATCTGATGCTGCACAAACCGGCAGGTGTGGTCACAGCAACGGAAGATAAAAAAGAAAAGACGGTCATGGATCTTATTACCGTACAGCAGAAAAAGGATCTGTTTCCAGTCGGAAGGCTGGACAAGGACACCGAAGGCCTGCTTCTTGTCACAAACGACGGAGAGCTGGCACACCGCCTGCTTTCCCCGAAAAAGCATGTAGATAAATGCTATTTTACAAAAGTGACCGGGCGGATAGACGAAGAAGATATCCACAGATTCAAGGAAGGGGTGGATATCGGAGATGAAAAGAAAACCCTTCCGGCGGATCTTGAGATCCTCTCATCGGGAGAGATTTATGAAGCGAAAGTCACGATCCGGGAAGGACGTTACCATCAGGTCAAACGGATGTTTGAGGCGATCGGCTGCAAAGTGATCTATCTGAAACGCCTTTCCATGGGAAACCTTAACCTGGATCCGGCCCTGGAAAAGGGAGCGTTCCGCAAACTGACCGAAGAAGAAACCGCGGCACTTTTACAGCCGCCAGGAAAGGAAAAAGAATGAGCACAGATTTTTTGCCTGTTTCCAGAAAAGATATGGAAGAGAGAGGGATCGAGCAGCTTGATTTTGTCTATGTGATCGGAGATGCCTACGTGGATCATCCGTCGTTCGGACATGCGATCATCAGTCGGCTTCTGGAGGCACATGGTTTCCAGGTGGGGATCATTTCACAGCCCGACTGGAGGAATGAAAAGAGCATTTCCATACTGGGGGAGCCGCGTCTTGGATTTCTGGTGTCCGCCGGAAACATGGATTCCATGGTCAACCATTATACGGTTTCCCGGAAAAGAAGACAGAAAGATGCCTACACACCGGGCGGTGTGATGGGGAAACGTCCGGACAATGCCACGATCGTCTACTGCAACCTGATCCGCCGCACATACAAGCATACACCGATCATCATCGGCGGGATCGAGGCGAGCCTTCGCAGACTTGCCCATTATGATTACTGGTCGGACAGTCTGAAACGTTCCATTTTGCTGGATTCCGGGGCAGATCTGATCTCTTATGGAATGGGAGAACACAGCATCGTAGAGATCGCAGAAGCACTGGATGCCGGAATCGGTATACGCGACATCACCTTTATTGCCGGAACCGTTTACAAGACAAGGGTACTGGATGAAGCGGTCGATACGATCGTGCTGCCGTCCTACGAAAAATTAAAAGAAGATAAACTCTGGTACGCCAGAAGTTTCTATACACAGTACTGTAATACCGATCCGTTTGTCGGGAAGCGGCTTGCAGAGCCTTACGGAGAGCATCTTTATATTGTGCAGAATCCGGCAGCCAAACCGCTCACTCAAATGGAAATGGATGATGTCTATGCATTACCTTATAAAAGAACCTGGCATCCGTCCTACGATGCCGGGGGCGGTGTACCGGCGATCTCCGAGGTCAAATTCAGCCTGGTCAGCAACCGCGGCTGCTTTGGCGGCTGCAGTTTCTGTGCCCTGACGTTCCATCAGGGAAGGATCGTCCAGACCAGAGGGCATGAGTCCATTGTCGAAGAAGCGAAACAGATGACGGAAGAGAAGGATTTCAAAGGCTATATCCATGATGTCGGCGGACCGACCGCCAATTTCCGCCATCCGGCATGCGAAAAACAACTGAAAAAGGGCGTGTGCCCGAACAAACAATGCCTGTTTCCGAAGCCGTGCCAGAACATGCGGGCAGATCACAGAGATTATCTGACGCTGCTCCGCAAACTGCGGAAGATCCCGAAAGTCAAGAAAGTCTTTATCCGATCCGGTATCCGTTTTGATTATCTGATGGCAGATAAAGATGACAGTTTCTTCCGGGAGCTGGTCAAATATCATATCAGCGGACAGCTCAAAGTGGCACCGGAGCATGTGGCAGACAAAGTGCTCGCAAAGATGGGCAAACCGGAGCATGCTGTTTATCAGAAATTTACTAAAAAATATGAACAGCTCAACAGACAGGAGGGCATGAAGCAGTTTCTGGTGCCGTATCTGATGTCCTCCCATCCGGGCTGTTCTCTGACAGAGGCTGTGGAACTTGCAGAATATCTCCGCGATCTCGGCTATATGCCGGAGCAGGTGCAGGACTTTTATCCGACACCGTCTACGATCTCGACCTGTATGTACTATACTGGCGTTGATCCCCGGACGATGGAGCCGGTCTATGTTCCGAAGAATCCGCATGAGAAAGCGATGCAGCGTGCCCTGATCCAGTATCGCAATCCGGCCAATTATGAGCTGGTCAAAGAAGCACTGTTAAAGGCACATCGCAGCGATCTGATCGGATTTGATGCAAAATGCCTGATCCGCCCACGCCCGGATAAAAATCACCTGGGAAAAGACGACAGAAACACAGGAAAACGAAACACAGGCGGAAAAAATCAGCAGAACAGAAATGGACAAAGCAACATAAAAGAACGTCCGGCAGGCAAAAAGAAGACGATCCGCAACACGCATAACAGAAAGAAGAAGTGATATGTCAGACAAAAAAAAGATTGCCATTGTAACAGGAGCCTCTTCCGGCATGGGAAGAGCATTTGTACAGCAGATTATGGACAAGTACCGCAGGCTCGATGAAATCTGGGTGATTGCAAGACATCTGCAAAAAGAGATGTGGAAAGAACGATTTGGGACAAAAATCGTGCCTCTTTCCCTGGATCTTTTGCAGGAGCAGTCGCAGGAACAGTTAAGGCGCAGGCTCTTTGCGGAGGATGTCCGGATTAAGATCCTGGTAAATGCCGCCGGAATGGGGAGGATCGGGAGATTTGAAGAGATCACACTTCCGGAGCATCAGCAGACGACAAGGCTGAACGACGAAGCACTGATGACCGTCACGTATCTGTGCCTTCCTTATATGGGAAAAGGCAGCCATGTCGTTCAGATGGCATCGGCATCGGCGTTTGTGCCGCAGCCGGGATTTGCCGTCTATGCGGCATCAAAAGCCTATGTGATGAGCTTTTCCAGAGCGCTGCGAAGCGAAGTGCGAAAAAAGGTATCACCGTGACCTGTGTGTGCCCGGGACCTGTGGACACAGCTTTCTTTGAAGGGGCAGAGAAATACCACAAAATGCCGCTTTTCAAGAAAAAGTCCATGGCAGATCCGGAAGCGGTCGTGGAAAAGGCAATTTATGATGCAGCCTGCGGGCGGGCATTTTCCATTTACGGATGGTCGATGAAAGCACTGTTTCTTGCATGCAGGATCCTGCCGCACCGTCTGATCATCCATCTGACCGGTATACTTTATGACTGGAGGAAATCATGAAGAGAGACAAAGGAGAATTCGGGTATATCAAATCCCAGAAAATCAAGCGCGGACTGATCACACTGGTGATGTTCGCAATCCCGATCACCATTTTTCTGACCGGGTTTTTTATCACAAAGACAAGGCTGAATATGTTTACCTTTGTGGCGATCATGGGATGTATCCCGGCAGCCAGAGCAGCGACCGGGTTTATCATGATGCTGATGCAAAATCCGGCATCCGGGGATTTAAAAGAAAAGGTTGAGCAGGTAAACGGGAACGTGCTGATCTTGTATGATATGATATTTACCACTTACCAGAAAACCGTTCCGGTCGATGCGGCTGCCGTCAGCGGGACACAGGTGATCGGTTATGTGAGCAGTGAAAAGGCAGATCTCTCATTTGGAGAAGAGCATATCCGGGAGATCTTAAAGAACAACAAATGCAAATCGGTCGGTGTGAAGCTGTTCCGGGAGGAAAAGCGTTTCCTCGATCAGTTAAAACAGATGAATCAGAAGCAGAGTGAACATGAATCGACGGGCAGCCGGAAGGCAGAATATATCTGCGATGTACTGCGTGCGATCGTGCTTTAGCAATACCGGGAAAGGAAAAGCAATGAGAGAACTTATGATATCGGAGTATGAGGCAGGACAGCGTTTTGACAAATTTCTTGCCAAATACATGGAGCTGGCACCGAAAAGTTTTTTCTATAAAATGATGCGAAAGAAAAACATCACCCTGAACGGCAAAAAAGCAGCAGGAAATGAAAAGCTGGAAAAGGGAGATACGGTGAAACTGTTTCTTGCAGAAGAGACGATCGAAGGATTCCGGGAAAAGAAAAAAGAACCGTACATACCGGTGAAAAGCTGGATATTCTCTATGAAGATGAGCAGGTCATGCTGATCAACAAACCGGCGGGGATGCTCTCACAGAAAGCAGAAAAAACCGATGTCTCCATGGTGGAGCACCTGATCTCCCATCTGCTGGATACCGGCGAAGTGACAGAAGAAATGTTAAAAACATTCCGCCCATCCCTGTGTAACCGCCTGGACCGCAATACGAGCGGGATCGTGGCGGCAGGTAAGACTCTGCAGGGTTTGCAGATCCTTTCCGGACTTTTCAAAGAACGTACCCTGCATAAATATTATCTTTGTATCGTAAAAGGTGTGATAAAAGAAGAGCAGGATATCAGAGCCTGGCTTCTGAAAAACGAAAAAACCAACCAGGTCAAAAATTTTTAAAAACGAGACAAAAGATGCAAAGTCGATCCACACGAAATACCGTCCGCTTGCAGGCAACGGGCAGGAGACACTTCTTGAGATCGAGCTTCTGACCGGACGAACACATCAGATCCGTGCCCATTTATCCTGCATGGGACATCCGATCTTCGGTGATCCAAAATACGGAGATGCGTCATTCAATAAAAAGCTGGCATCCCGGTACGGACTTCATATGCAGCTTCTGCACGCATGGCATCTGGTATTTCCAGAGCTTTCCGGCGATTTTGCAGGACTTTCCGGAAAAAGCATATACGCGCCGGCACCGAAGCAGTTTGTGAGTATTGCACAGAAAAGAGGACTTGGAACATGGGAACATGGAATTCCAGAGGTTTAAGAGGATCGACACTTGAGGAACTGATCAATCGCACGAATGAACAGTACCGCGAAAAAGGTCTGGCACTGATCCAGAAGATCCCGACCCCGATCACGCCGATCAAGATCGACAAAGAAAAACATCATATCACGCTGGCGTATTTTGACCAGAAAAGTACGGTCGATTATATCGGGGCAGTGCAGGGGATACCGGTATGCTTTGATGCCAAAGAATGTGCGGCGGATACGTTTGCCCTCCAGAACATCCATCCACATCAGGTCGCTTTTATGCGGGATTTTCAAAAGCAGGGAGGAATCGCCTTTCTGCTGATCTATTATACAGGAAAAAATCTGATCCTGTATCTGCCATTCAAGGATATGATGCGATTCTGGGAGCGGGCCGAGAGCGGCGGACGCAAAAGTTTCCGTTTTGAAGAAGTGGATCTTTCCTATCAGATTGAAGCCGGACACGGTGTATTTGTACCATATCTGGAAGCAATTCAAAAAGATTTGGATGCCAGGGATTGACAGAAAGCGGAATTGAGCATATAATAGCATCTAGTTTCATATGATAATGAGGTAGCACGTTAATATAGTAAAGTAATAAAATAAATGGAGGAACCTATGGAACAGAGACTGCTGCACACACCAGAAGGTGTGCGTGATATCTACAGCGGAGAGTACGCCAGAAAAAAAGCACTTTTGCAGAAACTGCACAGAGTCGTAGAGAGCTACGGTTACTGTGATATTGAGACACCGACGTTTGAATATTTTGATGTATTCAGCAGAGAGATCGGAACAACCCCATCGAAAGATCTGTATAAATTTTTGACCGTGAGGGCAATACCCTTGTACTTCGCCCGGATATGACACCGGCGATCGCCAGGGCCTATGCCAAATATTTTTCTGATGAAGAGCTTGGCGTGCGCCTTTCCTACATGGGAAATACGTTTGTAAACAATTCAAGTCTTCAGGGACATTTAAAAGAAATGACACAGCTTGGTGCGGAGCTGATCGGGGACGGCAGCGTGGAAGCCGATGCCGAGATCACGGCAATGATCGTAGAGATCCTGCTGGCATCCGGCCTTACTGAATTCCAGGTGAGCATCGGACATGTAGAGTTCTTCCAGAGCCTGCTTGTCCAGGCCGGTGTTGACAAAGCTGCCGAGCAGGAGCTTCGAAGACTGATCACCAACAAGAACAATTTTGGCGTGGAGACGCTGCTCGAAGAGCTGAAGATGGATGAGAAACTGACCAGCCTGTTCAAACGTCTTCCGCAGATGTTCGGAAACATTGAAGTGCTTGATCAGGCTGAGCGCATGACCGATAACATAGATGCACTGGCAGCGATCGCCCGTCTGCGAAAACTTTATGAGATCATCCGAAATTATGGATATGAGAAGTACATTTCATTTGACCTTGGGATGCTTGGAAGCTATGGCTATTATACCGGTGTGCTGTTCCGTGCCTATACGTTTGGAACGGGAGATGCCGTTGTAAAAGGCGGACGTTACGATCAACTGATGGGATACTTTGGAAAACCGGCTGCTTCCATTGGATTTGTGGTACAGGCAGATGAACTTTTAAATGCACTCTCCAGACAGAAGATCGCGGTTCCGGTCGAAGAAGGACCGACACTGGTTCTGTATGATCAGGAAGTGCATGAAAAGGCGATCGAAGCATCCATTCAGATCCGAAGGGACGGAGGAAAAGCAGCGCTGATGATCCGCAAAAAAGAATATCCGCTTTCTTTCTACAGTGCCTATGCGAAACGCAATGCACTTGAGAAAGTTGTTTATTTTGCAGCGGATGGAAATGTACAGACAGTGAAACCGCAGGAGGAAAAAGCATGAGATATCTGACATTTGCACTGGGAAAAGGACGGCTTGCAAAGAAAACACTGGAGCTGTTTGAGAAAATTGGGATCACCTGCGAGGAGATGAAGGACAAAGATTCCAGAAAGCTGATCTTTGTCAATGAAGAACTGAAACTGCGTTTCTTCCTTTCAAAAGGACCGGATGTGCCGACTTATGTTGAATACGGTGCGGCGGACATCGGTATCGTAGGTGAAGATACCATTTTAGAAGAACAGCGGAAACTCTATGAAGTTCTGGATCTTGGATTTGGAAAATGCCGGATGTGTGTCTGCGGACCACAGTCTGCGGCAGAACTGCTGAAACATCAGGAGCAGATCCGCGTGGCGACCAAGTATCCGCATATTGCAAAAGACTATTTTTATAATAAAAAGCACCAGACAGTGGAGATTGTCAAACTGAACGGTTCTATCGAGCTGGCACCGATCGTCGGACTTTCTGATGTGATCGTTGATATTGTGGAGACCGGCTCCACACTTCGCGAAAACGGTCTGGTCGTACTCGAAGAAGTATGCCCGTTATCTGCCAGAGTGGTAGTCAACCAGGTGAGCATGCGTATGGAAAATGAAAGAATTACAAAGATTTTGACAGATCTGAAATCTGTGATCAGACAGGAGGCATAAAAGAATGCGTACAATAGCACTTACAGAGGAAACCAGAAAAAACGTGCTTGAGAATCTGCTGAAACGCAGCCCGAGCAGCTATGGAAAATTCGAGGATGCTGTGGCAGAGATCGTTGAGAATGTACGAAACAACAAAGATGCGGCAGTGTTTGAATATACGAAAAGATTTGACGGTGCCGATATCCATGCCGGAAATATCAAAGTGACAAAAGAAGAGATTGACGAAGCTTACGAACAGGTTGATCCGGCTCTTCTGGATGTTATCAGAAAAGCACTGGTCAACATCCGCGAATATCACGAAAAACAGAAAAAATACAGTTGGTTTGACAGCAAACCGGACGGAACCATGCTCGGACAGAAAGTCATGCCGCTTGCAAAAGTAGGTGTCTATGTTCCTGGAGGAAAAGCCGTTTATCCTTCTTCTGTTCTGATGAATGTCGTGCCGGCAAAAGTGGCAGGCGTGGAGAAGATCATCATGACGACCCCTTGCGGAAAAGATGGAAAAGTATATCCGTCCACACTTGTTGCCGCTATGGAGGCAGGAGCAGATGAAATCTACAAAGTGGGTGGTGCCCAGGCGATTGCAGCTCTGGCATTCGGAACCGAGAGTATACCAAAAGTAGACAAGATCGTAGGCCCTGGAAACATCTATGTGGCACTTGCCAAAAAAGCTGTTTACGGACATGTCAGCATCGATTCCATCGCCGGACCGAGCGAGATCCTGGTACTGGCAGATGAGACAGCCAATCCGCATTATGTGGCAGCCGATCTGCTCTCTCAGGCAGAACACGACGAGATGGCTTCTGCGATCCTGGTAACGACAAGCCGTGACTTTGCAGATAAAGTTTCCGAAGAGATCGAAGGCTATTTAAAAACCCTCTCAAGAAGCGAAATCATCCGCAAATCTCTGGACAATTATGGCTACGCACTGGTTGCAGAGACGATGGACGAGGCGATTGAGACTGCAAACGAGATCGCCTCTGAGCATCTGGAGATCGTGACTGCCAACCCGTTTGAAGTAATGATGAAGATCCGCAATGCCGGAGCCATCTTTATCGGAGAATACAGCAGCGAACCGCTGGGCGATTACTTTGCCGGACCAAACCATGTACTGCCGACCAACGGAACCGCAAAATTCTTCTCCCCGCTTGGCGTGGATGACTTTATCAAACGTTCCAGCATCATCTATTACTCAAGAGAGGCACTCAAAGATATCCACAAAGATATCATCCAGTTTGCCGAGGCAGAAAAACTGACGGCACATGCAAATTCGATCCGTGTCCGTTTTGAAGAGGAAGATGCCAATGAGTAGGACAGCCACTATCACAAGGACGACAAAAGAAACCGATATCGCAATGACTCTTTCCCTTGACGGGAGAGGAAAATCAGAAATTTCGACCGGCATCGGATTTTTTGACCATATGCTGGACGGCTTTACAAGACATGGGCTGTTTGATATGAAACTCTCTGTCAAAGGAGATCTCTATGTGGACTCACACCACACGATCGAAGATACCGGAATTGTACTTGGCAATGCGATCCGCGAGGCAGTCGGTGATAAAAAAGGCATAAAACGCTACGGACATTTCATTCTTCCGATGGATGAGTGCCTGGTCGTGTGTGCCGTCGATCTGTGCGGAAGACCGTATTTATCCTTTGACGATGTGTTTACCGTACCAAAATGCGGAGAGATGGATACCGAGATGGTACGTGAGTTTTTCTACGCTGTTTCTTATGCGGCAGCGATGAATCTGCATATAAAAGTCTTGACACCCGGAAATAATCATCATATGATGGAAGCAATGTTCAAAGCATTTGCGAAAGCACTGGACATGGCGGTCGGAATGGATGACCGCATTACAGATGTGCTTTCGACGAAAGGAAGTTTATAATGCAGAAGAAAATTGTGGTACATATGTATTTGAAAAACGGGAAAGCAGTGACGGGATTTGATGGAAAAGAACTGCTTGAAGACGGCGATGTGATGAATATTGCACAGCATTACAGCAATAACGGAGCGGATGAGCTTCTGATCTTTGATCTGTCGGAGGATGATGCAGATCACGAGCAGTCTCTCAATCTGATCCGTCAGATCAGCCGGGTGATCGATATCCCGATGAGCGGCGGCGGTCATATCAGAAACCTGGAAGATGTGAAAAAGCTCCTCTACGCAGGATGTCAGCAGGTTTTCCTGAATTATGCCAAAGCAGCTAATATTGATCTGACAGAAGAAGTATCCAGGCGTTTCGGAAAGGACAAGATTGCGATCTGTACAGACAGCTTTGCGCAGCTGCAGGCAAACAAGGCGAAGGTAAATGAATATACTTCCCGCGTGATCCTGCTCTGTGATGAAGTGGATGTACGTACAACGGCCCGCCTCGTAGAAGTACCGGTACTTCCGGTTTCTACACGTGCAGACCGTCATGGTCTTCTGAAGCTTCTGATGCTTGACAATATCTGCGGTGTCTGCGGAGATGCTTTCTCAGACCTGAACGAAGATCTGATGGCAGCCAAACTGGAAGCGAAAAAACATGGTGTGGAGATCAACACCTTTGAGAGCAGCATGAACTGGAGTGAGCTGAAACTGAACTCCGATGGCATGATCCCGGTTGTTGTGCAGGACTACAAAAATCTGGAAGTACTGATGGTTGCCTATATGAACCGTGAAGCCTTCGAAAAGACGGTAGAGTCCGGAAAGATGACCTACTGGAGCAGAAGCCGCAGCGAATTGTGGCAGAAAGGTGCGACCTCCGGTCATGTCCAGTATGTCAAACAGCTCTCCATCGACTGCGACAACGATACCATTCTGGCAAAGGTGCAGCAGATCGGCGCCGCATGTCATACCGGAAACCGCAGTTGTTTTTACCGTGAGATCTTGAAGAAAGATTACCATGAGACCAATCCGGCGATCGTTTTCGACCATCTCTATAAACTGATCGAAGACCGCAAACAGCATCCGAAAGAAGGCTCTTACACCAATTACCTGTTTGAACAGGGCATTGACAAGATCCTAAAAAAAGTCGGAGAAGAAGCGACCGAGATCATCATTGCGGCGAAGAATCCAAATCCGGAAGAGATCAAGTACGAGATTTCCGATTTCCTTTATCATGTGATGGTACTGATGTCAGAACGTGGTGTGACCTGGGATGATATCACAAGAGAGCTTGCAAACCGCTAAGGTGTGAACTTAATATGAAAGAATAAAATCCCGCCCTTTTGCATAGCGTATAGCAGAAAGGCGGGATTTTTATGCATGCAGGACTGAGTGAAGAACAGAGACGGCAGATCGAACAGATGCGGCGGAGTGCCGGTAAGCAGACTTACCGGAAAACGACAGAGAAAAAGAAAGATTTTTTTGAACAGACAGAAGAACTTCCGGAGCCGGGGAGTTCTTTTTTTGTACGGCTTCTGGCAGCAATGCTGTTGTTTGGACTGTTTCTGCAGTTTCATTTAAGCGGAAATTCTTTTTTGGGACATAAGAGTCAGGAGGCAGTTACGGCGGTCAGCCAGAACGTGGACTTGCAGAAAGTGGCAGATTCTGTTAGAATAGAAAAATAATAAGATGCCAGGGTCAAAAGGTCTAAATCCACATGAGCTTGCTCATAGGTGGATGAAAGACCTTGGGACCCGCCCCGATATGAGCATAAAAGTGGGATGATAATCCCACGATATGCGAATACTGGGGAGG
>ENA-OQDT01001258-OQDT01001258.1-human-gut-metagenome-genome-assembly--contig:-NODE-1258-length-15241-cov-3.629747_pt1 | contig 15241 bp, 13 predicted proteins | sample MGYA00242786_ERZ504617 | MGnify/ENA primary metagenome ERZ504617 (study PRJEB26092, sample SAMD00036337) | human gut metagenome | host: Homo sapiens | study: EMG produced TPA metagenomics assembly of...
ACGACCTGCGCCGCTTCTACGCCGATCTGCAGGACCCGGATTATGAGTCCGCCATCGGCATGGTGCACAGCCGCTTTTCTACCAACACCAACCCCAGCTGGATGCGTGCACACCCCAACCGCTTTATAGGCAAAAACGTAACTCTTCCATAACGATTTTTCTTCAGATATTCGATCATCTTCTTCGCTGTTTTCTGCGTATCCGTTACAATGTTCTGAATACTTCCACCCAGAGCTGTCTCGATCGCTGTTTCGTATTTTTCTTCCACTTGAATGATATCCGCAACAGCTCCAATGATCCCAGATGTCACGGCCTGTTGTTCCATCACTTTCTTGATCCCGAATCCATATCCATCATAACGTTCTGCCATATTCCGCATTGTTTCATAGTTGGAACGCACTCTATGATATTTCTCTCTTTTCTGATCCATCTGTTCCTGAATCTGACGGCGTTCCGCTATCAATGTTTCTTCGATTCTCTTGGCATTATGACATTCGATCTCAGATCGTTTTTTCTTCTCATTGATCTCTTCGATCTTCTGACTAGAAGAATCTTTTTCTTTTTCCTGATCATTGATCTGCCGTTTTATTTCTTCTATCTGATGATCCAGTCCTATGATCCGAACATTTAGCTGTTCTTTCACTGTCTGGGAACGCTCAATCGCTCCAGCCACCCGCATACGGCCTTCTCTGACAGCATTCACTCGGATTTCAATCTCTTCTTGTTCTCTCTCCAGATCCTGAATCTGCTTCTGATACAATGCAACTTCGCTTTCTTTTTGTATCTTTTGTTCCATGACAGATTCATATTCCTTACGAATTTCTTCTGTCTCTGCCTCAAATCTCTTTAACTGTGCTTTCTTTTCATTCAGATCTTTATACAGCTTATCCTTAGACTCCAGATACATACTCTCACGCATATGTTCTGTATTGATCTGTTCATTTAAAACCTGAATCTTTCCTTCTTTTTTCTGCTTTGTAAGCTTCATTTCAGAAATATGAGCAGTGATCGTTTCGATTTCCTGTTTTAAATGATCCAAAAACTCTTCTTGTTTTCCGTATTTCTCTTTTGCTTTGGCAAGTGTCTGATTTGCCTCATTGATCTCCCGCTGAGCGATTTCTATCTTTTCATCCAGCTCTTTTAATTCCTTCTCAAGATTCTGATTCTCAAGCAGGAACAACTTCACATCTTCATCTTTCAACTGATCTCTTAACAACAGATATTCTCTCGCATGTTCTGACTGTTTCTTAAGCGGTCCAACCTGACGTTCCAATTCCGTTAAGATATCTGTGACTCGTACCAGATTCTCACGTTCGATTTCCAAAGATTTTTGTGTTTCCAGCTTGTTTTTCTTGTATTTAACAATTCCTGCTGCTTCATCAAATAATTCTCTTCTCTCTTCCGGTTTTCCACTTAAGATCTGTTCGATCTGTCCCTGTCCGATGATCGAATATCCCTCTTTTCCGATTCCTGTATCAAAAAAAAGTTCTACGATATCCTTTCTTCGGCAGGCACTTCCGTTGATCAAATATTCACTTTCCCCAGAACGATAGACTCTTCTGGCAACTGTTACTTCTTCAAACTGGATTGGCAGACTATGGTCACTGTTATCTAATGTGATCGCAACATAAGCAGATCCCATCGGCTTTCGAAGCTCTGTCCCCGAAAAAATAACATCTTCCATTCTAGAACCACGAAGCTGTTTTGCTCTTTGTTCTCCAAGCACCCATCGAACAGCATCTGCAACGTTACTCTTTCCACTTCCATTTGGACCTACGATTCCTGTGATCCCATGTTCAAATTTAAAGATCATTTTATGGGCAAAAGATTTAAAGCCATTGACCTCAATACTTTTTAAATACATGTCCACCTCTGTTTCGTGTTATTTTTTGTGGCGTTGATTGCCTCAAATGCAGCATGCTGTTCTGCTGACTTTTTACTATGTCCTGATCCTGTTCCGATCACATTCTCTCCAAGACGTGCTTCTACCGTAAAGATTTTGGCGTGATCTGGACCTTCTTCTCCAACAAGCACATATTTTAATCGTCCTTTTCCTTCTCCCTGAACAATCTCCTGAAGATTCGTCTTTGCATCGAAAAACAGAACTTTATTTTCTACATCTTTAAATAAATATGTCTCAATGAATTTTGTTGCTGTTTCGATTCCCTGATCTAAATAAATCGCACCGATCACAGCTTCAAATGCATCAGAAAGAATGGAATCTCTTGATCTTCCACCTGTCATATCTTCTCCTTTGCTTAAGAGAACATATTTCCCAAGGTTGATATCTCTTGCACATCCTGCAAGTGTCGGCTCACATACAAGACTCGCCCTGATCTTGCTTAACTTTCCCTCTGATTCTTTCTGGTATGTGCGATACAGATAATTACTTGTTACCAGCTCAAGAACTGCATCTCCCAAAAATTCGAGACGTTCATTATTCTTATCTTTGCTCATTCTTCGTTCATTTGCATAGGAACTATGAATGAAGGCATTCCAAAGTCGGGATGGCTCATGAAATTTAATTCCTATCTGCTCTTGAAATTCTTCCACACTTTTTGCATCCATTTTCTTCTTATCCTTTCACAATCTGGTCTTTGATCTTCTGCGTAATATCTTCTTCGGCAAATGCGATACACTGAATGATCGCATTTTTCATTTCTTTTGCACTTGAAGATCCATGTGCTTTCACAACCAATCCATTTAATCCAAGTAATGGCGCTCCACCATATTCAGAAGCATCAAATTTCTTTAATGTCTTCTTTAATGCTGGTTTTGCTAATAGTGCACCGATCTTACTCTTTAATGTTGACATCATTCCTTCTTTGATCTGACTGACTAACACTGCTGCTAATCCTTCTTCCAGTTTCAGAACGATATTTCCTGCAAATGCATCACATACAACAACATCCGCTGCACCGTATGGGATTTCTCTTGCTTCGATACTTCCGATATAATTGATATTTTCACATTCCTTTAATAATGGACCTGTTTCTTTTACCAGCTGATTTCCTTTGGCTTCTTCCACACCGACATTGACAAGTCCAACTCTTGGGTTTTTGATTCCAAGAACATCTTCCATATAGATAGATCCCATCTGTGCAAACTGAAGCAGATATTCCGCTTTCGCATCCATATTCGCTCCAGCATCGACTAATAACATCGGACCTTTGGCTGTTGGCATCACTGCTCCCAGTGGTGCTCTCTTGATCCCTTTGATCCTTCCAACAACAAACTGTCCTCCAACAAGGATCGCTCCTGAACTTCCAGCTGATACAAATGCATCTGCAGTCTTATCCTTTACCATTTTCAGGGCGACCACCATGGAAGAATCTTTCTTCTTACGAATCGCTTCTACTGGTGATTCGTCACAAGAAATTTCTTCTTCTGCATTCACAACTTCAATTTGTTCATTTTTATACTGATATTTGCTTAATTCTTCATGAATCCTTGGTGCTTTTCCTACAAGAAATACTTTCAGATTGTTTTTTTCATTCACAGCATCAACGGCACCTTTTACAACTTCTCCTGGTGCATGATCTCCACCCATGGCATCAACTGCCACTTTCACTAATTTCTCCATATGACCTGTTACTCCTTTTCTTAAAAATAGGAAATGCCACACGCCTAAACCTTCTTAAAAAGCCTAAACGTATGGCATTTCTCTTCATTTACCATTATTCAGCGTGTGCTGAAACAATTTCCTTTTTATTGTAAGATCCGCAGGCTTTACATACTCTGTGAGGCATCATAAGAGCACCACATTTGCTGCATTTTACAAGTGTTGGAGCAGTCATCTTCCAGTTTGCTCTACGTCTGTTTCTTCTTCCTTTGGATGATTTATTCTTTGGACAAATTGACATTGGTTTTACACCTCCTTAAAATTCTTAAAAATATCCTGAATCGCTGCCATACGAGGGTCTGCCACCGTACGATCGCAGCCACACTCTTTTTCATTCAGATTCGTTCCGCACACCGGACAAAGTCCTTTGCAGTCTTCTTTGCATAACACTCTGGACGGAAGTTTTGGAACAACTTCATCGAAGATCAGTATATCAAGATCAAGATACTTGTCCTCGATATATGAAGAATCTTCTTCATCGAGATCCGAAAAATCTAATTCTTTCATCACCTGCACGGAAACCGGATAACTCACTTCTTCAAGACATCGACTGCATGGAATTCCAAGCGTGACTTCTGTCTCAAATGCAAATGATATCTTATCCTTTCCAATATTTCTAAAAACAATCGAAAAATCATTCTTCTCTCGAATAGGATAAGACACACCTTTAAGCTTAATCTCATTCAGATCGATTGACGCTTCGACGGTTTCTTCATATTTAGGTACTGAAATAATTTTTTGATAATTGAATCTTCATACGATCTCCTAAATTTTCATACTGTACTATTATACGAATGTGCTTCTGGTTTGTCAAGTAATTTTTCCTTACTTTTAAAAAAACCAATCCAGAAGCAACATTTTCAACAAGCTTTATTTTTTTATGAAAATAATTATTTTGTACAAGGGCTATCTGTGTCTCTTGCGATCATTAATTCTTCATTTGTTGGTACACAAAGCAGTGTAACTTAGAATCATCTGTAGAGATGATCGCTGTTTCTCCGTGAACATCGTTCTTCACTTCGTCAAGTTCTGTTCCTAAATATCCAAGATATTCACAGATTGCTTTACGTGTGATATCATCATTCTCACCAAGTCCTGCTGTAAATGCGATCGCATCAACACCATTCATAGCTGCTGTGTAAGCTCCAATGTATTTTGCTACACGGTATGCATATGCATCTAATGCTGCAGCTGCAACTTTGTTACCTTCAGCTCTTGCTGCTTTTACATCTCTAAAGTCAGAAGATACTCCTGATAACCCGTAAACTCCTGATTCTTTGTTTAAGATATTTAATACTTCAGATGCTGTTTTGTTTTCTTTATTCGCAATAAATTCGATGATTGCTGGATCAAGATCTCCAGAACGTGTTCCCATGATCAGTCCTTCAAGTGGTGTTAATCCCATAGATGTATCTACTGATTCTCCACCTTTGACTGCTGTAACACTTGCACCGTTTCCTAAATGGCATACGATGATCTTTAAGTCTTTGATATCTTTTCCTAAGACTTTTGCTGTCTCTAAAGATACGAACTGATGAGATGTTCCGTGGAATCCATAACGGCGGATACCATCTTCATCGTAGTATTTTCTAGGAATACCATATAAGAATGCTTTCTCTGGCATTGTCTGATGGAATGCTGTATCAAATACTGCTACCATTGGAAGTCCTGGCATTAATTCCTGACATGCGCGAACTCCGATCAGTCCCGCTGGGTTATGAAGTGGTGCGAATACGCTGCATTCTTCAACTTCTTTGATAACTTCATCTGTGATCAGGCATGATTTTGTGAATTTCTCTCCACCGTGAACAATACGATGTCCTACAGCTCCGATCTCATCAAGACTTTCTACAACTCCGTTTTCTTTATCTGTCAGCTGGTCGATAACGATTCCGATCGCTGTCTTATGATCTGGCATAGCTGGTGTAGATTTGATCTTGTCTTTTCCCGCTGGCTGATGTGTTAATGCTCCATCGATTCCGATTCTTTCACATAATCCTTTTGCTAAAACACTTTCTGTCTCTGAATCGATTAACTGATATTTTAATGATGAGCTTCCGCAGTTGATAACTAAAACTTTCATGAACTATGATTCTCCTTATATTTTTCTTATTTATCTGCTTCCAGTGCTGCTGCCTGTACACATGTGATCGCTACTGCACCTACGATATCTGATGCTACACATCCACGTGATAAGTCATTGACTGGTTTTGCGATTCCCTGTGTAATAGGTCCGAATGCCTGCGCTCCACCTAATCTCTGCACTAATTTGTATCCAATGTTACCAGCATCTAAGTCTGGGAATACTAATACGTTCGCTTTACCAGCAACTTCACTTCTTGGAGCCTTACTTGCTGCAACTTCTGGTACGATCGCTGCGTCAAGCTGTAATTCTCCACAGATCAAGTACTGAGGGTATTTTTCTTTAGCGATGTTTGTTGCTTCTACAACTTTTGTTACATCATCATGTTTTGCACTTCCGCATGTAGAATGGGATAACATTGCAACTCTAGGTGTTGCTCCGATCAACTGTTCAAATGTCTTAGCTGAGCTTGAAGCGATTGCTGCTAACTGTTCTGGATTTGGATTCTGATTCAGTCCACAGTCAGCGAATACGAAACATCCGTTTTCACCCATATCTTTAGCCTGTGTATCCATTAACATGAAGGCTGATACAATCTCTGTACCAGGTGCAGTCTTAACAACCTGAAGTGCTGCACGAAGTACGTTTGCAGAAGAGTTGATCGCTCCTGCTACCATTCCGTCTGCATCTCCAACTCTTACCATTGTTGCTCCGAAGAACAGTGGGTTGGATAACAGGATCTCTTTTGCATCTTCTGGAAGCAGTCCTTTGCTCTTTCTTGCTTCACACAAAGATTCGATATATGTATTTAAATGATCACAGTTCTCTGGATCAACAAAAGAAGCTTTGGCTAAATCTAATCCTTCTGCTTCTGCTTTTGCCTTAATCTCGTCTTCTTTTCCAACTAAAATAATATCAGCGATCTCTTCACTGATAACCTCTGCTGCTGCTGTTAATGTTCTCATGTCTGTAGTTTCAGGCAGTACAACAGTTTTCTTATTTGCTTTTGCCTTGTTTTTAATCTCATCAATAACACTCATTTTTCGCGTTGCTCCTTTCAACTTTCCAAAAAGATGAATTTAATCTTGTTAAATTATACAACATCATTTCTTTGTATACAATAATAGTATTTGTATTTTTCGTTGTACATTTCCAGAAAATCTATATTCTATTCTACATTTTTTGTTTTCTCTGACAAGATACTTGTTGCTCATTTTTCATTTTTGTGCAATTTTACTTTTATTCATTTGTGATTTATAATACATTTACAAAATAAACGATTCAAATAAGGAATCTCGAAAGGATATTTTATGAAAACAGCAGCTATCATTTGCGAATACAATCCATTTCACAATGGTCATAAATACCACATCATGCAGACAAGGAATATCACGGGTGCAGACTGCGTCATTGCCATCATGAGTGGAAACTATGTACAGCGCGGAACTCCGGCGGTTATGGACAAAAAAATACGTACCAAGTCTGCCCTTCTTGGAGGTGCCGATCTCGTGATCGAACTCCCCTTATTTGCAGCATGTTCATCTGCCCCTGATTTTGCAATTGGAGCTGTCAGTCTGCTTCACAAACTAGGGGTGATCGACTACCTTTCTTTTGGAAGTGAGTGTCAAGATATTAACAAACTTAAGCAGATTGCATCCTTTCTTATCCAATATGAAGAAGAAATCGAGCGTGGTACAAAAGAGCTTATGAGTCTCGGACATTCTTATCCGAAAGCAAAAGAACTTTATCTTAGAGAGCATCTTGATGATACTTCTTTGATTGAAGTATTAAAACAGCCGAATAATATTCTTGGGATTGAAATATTTAAAAAGCTTTGCTACAGTTAGACAGCCCTATCATTCCCGTCTGTGTTACCCGTGTTTCAAACGATCATCACAGCAAGGAGTTGACACCTTCGATTTCTTCTGCAACATCCATCCGTGAAATCTTAGAACAAAACCAGATAAGCCCTTTATTCTCAAGAGTCCCTGAAGCTTTGCATGATATCTATCAGATGCATTATCAAAAAGATTTTCCTGTCTGCCTGGATGATTTTTCTCTGCTTTTACATGCAGCTATTTATTCTTGCGAAGATCTTACACAGATCAGCGGTATTTCAAGCGATTTTAAGGACCGTATTTTTAAGATGTTAAAATCTGATCTTTCTTTTGAAGAACTGATCAGTGCCTGTAAGACCAAAAATCTCACCTGGAGTAAAATAAGCAGAAATCTTTTGCATATCATGCTTGATATAACAAAAGAAAAGGTTGAAAAAGTACGAACTTACGATATGTCTCCTTATTTTCAGATTCTAGGTTTCAAACGTTCTGCTTCCTTCCTGATCGGGAATATCAAAAGAAAATCTTCCATCCCTATGGTCCGCCATCTGCGTGTTATGAATGATCCTTTATCCAAAGATCAAGAAGAATTATTATCTACAGAACAACGTGCCAACCAGTTATATCGTACCGTGATCGGACAGAAATTTCATACGATCATAAAAGATGAGCAGATCATCTTCTAGTTTCACCTCCCGCTTCATACACTATAAAAAGAAAGCGGGAGATTTTTCATGAAAACCAGTTTTATCCAGTTTTTACTTATTTTTAGTGTTCTTTCCTTGTTATTTTTTCCACAAACATCGGTCCAAGGCGCAAAAAATGGGCTGATTTTATGGTCTGCAACGATCACACCGACTCTTTTACCTTTTTTACTGCTCACTGGTTTTATGCAATATTACCAAACGTTCCATCTGATCTCCCGACTCTTTTACCCCCTCAAAAAACTTTTTCCTGGTATCAATGAGGACTTTTTTTACACCTGTATTCTAGGTTTTTTTTGTGGATGTCCCCTCGGTGCGAAGATCATTGATGATTTTATTTCTTGTGGATCTTTTACGAAATCTGAAGGAGAAAAGCTATTATATACCTGCAATCAGATCAGTCCCATGTTCTCTGCTGGATATACTCTTACATTGATCCTTCATGGCAAAATTTCTGCTCTGCGCTTTTTCTTTTGCCTGTATTTTCCTGTCATGTGTTATCTGATCTATCTGGTCTTTTTATTTTTTACAAGCGATTTTCTACATACACACCACTCTTCTCCCACCATTGCACACAAAAAATCAGCAGATCAGGTAATCTTTGATAGTCTTCATTCCATTTTCATGATCGGAATCTGTATTATGATCTTTTCAATTGCCGTTTCTATTTTAGAAATTCTTCCACTTCCTTTCTATTTAAAAAGAGGATTGACCGCTGTTCTTGAAATCACAAATGCCATCTCCTATTTTGGTTCTTCCCATATGTCTATCAGCCGCAAAGTCATATTATTGTGTATGATCACTTCTTTTGGCGGGTTGTCTGCTGCCGTGCAGACTTTAAGTGTATACAAAAAGAGCAGACTCTCCCTCTGGAAATATCTGCTCATAAGATCTCTTTTTAGTGTTTCAAGCGGACTACTTGCTTATCTAGTCTTCATCTGAAATGAAATCTTCTACCGTTCTTGTTCTTGCCTGTGGAATACTGACTCCGGAAAGCTGTTCTTCTATCTCTTTCGCATTCGTTTTAATCGATGCAAGATCTGAATCTAATGCGGATAACAACTGGTTAAACACACTCTCCTGTGCTTCTTTGACACTTGCCACATAACCTTGTACATCTTCCATGATCTCATTGACATAGCGCAATGCACCTGCACGGATCTGATCTGCTTCTTCATTCGCATTATGTACAACACTTCTTGCTGTATCTTTGGCGTGAGTTTCAATCTCATTCGCTCTCATCTTTGCCATCTCAACGACCTCATTCTGATCGATCAATTCTCCTGCATCTCTTGCTGCCTGATCGATCATCTGCTGTGACTTCACTCTGGCATCTTCCAAGATCGCATCTTTGTTCAGAATGATCTTATGGCTTCGTTCAATCTCACCTGGAATCTGCTTCCTTAATTCCTCGATCACTGTCATCAATACATCTTTCTCGATCATAATCTTACCTGGACTAAATCTTGCTGGTTTTGCTTCGTCGATCAGTACTTCAATATCATCAATCATCTCATGTAAATACTTCTCACTCATATTCATTCGCCTCCTATGATTTAAATTTCTTCTCAAGACATTCTTGTACGTAAGGCGGTACCATCTCAGAAACATCTCCATGATAAGATGCAATTTCCTTTACGATCGTGGAACTTACATAAGAATACTCAATGCTGGTTGTAAAAAACATGGTATCTAAGTCTTTATCCAATCTCGCATTTGTCTGTGCAATTTGAATCTCATACTCAAAATCAGTTACTGCGCGTAGTCCTCGGACTGATACACTGGCTCCCTGTTGTTTTGCAAAGTCTACCAACAATCCAGAAAATGACATAACCTCTACATTATCAAGATGACTTGTCACTTTTCGTATCATATCAACCTTCTCTTGTGTTGTAAACATTGGTTTCTTTGCACTGTTTACCAATACTGCGATGATCAGCTTGTCAAAAACCTTGGCTGAACGCTCTATAATATCAATATGTCCATAAGTCACCGGGTCAAAACTTCCCGGATAAACTGCAATACTCATCTTCTAATCCTCCACTGTTTTCATCAAAAATGTATGTTTATTTGTCTTATATTCTTTTACTCTTATAACCTTTAATTTCTCAAAATCTGGTATCTCTGTGTCAAGAGACGATTCCACGATAACTACCGTATCTTCTGTACAGATAGAGGATTGATCTATGATTGATAATACTTCTTCTTCAAATCCTTTCTTATATGGAGGATCCATAAAAATATGATCAATGTTACATTCTTCGTCTCTAACTGCCTGATCGCTGAATTCACATCTGTTGCCAGAACCTGTGCTTTCTTATCAAGCTTTGTATATCTTAAATTCTCTCGAATGCATCTTAATGCAGGTTTTGCTTTCTCAACAAAATAAGCTTCCTTTGCTCCTCTGCTCAATGCCTCGATCCCGATTCCTCCACTTCCAGAGAAAAGATCCAGAAATGTACTTCCGGGATATCATACTGAATCATATTAAATAACGTCTCTTTGATGCGACTCTGGTTGGTCTTGTCTCCATTCCTTCGATCGTCTTTAATTTTAAACTCTTCGCACTTCCTGCTACGACTCTCATATCTATGTATATTCCTTGTCTTTTATTTGCTTTGCAAAGTTATTCCACTTTTGCTCACTATTTCTTTTATTTTATTATATCTACAGATTTTGTCAACCGACAAACCAATATTTCAGAAAGAGACAGTCAAAGTTTATACTTTCGCTGCCTCTTTCTGAAATCTTATGATGTTTGAGGATTGCTTCATTGCTACGCAATTTCGCAATCCGGATACATCATCTTATCTAATTAGCGAGACATTTCTTCTTCCTGTCTGCGGATCATTTTACGAACCATCTCTCCTCCGACAGATCCTGCCTGAGCAGTTGTTAAGTGTCCGTTATATCCTTCTTTTAAATCCACACCGATCTCATTTGCAACTTCGAACTTAAATCTGTCTAAGGCTCCTCTCGCTTCTGGTACCTCGACTCTGTTTGTTCCTTTGCTTCTTGCTGAAGTTCGTTCTTCCATGTTGAAAGTCCTCCATTTCTTTTGTTTTGTTATCTGTTACGCTCATAGTATATGCAAGCGTACAAAAGATACACTGGGAGTTTTTACATGATGTTGCATTTTATGGATTGTTATTTTTTGACACTTACATCATTTTAATAACGAACATGAAATCTTTTCTCATTTTCTTCATATGGACATTCTTCTTTCTCGATCTCATCCACTCGAACGAAACGATTTCCTGTCTGAATCAAATTTAAAATTTCTCAATTTCAACTCTGGTTCCCTGAACTTCTGCTGTCACTGATCCATCAGACATATTTTTTACCCATCCTGTCAAATGACATCTTTCTGCATTCATCGCTGCAAAAAAACGAAATCCCACTCCTTGGACTCTTCCTGTAAATCTTAAATAAAAACGTACCATACGATATACCTCCTATTATATATTCCTTGCAAGCCCGATCTGTTTTTCTAATCTGCTATTCTTCAAATTCGAAAAATCAAATCCGCTTTCCTCCAGTTGTTTTACCGCATCAGCTGCCTGTTTCATAATATCTGCATTGGTATAGATATCTGCCAGAACAAAATCCATCATCCCGCTTTGTCTGACTCCGAAGAAATCACCCGGTCCTCGAAGTTTTAAGTCTTCATTTGCTATATAAAATCCATCATTTGATTTATTCAACACTTCAAGACGCTGCATCGTTTCTTTCTTCTTGGAACTCGTCATAAAAATGCAATAGGACTGATAGCCGCCACGTCCGACACGTCCTCTTAACTGATGAAGCTGTGCAAGTCCAAAACGTTCTGCATTCTCCACCATCATAACCGTTGCATTTGGCACATTCACCCCGACTTCAACAACCGTTGTTGATACTAAAACATCAATCTTTCCTTCTGAAAAATCATCCATGACTTTCTGCTTGTCCGCTGCCTTCATCTTTCCATGAAGGTAACTGATCCTTACCGATGGTGCAAACTGGCTTCTTAACATCTGCGCATACTGAATGACATTTTCTCCTTCCATCGTCTCACTTTCTTCGACCATCGGACAGATAATATATACCTGTCTTCCCTGACTGACCTGTTTCTCAATGAAACGATACGCCGTCGGGCGGTAACTTGTGTTGACTACGCAGTTTTTGATCGGCAACCGCTCTGCCGGCAGTTCATCGATGATCGATACATCAAGATCACCATATAAAATGATCGCCAATGTTCTTGGAATCGGTGTCGCACTCATAACAAGTACATGTGGTTTCTCACCTTTTAGCGATAAACTTTCTCTTTGTCTTACTCCAAATCGATGTTGTTCATCCGTGATAACCAATGCTAACTTGTTATATTCCACCTTATCCTGAATGACCGCATGAGTTCCGATCACAATATCTACTTCTCCATCTTTGATCTTTTGATAGGTTTCTCTTTTTTCTTTTGCCTTTGTGGAACCTGTCAGCAATGCGATCTTTATATCATAAGATTCTAAAAGTTCTGTAAATGATTCATAATGCTGAGCTGCAAGCACTTCCGTTGGCGCCATCAAAACCCCTTGGTATCCTGCTTTGGCACACATTAATAATAAAATAACCGCAAGGATCGTCTTTCCAGATCCTACATCACCCTGTACCAGACGATTCATAACCTTACCAGACGCCATGTCTTTTGCCATCTCATTTAACGCTCTTTTCTGCGCTGTAGTCAATTCATATGGAAGATTCTTTACCAGTTCTTTCGCTTCCTTGCAGACCCCGATCTTGTATCCTTCTTCCTTGAGATCTTCTCCTGATGTGATCATATGCATCGCTGCGATAAAAATAAAAAATTCATCAAAGATCAACCTTTTCTTTGCTTTGATCAACTGCTCTTTTGATTCCGGAAAATGAATATTCCAGATTGCCTGATGATATTCCATTGGCTGATATTGATCTAAAATATTTTGCGGAAGATATTCTGGAATATGAAAGATATAGTCTTTTGTCTGTGCCACAGCCTTAGAAACAAGTTTATTGGTAAGTCCACTTGTTAATGGATATACTGGCTGCAATGTCTCCTGTTTAGCTTCATAATCTTCCTGTGTAAAGATCTCTGGATGTTCCATCGTGATCCGTCCATTTTTATAGATCGGAGTTCCCGTAAATATATAATCTCTTCCCTGATGTAATTGTTTCTTTAAATATGGCATATTGTACCAGACAAGCATGATCGTTCCTGTATGATCTTTCGCTGTGCATGTAACAATCTTCATTCTTTTTGCATACTGAATATGAACTTCCGAATTGATACGAACAAAAATAGATACTCTCTGGCCAATCTCGATCTCATTGACATCTTTGGGATCTTCATAGGTAAGATAATACTTTGGATACATCGTGATCAGACTGTCTACATCACGGATTCCAAGTCGTCCAAAAGCTGTCGCACTCTTTTCCCCAATTCCTTTTAATTCTATGATATTTGTTGTGCCATCCATCTTCTGTCTCCTTCAAAATTCTTTATCATATTCTCACGAAAAGCAAAGAAATCCCGCCATCAAGCGGGATTTCCCATCTTCTCTTATTCTACTGATAATAAGAAATAATAAATTGGCTGTCCGCCATATTCTAACTGTACATCACAGTCACCATATGTTTCTTCTACTTTCTCAAGTAATGCTTCTGCCTGTTCTTTGGTTGTGTCTTCTCCATAGTAAATACTGATCAGTTCGCTGTCTTCATCTACCATCTCTTCTAGTAATTCTAACGTGACTTTCTCGACATCCTGTCCGACTTTCTTGATCCCATCATCATCGATTCCCATGATATCATCAACCTTGATCGTAATACCATTGATGGATGTATCTCTGACTGCATAAGTAACTTCTCCAGTCTTCACGCATTCAATGATGTCTTTCATGTTGTCTTCATTCTCTTCGGCATCTGCTTCTGGATCAAATCCAATGATCGCTGAGATTCCCTGTGGAACTGTTGTTGTCGAAATGATCACTACATTCTTATCTTCCACTAAAGACTGTGCCTGTGTCGCTGCAAGAATGATATTCTTGTTATTTGGCAAAATAAATACAGTCTCTGCATTCACCTGCTCGATTGCATTCAACATATCTTCAGTACTAGGGTTCATGGTCTGCCCACCTTCAATCAGGTAATCTACACCTAACTCACGGAAAATGTCATTCATTCCCTGGCCGATCGATACTGCCACAAATCCAAAGTCTTTTCTAGGTTCTTCTGGTTTGCTTTCTTCTGCCTGTGCTTCTGCCTGTGTGAGATTTAAACGTTCTCTATGCTCTTCTCTCATATTATCGATCTTCATATTCGTAAGTTCTCCATATGTGAGACCTTTCTCGATCGCTTTTCCAGGATGGTTTGTATGAACATGTACTTTAATAATATCTTCATCTGCAACAACCACGATAGAATCTCCGATTCCCATTAAGAAATCTTTAAACTTCTGTTCTTCTTCCATGGAAATCTCTTCTTTCGTCATAACGATAAATTCTGTACAATAACCAAATTTGATGTCTTTCTCTTCTAATGGTGCTTCACTTGCTGTTGCTGCTGGTTTAACTGCTGTCTTCTCAATACTGCTTAAATCAACTTCTTTACCCATTAAAGCATCAACAGCACCCTGTAAGAATTCCACAAGTCCCTGTCCACCTGAATCAACCACTCCTGCTTCTTTCAGAACTGGTAACATCTCTGGTGTCTTCTGAAGAATCTCGTTCGCTTCCTTGATCACTACCTGAGCAAATTCTTCAAAATCTTCTGTATTCCTTGCACAATATACTGCCTTCTCTGCTGTTACTTTCGCTACCGTAAGGATTGTTCCTTCCTTTGGTTTCATAACTGCTTTATAAGCTGTCTCTACTGCCTTCTTAAATCCTGCTGCAACAGTTTCTGTTGTTAATACGTCCTGATCTTTGACACCTTTATAAAATCCCCTGAATAACTGGGATAGAATAACACCTGAGTTACCTCT
>ENA-OQDT01001261-OQDT01001261.1-human-gut-metagenome-genome-assembly--contig:-NODE-1261-length-15204-cov-2.408238_pt1 | contig 15204 bp, 9 predicted proteins | sample MGYA00242786_ERZ504617 | MGnify/ENA primary metagenome ERZ504617 (study PRJEB26092, sample SAMD00036337) | human gut metagenome | host: Homo sapiens | study: EMG produced TPA metagenomics assembly of...
TCCTCGCTGACCTGCTGGATCTTGTCATACTGCATGCTTAGAATGTTGATACCGTTTTCCGCCACCAGACTGATTGCAGCGGCAGTCTCCTTGAAATATTGGAATGTTTCTTGATTTTTACCGTCTGCCAGGCAATTATGCTGGAACTGCACCTCGCTCCTACGGAATGATAAATCTCTCTTTCCGTTGCGGACAATACGATAATACCCACTGAAGTCGAGAATCTCATCAATTCCGCTGATGGTTTGCCCGTTTACGGTGACAATCACCTGCGCAGGGTCAATTTTCTTTTTCAGAGGCAGAATCTCCACATTGCTACTCTGAAAGTTGTATGTCTTATTGGGCGCACTGGTATAGACGACCTCGCACTTCCCGTCATGGAACTGAAAGCTCGCGACCGAGTCCGTCTGGTCTTTTCCTTTTATGATGATTAAGCGCTTTCGTGCGTCCATAGGCAATCCTTTCACTCAAAAATGCGAATCGTTGACTTACCGGTTATCTGATGCATAACTGTGGTAGTCCACCTCATCGCAGCGCCAGATTCACATTTATTTCTTCCGCACAACCAACTAATTCAAAAATGTTTCCTGCTCGAGTATAACGCCATAGCTCAGATATTTTTAATATCACCTTTGAACAACAAATATTCAAATGCCCATAAAACAGGCAAATAGCGCTCTACCGATGCCCAAGTTTGGTATCGATAGAGGATTTTTGTTTTTAATTACTGCTCAGCCATCATACCACTCATCCCACGCTTCATCCTCGTCCTCATACCAATCTTGGTTCTCTTCCCAGAGGTCTTCGGGGTTGTCATAGTCATCACGGATGCTTCCGGAATTGTTGCCTCCCGATGTACTCGGCGGTGTCCACGGAGGGGCAGAGTTTGGACGTCCGATTGGCGACTCATAGTACGTAAAGGCATAGATGATTTCTTCTGTCTCGCCCTTTGGCTGATGAGAATGGCAAGATGCTACAACCTGTCCCTCGCTGTTGTACCAATGCAGGATTTTATACCGCCTATGGACATCCATATTGTCATAGAACTGGCACTTTTCGGTTTTGGTGGGCGATCCGATTGACGTGTACTTCAAGCAGCTTACAGGCATACCATCCACAGGCAGCTTTCCGGAATACTGATCCTTCAGACTTTGTTCCCGCTTTGCAGCATTCTCGGCTGCAATTCGTTGACGCTCGGCTTCCTCGGCGGCATCTTTCTCCGCCTTATAGCCCTTGACACGGGTTTCCAGCGCGTCAACATCCTGCTGCCATCCCGTGTCATATTGCAGCGTGATATTTGAAAGTTCATCCTGTCCGCCCGCGTAGTCCGTCCTGTCTTTGTACATATCGGCGTATTTGCAGTAGACGGACAGCGACGCGGCATCCCGATACCCGGAAAGCTCCGAGAAGTCCTGCTCAGCAGAAGTGTAATTTCCATTTGACAGCTCTTGAAGGGCTGCATCATAAGCTGCCGCTCTCTGCTTATTGCGATTCGAGACGGAAATAGAGATACCCGCAATCGCAGCTACCACCAGAACCGCCGCAATGACTTTCTTGAATGGGAATGGCTTCTTTGGCGGCACAGGTTTCTTTTCGTCCTTTTCTGGCAAAACGGGCTTAGTGACTTGCGGTTCTGTTTTCGGCTGCTCCATCTCAATTTTAGGCGTAGGAATTGCGGGGGCATCTACTTTTTCAGTTTCTTTCTTAGGCTGTTCTACGCGCTTTTTCGGTTTCGGCGCAACGACTTCAATGGTCGGCGTAGCTACCGGAGCATCTATCGTGCGGATGACGGTCTTTGTCTGTTCCGGAGGCCAAGGCGCGACCATGCGCGTACAGTCCATAATGGCTTTGACCTGCCCATGCCGCGGCACATCGTCTTTCCCAAACGGAAGCTCGACCCAATCTCCGACCTTGAGCGGCAAGCCTCCGGTCAGATACGCATACGGGCGGCGTGTTCCCTGCGCCTGAACGGAACAATAGTGATACACCGTGCCGTCATCGGGTTTCGTGTCCTCAATGGGCTTGCCGGTATCTGACCGCGGCTTTTCTGTTCCGGAAGATGGCGCTGTGGTGAATACACGGCTGAGCCGCTTCTTCCAGTTTCCTTCAAGGCATGGATTTTTCAGCGCAAGTTACAAGACAGTGCTGCCCCAATGCTTCCTGCCCGCAGGAGCGGCAAGCATTCAAAACATCAAGCTGCAATCTGCCAATATATGCGACTCTCAAAAAGGCTGCGACACAAACCGCTCATCATCCAGTGCGCCCAGAAGTAGAAGCACCTGATCATGGCTCGGAGAATCCAGCCAATCCCAGTCCAAGAGCAGTTTCTCGGCGGTTTTGGCGTTGGTTTTCAAAGACGGTTCTGCGATGTCCAAAAGTCGCCGCCACATCTGGATGCCCTTTGGTCCGTGTTTGTTTGCGAACACATCATCCAGAATGGACTCCCACGACAATTCGTCGAAATCCTCGGCGCTTTCATGCGGGACTTCTTCCGGATATTCGACCAGTAATATCTCGCGGCAAATATCCTCATAATCTGGGAAATTCGCCCTGCGCCAAGAGGCGTTCCGCGCGCTCTGCGTCCGGATGCAGCAGCACTTTGTTCTGCCAATGGGTGTTATAGGCTTCTTCCAGTGCATTTTGATAATCCTGCGCTTCGCCCATTTCCTCATCCTTTTTCCCGCCGAAGTAGGCATAGGCAGAGGATAATTCAGAGAGAAGATCAAACAAGCCGTCCGGATCGACGCGGTTATAGTAATCTTCTACCGGGCGCGTCGAAAGCAGTTCTGTCCAGAACGTACCGCAGTCCGTTTCGGAAAGAGCTGCTTCTTCACAGAACAGAACGCCGCGTTTGGCATCGCGCATGATCTCTTCTGCGCTTTCGCCCAGATTCAGGTCAGCGGTAGCAGTCAGGAAAGTCCGCAGTTCCTCCGCCTTCTTTTCGTCCGGCAAAGTCTCTGCATGATGGATTCCGACTGAGATGTGATGCAGCAGCACTTTTCCGAGAAGCTGCGAGAGCAAAGCGTTTTTAGGCGCAATCTGATTCAATTCCTTTTTCAGATTGCTCCACGTTTCGGGTAGATCAACATGGTAGACAAAGGAAAGCGTCAACGTGATCTGTGCCGGTTGTTGTACCGGCGTCCTTCTTAAATTTCCGCTGTCGCCGCAATAATAGCACTCCCACCGATTCCCGTGCGTCGTTGCCGGATTTCCACACCAAGGACAGCGCATATTGCTCTCACTCCTTTTAATCGGAATTACTCAACGCCCAATGCCTTATAAACCGCGTCCTCTGCGCTCTGATAGAAAACCAGATTGAAGCAGCCGATTAAATCTGCCGGAACAAGTCCGAGATCAGCCGCCGATGTGATTGGCAGCAGCACCTTCTTCGCGCCGCTATCGAGGCAGACCTGAAGGGCATTTGCCAACTCGTCCACCTTGAGCATGGTTCCCGCGATGCTGATCTCACCCAGCACCGACAGACTGCTGAGAGTCGGCTTTCCAAGCGCAATCGAGCAGAGTGCAACCAACGTGGGAAGTGCCAGCTTTTCGGTCATGCCGATGCCCTGCAAATCCTGATAGTTGATGATATAGTCCTTCGTTGTGGTGCTGATCGCACCACTGATGCGGTTGCCGTTTGCTTTCAGATAGTTGAAGGCAGTATTTGCCGCTTCCTTGCACTTACCATCAGAGTTTAGTCCCGTCCGCTCAAACTTTCCGCTGCCGGGAAGCATCTGTGATTCCAGACGGAAGACGCCGATCATGCCGCTCTTTCCCTGTGAAACCGTATAGACCTGACCGGGATTGCACATTCCTTCGGGGATCAGCTTTCCGCCGCCCTGTTCAGGAACGGAGACGAAATGTTCTTCAAAGGTGTCGTTATCAATGTACGAAAAAATTTGACATCATAGAACTCCATGCCGCCAGCTTCTTGAAGTTGTTCCTTGACGCGGCGGCGCATTTCAAGCGCAAACTTGAGGATTTCTTCAAGCTGTTCCTTCGTAAACTCCCCGTCCGGATAGAGCAGCTTGATCATGCCTCCGACCATCTTGCGGACTGCAATGGTGTCACGCTGATTGAGGTTCTTGCCAAGGCGGAAATACTTGTCCAGTGCGTCACCGTACTGCTCCTTGCGAAGCTCACGGATAAACTCTGCCAGATAGTCGGTGATGAAGCCGTAGTCGTTGGTGAAATGCTCCGGGCGGAACTTCGGTATCTCCCAGCCAGGGATATAGCAGTGCATACGGTCAAGGAACGCCGTGTCCGTTCCCATCTCCGGAGGGAACGGGTCAAAGAGGCTGGATGTTTTCAGCAGCACATCCACGCTCTGATTGATGTTGCCGACGAAAACCATAGAAGCGGTCGCGGCTTTTTCCTCCTTGCCACGGGCGAAGGAGCCGGATGCCATATAGTCCTTCATGATCTGGATGCCGTCTTTGTCCTTGAAATTAATACCGGCAACCTCGTCAAACGCCACGCAGTCCCACAAGCCAACCAAGCCCACGGTTTTTCTGCCCATGTTGTAGAACAGATTCGCAACCGTAGTCTGACCGCCGGAAACAAGGATGCTGTTCGGGGAGATTTCCTTGTAGATGTGGGATTTGCCAGTGCTTCGCGGACCTAACTCACAGAGGTTGAAGTTGTTCTCCACAAGCGGCAGCATACGGGCAAGCAGCAACCAGCGTTCACGGTCATTCAGCTTATCCGGCTCATAACCGCAGGAGCGCAGCATGATTTCAAGCCACTCTTCTTCGGTGAAGTTCTTTCTGCCTTCCTTCAATTCCTCAATGTCCACATGGGGCATCTGGATCGGTGTCAGCTTGCGAATGTGAATGGGAGAGGCATTTTTTCTCTTCTCCAGAAACTCATATTCGAGCTGTACAATGCACCAGATACCGCCGCAGAGCAACCGGTCAAACTTTGCGGGATAGTCTCTGAATAGGATATTCTTGATACCAAGGTTGGAGAACTCCGCCTCATAGGTATCTTTTTTCATATCAGATTGACAGTGATCTTGTCGATGACCGTGTGCATCCCGCGCTGACGAAGCATGGATAGGATCTTCTGCGCCTCGTCCGGACGGACATAGTTGTCCGCCAAGATGCGCTTGACGTTCTCAACGCCGGTCTCGATGACCTCTGGATCATCCGAGCTGCAATACTGACCAAGCAAAAACTCAAGGACATAGACCGGCACATTTGCGCCTTCCTTGATCTTCTTCGTCAGGTCTTTCCGGACGATCTTTCCGTCAAAGAACTGCCGCAGTTTTCGGTCGATCACTGCGTTTTTATCGCCGGTTTCTCCGGTCATTCTCTGCTCATCCATTCTTGCCACCTCACAGGTCAAAGCCGAAATCGTCCGCGAACGCAATGTCGATGTGGAACTCGATCTCTTCCACGTCAATCTCGTTTGCGATCACCAGACGGTAGACTTTCTTCTTATCATACGTTCCGGCTTTCAGATTGAACCGGACACGGAACACGCGGTCCGCTGCGTTGTCGCTGGTCTTGTCCGCGATGACCGTCTGTCGGTCGCTGATCACCACGCCTTCATCATCTGTCATGTAGATGGAGTAGGTGCAGGGCTGGATCTTATCGCCCACGGGCTGACGCTGGTGGAACTCCAACGAGAAGATCAAGTTGGAAATCTTGCGGCTTTCGCTCAGGAGCTTCAGCTCCGCGTTCTTAACCTCGACGTAATTCTTGTTGCTCGTGCGGAGGTTCTTGAAGGCAATCACAGGCACGACAATCTCCTGCAAACTGATACCGCCGTGGACATAATTCTCACCGCCGCCCTGAACCTTCATGCGGATGGTGTCCTGCGGGACATAGCCCTTGATGGGCGTTCCGTCCAGCTCCCTTTCCAGATTGACAGGAAGCAGGAAATCAGCGGTTGTGTCAGGAGCGGTCAGCGCATAACGACGTCCAAGCTCATACACGTTGCCGGAGAAGGCTTTCCGGTCAATCTTGTCGCTCTCATTCAGAGGCTTATAGGTATAGAGGAAGCCGTGATCTGCCGTGATGAAAATATTTGTTCCGCTCAGTTCGTTCACGATGATGCGCAGAATGCCGGAAAGCTCCTGAATTGCCGTCTCACAGGCATCAAAGACTTTAGACTCCGTAGGGGGCTTTGTCTCCGATGGCGTCGATAGAGTTGTGGTAGATGTATATTACATCCTTTCCGGCAACCAGCTCCCGCCGCTCATCCTTCTTCATGTTCAGAAGGTCATTGTACTGAATGGCAACGCTGGATTTCGGCGTCGCGTTCAGGATCGCGTTTCGCTCCACGGTGGAACGGGTGGGATTTCCGTCAACGAGAACGTCCATACCGTCGTTCACAGAAATGCTCTTTCCCGGAAGAAGTGCTGCCATACCAAACTTCGTGATGGACGGGAAAACCGCCTGCATCGACTCCAACTCTGCGGTACCCTTTGTGTTGCGGACAATGCGCTCGGAAAGCTCGGAAGCAACCTCATAGCGAAGCGCGTCCGAGATGATCACGAATGCGCGGGTGTTCTTACTGCTTGCGGAAGCGACATATCTCTTATAGAAATCCCGCTGCTTCTCGATCTCCGAGACGTAGCCAAGCGTAGCGAGGTTATCTGCCGCAGCGTTTGTCCAGCATGCGGTTATTTCACGCAGGAACCAGTTCTGATACAGCGCCTCGACAAATCTCTGTCGAGTGCTTCAAGCCGTCTTCCAGAATGTCATTTGCGTTCTTGAGGGAGTTGCCGAAAGCATAGTGGAAGTGGCGATAGTAGGCATCCATGCGGTAAAGGTCGCTTGTATAGAGGTTCCAGATTTTCTTCGGCTCGACGATATGGAATCCGCCGCCGTGTTCCTGATAGAAGGTCTGCATCTTTCCGATGAAGAAGAGGCAGTCAAAATAATTTGAAAACCGCTTGTACCATCCGGCTGTCCTTCTGTTTTCACAGACCTTCCTAATGAGATTGACTTTCACAACATGGTCGCTGATCTCCGCGAAGAGCTGTTTCAGGATACTCTCGTTGATGCACGGGAAGACGTCTCCCGTGATCAGCGTTTCCGGTTCAAACTTGTCAAAGCGCGTCGGGAGCTGCAATTCGTTCTCCACGGTGCGGCACAGCTCGTACAAGTCCTCGTTATCCTCACGGGAACGCCATTCGTGGACGATGCTGTAACAGTACGCCTTGTTGGTCTCGGAAACGAAACGCTCCAAGCCTTTCAGGACGGAGGTGTTCATCGTCTGAGAAAGCGCGGTCAGCAGAACGTGCGCTGCAAAGCAGCCCAGCGGCTTGTCCTCTTCCTCGATGTAGCCAGTGTACTTCCGCGCAAGCTGCCAGAAGGCTTCAATGCTGCCAAACTTGCGGATGCTCTGCAAGACGCTGTTTGTCTCCTTATCGAGACCCGCAGCAAGGACGGCGATGATGACATCCTGCGCAGAGCCTTCGCTCAGACCGGCGAGAACAGCCATAATGTCGATATGGAGTTGGAGGGGCGTCTGATAGTCTCGCCCGATCCTGCGTAGCTTTTGAATACGCTCTTTGCTGTCGAAGAACTTTGCATAGAGCTTGACCGTCTTCCGCATTGCGGCAGACGGTGCGATATTCAGCTCATCCATCTGCATAGAGATAAAATCCGCGCGGAAGGTCTCGCTGTAATATTCAATGTCTTGTAGCCAGTTATCTTCATCGCCGGTGTATGTAATCGGGCAGTAGACGAGGTAATCGCTCTCTAAATCATCGTGAAGCAGCAGCTTCTTGACGGCAAAATTGTTTGTGCCAGTCAGCTTGATAATCTTGACGCCCTCCAAATTCAGCTCGTCAACGTCCTTCTCAAACTCCCGATTCTCGTCCTTCCAGAAGACGATCCTGCGGCGATAGAACTCCGGCAAGGGGGCTGCAAAACGCTCCGTCAGATTAAATTGTACGCGCTCATTCGACATAGCGTATATCTCCCTCACTTTATCTTCGCCAACACATCGGCAAACAGTTCGTAGTTATGCTTCACGCCGTCATCAAGGTCGATCTCGATGTTCTGGTCGGCAAGGTGGTGAACCTTTTCCTCGTATTTTTGCAGCTCGGTCGCTTGATCTTGGAACTTCTTCTGCTGTTTGGTCAGCTTCACGCGCTCGGATGCGCTGGCACGATCAATGGCATCACCGATCTGGGCAAGCTGGGTGCGGTAACGCTCCTGCTGCTCATGTACATAGTCCGTGCGCAGACGGGCGAGAAGATCGCGCTGATAGCGGTGCATATAGCACAGTGCCTTGAAGCTGTTCTTCTTGCCGCTGTCAAAGAGCCAGTAGATTGGACGCTTCTGATAGGTTTTCAGATGGTCGGCATAGAAGTCATTCAGGAAGTAGCTGCGGATCACCTCGCGGGGCGTACCCTTGCCGCCGAGTGCATCGGCGACAAACTTGAGGTTTTCTTCCAGCGTGTCATCACCATAAGCCTTACGAACAAACTCGACAAAACATCCGGTAATGTCATCGTCAAAATACTCGTCATCGCAGATGGGAATTATGTTGTCGGTGTCCGGCGCAAAGGTAACAGGAATCCACTTGTCCTCGTTTTTTATATAGTCGTAAGTGTCGCTAACAGCAATCCTAATACCGCCAAAAGTTATTGCCGTCCCCGACTCATCTACAAGGCTTCCCTTTCTAAAAGTGGAATCAAAATCTCCTCCTGCGTAGACAAGCCCATCCACGTCCAGAGAGTAGCGCCCGAACATACAGCCCACGGCATAGGAAATGAGCGACACAATCTCATCCCGCATGGTGCGGACATAATTGCTGCCCTTCATGGACTCCGGTACATCGTCTTTGCTGTCAAACACGCGATGTACAGTAATATCCTTGTCCGCCACATCCGGCGTCAATTCATCCTGCAAGCCGTAGATGTCGATGAAAATGCGGTTCAGTTCTTCTTCGTTCTTTTTGAGCTGCTGGAAGCGCTCCTCACACTCAGCTTGCCAAGCAGCATATTTCTCGGAAATCAGTCTTCCCATATCAATTATCCCTCCACCAACTTAAACGCGGATCTTGCGTGTTGAGTTGTAATTCCCGCAAGTTACACGCAAGTTTCCGCAAGTCCACTTCCATCAATTTATAGCAAACCACCTTGCGGCGCTTGTCTTTCCTTCGCAAAAAACTTTTCCGTCCTTTTCAATTCCTTCATCAAATCTTGAATTTGATTGCGGTTGAGCCCCGGCAAAACTTGCTGCAATTCTTTGAACGGAGTACCAACTTCGTTGTTCTGGCGGATGTGCTTTAGCAGCAACTCCTTGTTGGTATCTCGATCCAATCCGACGTGCCTTGTATGCACACCGGTTTTTCCCCGTTGCCGCATAGAGGCTTCTGGCAAGAACGTACTTCTTGCGACCGATATGCTCGACAATACCCATCTCGATCAGCCGATTCAAGCGAGACTGCATCTTCTCACTCAGCGGTCTTTCATGGTACAGAGCATCAATCACAAGGAAATCCTCGGTGGACAGCAGCTCCGCACCTCTCTCGCTGATTCGGTTGATAACGGAAAGCATCGCTTTGTCGAGAATCAGTCCGTTCAGAGTAACGCTGACGAAGAAGTCATCCGTACCTGTGAAGTCAGGAAGCGGTTTTGCCTCCTGCACACTCAGCTCAAACATCAGGTTCATGCCCTGACCAGAACGCTCCACCATGCCGCAGAGGGAAAGGATCTCCGCAATACGGCGGTTGCGCGGAAGCTGGCGATCCAATATGTTGTCGAGCGTAATGCCGAAGGGAAGCCCACCGGGACTTTCGACAACCAATCTGTCGCGGAACTGGCGGACAAAGATGCTTCCGCCAAACTGATAGTTTCTGTGGCTCACCGCGTTCAGGATCGCTTCTCGGACGACGCGCTCATTGAAGGTCGCAATGTCAAACACGAAAAAGCCCTCCTGATAGTGCTGCTTGTCGTTCCGCAGATTGACAAGCTCCCACACGCGGTCATAGCAAGCGAAGAAGCCTACCTTAAACTCTTCTCTCTGATTTGCCGGACCCGATGCTTCGGAGGAACGGTACTCGAAAATGATCTCCGCTTGCGGCAGATACTTGATGATCGCCGCGTTCTTGCCGAACAGGATCAGGGCTGCATACGTCACGCCGTCATCCGTGATCGCACCGCAGTCATGGAGAAGCTGCTGCTTTGACAGCGTGGCAAGCTGCTTTTTGCCGCTCTTTTCGATCCACTTGGCACGGAAGTTTTCAATGGCGGTCTCGTCCAAATCATCGACCGTTGCCCCGGCGCAGATCGTCCCGGAGAAATCACCGCCGGTCTCTTCATAGATGCTGCGGCGCATATCCTCCGGCATGGGCTTGAGCGTATCGCCCTCGTAAATCCACGCTACACCTTCGTACTGTACCGGCAAACCGATTGGGCGGCTCTTCACATCGAAGACCAGAACCCGCTTTCTCTCGTAGTTGAAAAGCTGAAAATCAACATTGACCTTCAATTTCTCGATCAAGCCCATGCGGGTGCGCTCCGGCTGGTCAAAAGCTGCGCTTCCGACCACGCTGCGAGGTCTCTTGTCCGTGATGCCAAACACCAGCTTGCCGCCGCCATTGTTCGCCAAAGCGCAGCAGCACTTCGCCGCATCTCCGAAGTCAAACCGATTTTTTGGCTTCCTTTGAATTGGACGTGTTCGCCCCTTCTTTTGGCTTTCCAGAAGCTTCTTTGGACAGTTTTCTAAATATTGGCATAGCGTTTTCTCCTTTCGTTTTGCTGCGTTCTCTGGTGGTTAAAATATACTTTGACGCAACTTTATTATTTACTTGCGTTCATCCCCATAATCACATGGAGGTACAAGGCAGATGGAAGGATGCCGTTTCTCAACGCAATCCTACTGATTTTCACGGAACTGGCGCTGCTGTTCTTCCTTCATCCTTGGGTGCGCCATGCTCTTGCTGCGTTTTCATCTCTTCCATTACAATCTTACACAATCTCGCTGCCTCAAATTGAGGAATCGAGTTTTGCACTGTTTATTATGTCAGCCTCAGAAACTTTGTCACCCGACATTTAGATTGAATACTTCAAAGAACTTTTTCACCTCATCTGACTGCGGAATAGCATACTTGCAGTTATACTGTTTTGGCGATGCACCCAGCCGTTTCCAAAGTTCTTGCGCACTCCTATACTCGACTTTTTTGTGAATAGGAAATCCTTTTTTCGCTTCTTTTTCGGAGTAATAATAGAACACAACCTTTTCGATATTGCTTGCATCGATCAACTTAAAAATATGCGAGTCGTTGTTGGGAGACATCCCGATAATGTGAAGTTCTCCTGCCAATTCTCTGAACTCTGTAAAATGATAATTGCTACCAAAAGTGAGTTCAGGATGCTCTTTATGAACCCGCAGCAGTTCCTCTATCTGAGCAGGGAAAAGTACAGATGGAACGCCACTCTTCTCTAAGGATAGAAGACCTTCAGCACCTTTTTCAAAAGCAAGAGCATTATCATACTTGTGTTCTCCTACATAGTCAAAAAGTGCGTCACAAAAACAATGCTCAAACTGATGAGGAATATCGACATTTTCTCCTTTGATCTTTCTTATATGTCCTATAAGTGTCTGAGGGTTTTCACTATTCGTCGGTGTGCGAAAAATCTCCGTGTAAATGAAACACAGGACGTTTTATCAAGTCTTCGATGTTGTTATCATAATTGAGTGTAAAAACATTACTAAACTCCAATAACCATCTTTTCACGGGCTTTCCCATGACTTTGTGGATTTCTTGAATATCACCGTCGTTGTAGATTGCATCAAGCATCATTCTTTCGAAGCCTTGCTTTGCTGAAGACCAGTTATCAGCAATGTCAGCATTCTTCAAAAAGTAAACATGGAGAATAAACAGCCAATCTTCAAGCCCAACTTCATAGTAGTGCGTCAATTTCCAGTTATACCGAACCTTGAAGTCTTCGAGAATAGGCTTTTCAGCATCGGGGATTATCGCATCATATTTCCCGTCGGAGATGTCATTTGCCCATGTTGCCAGTCCAACGAAAATGCTTGCAATCTCGTCTCCACTTATTTCACCGTTAAAAAGCAGATCATATTTGTTCGCGCGTGCATTAAAAAGAATCCGCTTAATGATATAGTCATTGGTGTAGGCTTTGCCGCCGAAGTTAATATTGATTCCATTTCCAATCAGGATGGATTTACTTAATATGTTCTTCATCAGCAGACCTCGCTCACACCAGCGGATTTCGCTTGAAATCCCATGAAGTTTCGTAGAAATCAGAGTCTTTTTTTGAAATATCATAGGTATCCATTGTAATAGTGCTTATTCGCTGCTCCCTTTCATCGCCAAAATATCCCAGAAGTGGTAGTTCTTCAATAACTCCACAGGTCATATTGAGTGTGCTTCCGCGTATTTCAAGCAGCTTCTTATAAATGCTTGTGTTAAGTGCAGCAAGCAGCGGAAATGGATTGTTTCCAAATAAAGTGGGCGCGGCATCATTAAAGCCATATCCGCTTTCTCTATATCTGAACGAACTTGCTCCTGAGCCTATTTTCCCCCATGATATACCCGGCAAAAATAGAAATTGAGTATTCTGAGGACGTGAGCGTAGCGAACCATCTGCATTTCGATAGTTTTTAATCCTATAGCCATCATTTTCCCAGTCCATAAGGTATGTGCATCCCAAATACCATTTTCGATAGCCGCCTGCTTTATCGGTTAATATCCATCTTTTATCCCGCCCGATATTTATGTTAGGCACTTCCCAGAATAACCGCATAAAAACATCGTCATTACGTGTTCCTACACCTTCTTTAGCAGAAAATCGGCTTCCAATTAAATCGTAATTGTAGAGATTGAGCAAGGCTCTGCTTACCCAATACGCCACCGGAGCGCCGGGGATTTTGGAGAAATTGGTCTGGTCGGTTTCATAGAAGTAGCCACAGTTTTTGTCTGCAAGCGCCTCCAAAACCTTTTGCTTCTGAACTTCCATGCCGCCCTTGAAATCAGACAGCTTGAAGTAAAGCCCGTTTTCAGTTGCTTTCCCGTTTTTCAAAACAAAAGAGCAGATTGGCACAGTTGCTTCCTCAAAGGCAGAATATTCCATCTGAACAAGCGTGGTAATGCTCTTACTCTGGATGATGAACTCACGCAGCTTTTCATAGGTCTTAATGAACATCCAAACGAACGGCGTCATATAGCCGCAGTAGCCGTCCTGCTTGCAGAGCATCAGATTGCGATAGGTAAAGACACTGAACAGATCACCGGAATAGTCCTTATAGTTCTCTGTCACGAAAGTCTTCAATCTGCCTTCGATTTTGTTCAAATACGGCGGGTTGGTGCAGACAACCGGATATTTTGCCGACAGTACCTTTGCCTGACGCACCAACGCCTTGAGCATGGGTCGAGTGTTCTGCAACCAGTCAGCATCCTCCATCGTGAGTTGCCCTTGTCCGTCGCAACCATCAAGGTATGCCATATAGCTGTCGTAGTCCTTCGACTCAACGGTAATGATAGAACCCAGTTCCTTTGCATCACGGAAGGTGTCCACAAGATACCGACTGATCTCGTTCATCCCTGCATCCGTTGTCAGCCCGTCCCGGACAGCCGCACCCATGCCGTTGCTCTCTTTAATGGCAAGCACATTCGGCTTGATGCCACGGCTCAGGAAACGCCGGTCATAGCTTCTTGCCTTCATCATGACGGCAAAGTAGGCAAGCTGAGAGGCGCGGTCGTCAATATCCAGTCCAAAGAGGTTGTTCTGGACGATCATTGCCGCTGCATCGCGCTCGGTATAGCCGCTTTCCTTGTAAATCTCCATCAGGACGTCAAAGGCGTAGACAAGGATATGGCCGCTGCCCATGCAGGGGTCGAGGAACTTGACGTCTTCCGGCTTCACAAACTCGTCGATATACTTGATCTCACCGTTTTTCGGCGTGACAAAGAACTCCAACTTCTCCGCCAGCTTGCTTTCCGGGTGACGCTCAATCCAGTAGCGTCCGAGAGAGTTGTCCACCATGTAGCGGACAACCCAGTCGGTCGTGAAAAGCTGGGTAGCAGCCGGGATGTCTTCTTTCTTGACGGTTCCCTTGTAAATGTTGATGACTTCGTTTTTCCGCTCGTCATTGTAATACTGGTAGAGCCAGCCGATGATCTGAACGGCATCCTGCCAATCATCTTCTTCGTCGGTTTCTGAGAGCATTTTGGCAATAAAGCTATCGCCGGAGAGACTGTTGTTGGGGAATAGCAGCTCCGTATAGTCGCGGTCACGAGCGCCAAATACAAAGATGTCCGGCAGCGCTGCTTTCAACTCTGCACACTGCGTCAGGAGCAGATAACGATATAGTTCCTCGGTGTTGTTGTTTTCGATATACTCCGCGATTTGCGCCTTATCCAAGCCCTCCATCTCAAGATGAAGGACATCGTTCAAGATTTCCGGCTTGAATGCGCCGGATGCGTCCGAGAACACGCGGATGTGGGAGGGCAGATAGTTGTTGACTTCCATAAACCGAAGCGCAACAATGCGGTTAAACCAGATATAGGTGACACGCTCGATAGTCTGCGGATAGCCATTGGTATTGATTTCGGTAATCAGTGCCGCCCGCTGGCTCTTCTCAAGCGGGGAGAGAATACGACCACGGACTTCGGTAGCATCCGCCTTGCCGATATTTCCTTCCTCAATGCCGTACTGATAAGCTCTCTGGGCAATCTGCTTGTAAAGGAGCTTATGCCCGTCCACGGCAAACTTCTGAATCTTTGATTTGTTCATCTTCTTATGCTCCTTTAGTTGATCTGCACGCCGTCGCAGCTTTCGAGTGTCTTCATGAGCTTTTCACGGATCACCTCGACGTACTTATCAATGTCTTCCTTGCTTTGCAAACGTTTGACCGAGCAGAGGTCGTACCGGCGCACGGTCATGATCTTCGGGGGCTTCGGCGCGGGCGTTCCGGCGTTTGCGGTCGCTGCGGGCGTGGGCTTCTGCGCTTCCTGCTGACGGGAGGCGGACATGACCTCCATGCGGCGGCAGATCGTGTCCTTGTAGTTGAGAAGCTGGGTAATCATGGCATCCAGCTCGGTGAGGGATGTCGCAGTTTTTGCCGCTTCACGCTTGTTCACGAAATGATCGTCCGCCTGACGGAGCAGCGCCCCGGCGTCCCGCGCTTCGCTGGCAAGCTGGTGAACATCCTGCATACACTGGCGGATATTCTCAGCAACTTCCTCGCGCTTCATATCCAGCAGCGTCGTAGC
>ENA-OQDT01001262-OQDT01001262.1-human-gut-metagenome-genome-assembly--contig:-NODE-1262-length-15193-cov-3.607660_pt1 | contig 15193 bp, 14 predicted proteins | sample MGYA00242786_ERZ504617 | MGnify/ENA primary metagenome ERZ504617 (study PRJEB26092, sample SAMD00036337) | human gut metagenome | host: Homo sapiens | study: EMG produced TPA metagenomics assembly of...
GAATGTAAAAAGCATATCGGAATAATATCAGAGATATGTTAAAGGAGGAACATTATGAAAAAAATGAAAAAATTTGCAGCTCTTCTCCTTGCAGTATCAATGGCAGCAGGTATGGTAGCCTGTGGAAGCTCAGATAAAAAGGAAGAGACTACAAAAAAAAGAAGAAACCAAGAAAGACGACAAAGAGACAAAGAAACTGGAAGGAACTCTGAAGGTTGTTACAACAGGTGATGCTTATCAGCCATTGTTTGATAAGTTTACAGAAGAAGTAGGACCGAAGGTAGAATTTATTTCCATGTCTTCTGGAGAAGTATTGTCAAAGCTCAAAGCAGAAGGTGGAACACCGGCAGCTGATCTGTGGTTCGGGGCGGAATCGATGCATTTATGGATGCAAAAGATAATAACCTTCTTGAAAAGGTAGATTTTGATGCAGCAGATGATCTTGCACCGGAATATAAGGACAGTGATAATTACTGGTTCTCTAAAGGTGTTACAGTTGTAGGATTTATTGTTAACAATGATATCTTAAAAGAGAAAGGACTTGAAGCTCCAAAGTCCTGGGATGATCTTACAAAAGAAGAATATCAGGGTGAAGTTCTGATGTCTAACCCGGCTATTTCAGGAACAAACTACGCAGTAGTAAATGCACTTCTTCAGACAAAGGGAGAAGAAGAAGGCTGGAAATACTTTGAAGATCTGAATAAGAATGTAGATTATTACTCAAAACGTGGTTCTGATCCGAGCACTAAGACTGCAGCCGGTGAAGTTGGAATCGGTATTACTTATATTGATGGAACTTTAGATGAACTGAAAGAACAGGCAGATGTTGAAGTTGTATATCCGACAGATGGAATGCCATATGTTCCGGAAGGTGTTGCAGCATTTGCAAATGCAGAAAACACAGAAGCAGCAAAAGCATTTATCAAATGGTTCTTCTCAGATGATGAAAATATGAAGATGCTTGCAGAAATCGATCATAAAAATACTTGTTTATTAGTAAAACCAAGTATAGAAGGACTTGAACTCGATTTTGACCAGAGCAAACTGATGAAAGAAGATCTTTCACTTTTTGGAGCAGAAAGAACTACAATTCTTGATAAGTGGAATACTTTGATGGGAGATAAAGGTGAAGAATAGAAAACCTAGAGAAAAACGGGCATCATTTTATGATGCCCATTTTTATAATATTTTAGATTATTTTATATTAGCGGTAATGGTGGCGGGAGTTCTGCTTTTTATTTTATATCCGCTGCTTTGTATGATAAGGCAGAGCTTTATTGGAGAAAATGGATTCTCAACAGAGGTATATAAAAGTATTTTCAGCAACAATCTGCTGCTTGTAAAAAACAGTGTATTTGTAGGTGTGTTATCGGCATTTTTCTCTACAATTTCCGGACTTTTTGTGGCAATCTGCGTATGGACAGCAGGAAAAAAACTGGGGAAATTTCTGGAATGTATTTTGCTGATCAGTATGGTTTCACCGCCTTTTATAGCTTCACTTGCTTATATCCAGCTATTCGGAAGAAATGGCCTGATCACAAAAGGAATTCTTGGGCTTTCCGTCAATCCATACGGATGGGTCGGTGTTGTCGTTATGCAGACGTTATTTTTTTACATCGCTGAATGCACTGATGATCATCGGAATGCTGCAAAAAATCGGATATGTCGCTTGTAAGAGCCTCCTCTGATCTGGGAGCTCCGTCGGGATATACCTTGTGGAGAATCATTGTTCCTTTGCTAAGGCCGGTTTTACTCAGTTGTTTTTTACTTTCCTTTATTCGATCGATTGCGGATTTTGGTACGCCGGTGGTAATCGGAGGACGTTTTGAAACAGTTTCGACGGAAATTTATATGCAGGTAATCGGATATTCCAGACTGGATAAGAGTGCGGCACTTAATGTACTGCTTCTGATCCCGACGATTCTTGTTTTTATCTTGTACCGCTATCTAATGCAGAAAAATGAAAAAGTCATCAGCGGAAACAGTAATAAGACGGTAGAAGCGGGAGATACATTCCGGGTTCGTGGGCTGTCAGCAGTGATTGTATGGCTGGGCGCAGGTATCTTTTTTGTAATGATGGCGCTTGAATACGGATCCATTTTTCTAAACAGTTTCAGTAGAAACTTACGTGGGAAAATCACATTTACAACGATGTATCTGGACGCACTTCTGGAACGGAATATGGATACATTTATCCGAAGTGTGGAATATGCGCTTATTGTAGCAATAGTCGGCAGTCTGATCGGTATTTTACTTTCGTATTATATTGAAAGACGAAAGATAAAATTTGGCGGAGTACTGGACTTTATTATTACACTTCCGTATATGCTTCCGGGAAGTTGTTTTGGAATCGGATATATTCTGGCATTTAATCATGAACCGTTAAAACTTACCGGAACAGCGGTCATTGTTATCTTGAATATGATCTATAAACAGATGTCAATTACAACGAAGGCTTCGGCATCCTCCCTTTTGCAGATCAGTACAGAGCTTGATGCAGCAGCGCGGGATCTTGGAGCGAATAAATTTCTGGTAATGAAAGATGTCATTCTTCCGAATGTAAAGCAGGCATTTGCAACGGGATTTATCAATAATTTTACAAGTGCGATGGTTACGGCAGGAGCAGTTATTTTCCTGGTGACACCGGGACAGAAGATTGCAGTATTTACATTATTTGATTGCATTAACACAGGTCGGTATGGAGAAGCATCTATGATTGCGACATTTATTATTGTGATCACAATTTCAGTAAATGTGCTGTTTTCGATAATTGTTGCATGGAAAGGGAAAAAGAAACGTGTATTTAGAACTGAAAAACATAAGTAAAAGTTTTGGTGAAAAAGAAGTAGTAAAAGATTTATCACTCTCCCTTCCAAAGGGAGAACTGTTGTGTCTTCTGGGAGCATCCGGCTGTGGAAAAACGACAACACTCAAAATGATAAGTGGATTTTTAAAAATAGATAAAGGGCAAATCCTGGTTGATGGCCAGGATATCACCACACTGGCTCCGGAGAAGCGTCCGGTATCGACTGTTTTTCAGTCTTATGCATTATTTCCACATATGAGTGTTCTGGAAAATGTGATCTATGGTCTGAAGTTCCGTGGCATCCGAAAAAAAGAAGCCAGAGAAATGGGTATGGAATATTTGAAAATCGTAGATATGGAAGAATATGCCGGGGCATCGATCGGGGAAATTTCCGGAGGACAGCAGCAGAGAGTAGCACTGGTCAGATCTCTGATCACAAAACCGAAGGTGCTTCTTCTGGATGAACCGCTTAGTAATCTGGATGCGAAACTCCGGGTAAAAATGAGAGAAGAAATCCGTGAAATCCAGAAGAAATATGAAATTACAATGGTTTTTGTAACGCATGACCAGGAAGAGGCAATGGTACTTGGAGATCAGATCGCTATTATGGATCAGGGAAAGTTGGTTCAGATTGGAAAGCCGGAAGAGGTGTATCTGCATCCACAGAATGATTTTGCAAGAGATTTCCTTGGAATATCCAACCGTTTTACTGATATCCATGGAAATACAATATGCTGCAGACCGGAGGAACTGGAATTTGCAGCAGAAGGTTCTGTGAAAGGAATTGTAAGACAGGAAGAATTTCTTGGGTTTTACAGACAGTATTATGTTGAAACAATGAATCATGAACATATTATTGTACGGACAGACAGAAATATAAAAGTAGAAGCTGGCAAAGAAGTGCAACTTCGGGTGAAATAAAAAAGACACTGTGCAAGGTGACAATATCAGTTTGATATGCTGCCCTGCATAGTGCCTTTTTATTTTGAGGAATGACCGGTCAGACGTGCATCATCCCTGACATCACACAACCTCCTGCAGCACCGGCATTTTTCAGTTCGTGCAGTTGTGCTTCATCAATTTTGATTCCGCCAATGCCATAAACCGGAATCTGCACAGCTTGGCATACATTCTGCAGAAATGGAAGTCCCCGTGGCGGGAGCCCTTTCTTGCAGTCGGTAACATAAATATGTCCTGCTGTGAGATAGGAAGCTCCCAGCTTTTCCGCTTCGACTGCTTCAGAAACAGAATGGATGGAAGTTCCAACTGTATGAAAATCGGAAACCACTTTCGGATTTTCAAGCAAAAGTGGAAGTGGTAAATGTAGCCTGTCGCAGCCGAGTTCTCTCGCAACGGCTGGATAAAAATGCGGAATAAACGGAACTTTAAACTGTTCACAGATTTCCTTCACCTGCCGGGCAAGAGAAAAATATTCCTCTTCCGGCAGATCTTTTTCACGCAGGATCAGAGCTTTCGGATGCAGCTTGCAGACACGGGTAATCTGTTCTGTAAAAGGACGGGAACAGAGATGGCGGTTTGTTACGGCAATAAGATCTCTATACATAGATATAATCACTCATAACCGGCTGCATATTGTTGGAAAGAAGTGCCTGATAAACCTCATCTACGGAACGTCCGTCAGAAATCTCGAACTGGTCATCTCCCTTATCCTCAATATCATCCACATGGCTTCCGATTCCGGTGCTGACTCCGGCAGAAATCTTGGTTGCAGCAATCTGTGTCAGATTGTCTCTTACACGAGCACATTCTCTGGTAGATACCGTAATGCTTGCAAATGGCATGAACAGACGGTAAGCACAGACTACCTGGAGAAGCTGTGGCTCATGGACATCCATCGGATTGATCCGGTCATTGTTGATGATCGGGCACAGCCTCGGACAGGAGAACGCGATCTCAGCATGCGGGTATTTTCTCTGGAGAAGATAAGCATGGTATCCGGTTGCAAAAGCATCTTTTCTGAAATCATCCAGGCCAAGCAGGGCACCAAAGCCGACACCACGCATTCCGCCCATCAGTGCACGTTCCTGTGCATTTACACGATAAGGGAAGATCCTCTTATGCCCGGCAAGATGCAGGGTTTCGTATTTGTCGGAATTGTAAGTTTCCTGGAAAACGGTTACATAGTCTGCACCGCATTCGTGGAGATATGCATACTCATCTGAGTTAACCGGATAAATTTCCAGTCCGATAACTTTAAAATATTTGCGCGCGATCTTGCAGGCATTTCCAATATATTCGATGGTAGATTTACTGCGGCTTTCACCGGTCAGGATCAGGATTTCCTGAAGCCCTGTACTGGAAATTGCAGCCATCTCTTTTTCAATCTCTTCGTCATTTAACTGCGCACGGTTGATCTTGTTGTGGCAGTTGAAACCACAGTAAATGCAGTAGTTCTCACAGTAGTTGGCAATGTAGATCGGTGTGAACATATAAACGCTGTTGCCAAAATGCTTACGCGTCTCTTCCTGGGCAGCCTGTGCAATTTCCTCCAGAAGCGGAAGAGCAGCAGGAGAAAGAAGAGCAGCAAAATCTTCCGGTGTACGGATGTCGTGTGCAATAGCACGTTTTACATCTGCTTTCGTATATTTGTCATAATCATAAGCATTCATGGCGCTTACTACCTGATCCATCACGTCAGAACCAATGTCCTCCATATCCGGAAGATAGGTCATATGATCGATCCGGTTCTTTTTCTGGTCCTCCAGAATTTCTTCACTTAAAATACTTTCGTTGATATGTGAATTTTCCATTTTGACTGCCTCCTAATTCTCTAAGAATCCTGTCAGAGGTGAGGATGCGCTTGCGCCTCTTTCGATGGTGCGTCCCAGTCCGGAAAGATAAGCACTGCGTCCGGCTTCAATGGCTTTTTTGAAAGCTTCTGCCATGGCAGGAACATTTCCTGCAGTTGCGATAGCAGTATTTGCCATGACAGCGGAAGCACCCATTTCCATGGCTTCACAAGCCTGGGAAGGGCGACCGATTCCGGCATCAACGATGATCGGCAGATCGATCTCATCAATCAGGATCTGGATGAAATCCTTTGTGCTGAGCCCTTTGTTGGAACCGATTGGAGAGCCGAGCGGCATAATGCAGGCAGCTCCGGCATCAGCAAGTGCTCTTGCAGCATTCAGATCCGGGTACATATATGGCATGACAACAAAGCCTTCTTTTGCAAGGATTTCTGTTGCTTTGATGGTTTCGTAGTTGTCCGGAAGCAGGTATTTGGAATCATGAACGACTTCAATCTTTACAAAGTCGCCGCATCCGACTTCACGGGAAAGTCTGGCGATACGGACTGCCTCCTCAGCATTACGTGCACCGGATGTATTTGGAAGCAGGGTTACATTGTCCGGAATATAGTCCAGGATATTTGCAAGACCGCCTTCATTTGCGCGACGCAGGGCAAGTGTGATGATCTGAGCTTCTGCTTTTTCGATACAGGCTTTTACAAGATCCAGAGAAAATTTACCGGATCCGAGAATAAAACGGGAAGTGAATTCATGACCTCCCAGGATAAATTTATCTTCATTTGTACTCATAATAAAGTTCCTTCTTTCTTATATTTTTAAATTTCTTCTTCACCGAGGATCAGCCGCGTGATCATGTTGGCTTCATGTGCGGCACAGATGGCAACACGCGGCGCCATCAGTCCATGACCGTAAGTTGGTGCTGTCACGCCATCACCACACAGATAAAAGTTTTTCATGATCCGTTTTGTGATAATGGTATTGCTGCTTCCATAGCCGGCCATTCCGGTTGCGGATACGAGCTTTTTCTCTGGAAAATGTTCCAGAATTCCATTGACCAGCATTGCTTTGGCTTCCGGATTATCAAAAGCTTCGCAGACAATTGTGGTATCTGCAAATAATTCCTGCAGATTATCGTCCGTAACTTTTACACAGTCCGTGCGGATATCCAGATACGGATTGATCTTCAGAAGCAGGGATTTCAGGGCATCGGTCTTGTACATTCCGATATGCTCCATGAAATATTGCTGGCGGTTCAGATTGGTAATGTCAACTACGTCAAAATCAATCAGGTGAAGATGACCGACACCAATCCGTGCAAGCGCATAAGCAACATTAGAGCCAAGACCGCCAAGCCCTGCGATCGCTACATTTCCTGCCGAGAGAAGCTTCTGCGTCTCCGGTGAATGTCGCTCGTCAAGGGCGGTGTAGATTTCTTCTTTTGTAAGTGTATGATACATGATTTCTTAGCCTCCTCCTACAAAACTTACAACCTCCAGACGGTCCCCGTCTTTGAGCATGGTGTCAGAATAGCTGTATTTTGGTAAAATATCACCATTCATTTCAACGGCGATCCGTTTGATCTGATAATTGTTTTGTTCCAGATAATCCGCAACACTGAGCGGTCCGGTCAGAGTAACTTCTTTACCATTAACTGTAATCATGGAAAAACCTCCTTTCAAAACGGAAAAGTTCTTAAAAATGAAAAAAGAGTACACAAAGAATTACACCCGTGGTGGTGTACCCCTTCATGAACTCTCGCCCAATCTCAACTTTACCTTATTCATTTTCGTGTAAACCCTGGTTGAATGTGGAATTTCATGATGTTGGGGTCAAAAGGTATTTTGACCCCTTTGATACCAGATTGCTACGTGCTTTGCACTCTCGCAATCCTCAAAAACATTCGTAATCCGCTCATTTTTCTTTGAAAAATGGCTACTTACTCATGTTTTTGGCGGGTCAAGAGGTCAAAAATCCTCTTGCAAGCAAGCTTGCATCAGCTTTCTGACCTTTTGACCCTGGTATCATTTCATATTATTATAAGAAATCCTGTTTCTCAAATATCATCAGAGTATGCTGATGGTATTTGACGCCGTATATCAAAAAAAGAGAGATACCAATGTATCTCCCGTTATCATCAAAATATACGTTCCTACGTTGGCATTATCCAAATCAGGTATATGGGTCGAAGTTCTGAACTTCCTCTCAGCCTGTCAAACAAGCTCCCCGTTTCATTTACAAAATTCAGTATAATTCGGTTGGGAAAAAATGTCAATATCAATATAAAAATATATCCGGTCATATTCTGGAGTCTCATATTCTGGAGTCAGATGCAGGTGTCACGGACAAATTGTATATTACAGGAATGCTTTCGCGAAGCGGTCATATGTTTTTGTAACGCGGAGTATGGAAAAATGCACAAAAAACAGAGCGTACTCTAAAAAAATAGTGTAAACGTGCCGAAAATGCCGAAAATCCATTGACAAACGCCCTTTAAAGGGGTAAAACACCACTATGGCAATTTGATAAAAGCTTATCAAATAAAATACTATATAAAACAATTTTTACTGGAAGAGAGAAAGAGAGGGATAAGTATGAATACATTAGTTATTGTACTGATCGCAGCCGTTTTACTTTGCTGTGCATATGTATTCTACGGACGCTGGCTTGCTAACAAATGGGGAATCGATCCAAAGGCAGAGACACCAGCAAAGAAATTCGCAGATGGAAAGGATTACGTTCCGACAGACGGCTGGACAGTATTCAGTCATCAGTTTTCGTCAATCGCAGGTGCAGGTCCTGTTACCGGCGCCATTCAGGCAGCTGTATTTGGATGGCTTCCTGTTTTACTGTGGGTACTGATCGGAGGCATTTTCTTCGGTGCGGTAACAGATTTCGGAGCTTTATATGCGAGTGTAAAAAATGACGGAAAGTCTATGGGACTTCTGATCGAGAAATACATTGGTAAATTCGGTAGAAAATTATTCTTGTTGTTCTGTTGGCTGTTCACACTTCTTGTTATCGCAGCATTTGCAGATATGGTTGCAGGTACATTCAATGCGTATACAGAAGTCGACGGAGCTTTAAAACTTGCAGATGCAGCAAAGACAAACGGAGCTGCAGGAACTATTTCTCTTTTATTCATTGCATTTGCAATGGTATTTGGTCTGGTGCAGAAAAAATTCCAGTTCCGCGGATGGAAAGAAACAGTTCTTGGTCTTGTACTTACAGTAGCAGCGCTTGCTCTTGGTATGCTTGCACCGATCACAGCAGGTAAAGATACTTGGACTTATATCACATTTGTATATATCTTCTTTGCAGCAGTACTTCCGATGTGGCTTTTAAAACAGCCTCGTGATGCAATGACGACTTATATGTTCATCGGAATGATCGCCGGAGCAGCACTTGGACTTTTAGTTGCACATCCGACAATGAACCTTCCTGTATTTACAGGATTCCACAACGACACATTAGGAGATATGTTCCCAATCCTGTTCGTTACGGTAGCTTGTGGTGCCGTTTCCGGATTCCACAGCCTGGTTTCATCCGGTACTTCCTCAAAGACAGTATCCAATGAAAAAGATATGCTGAAGGTTGGATATGGAGCCATGGTTCTGGAAAGTCTTCTTGCAGTCCTCGCACTTTGTGTAGCTGGTGCAGCTGCAGCAGCAGACGGAACACCGGCAGCAGGAACACCATTCCAGGTATTCTCAAGCGGTGTTGCAGGATTCTTTGAAATGTTCGGAGTTCCGGTTTATGTAGCACAGTGCTTCATGACCATGTGCGTATCTGCACTTGCACTCACCAGTCTGGATGCAGTAGCACGTATCGGACGTATGAGTTTCCAGGAACTCTTCAGTGTAGATGATATGGAACATGCAGAAGGATGGAGAAAATTCCTTTGCAATACCTACTTCTCAACAATCCTTACACTTGTATGTGCCTATGTTCTGACACGAATTGGATATGCAAATATCTGGCCATTGTTCGGATCAGCCAACCAGCTGCTTTCCGCTCTGGTACTTGTAACACTTTGCGTATTCCTGAAAGTGACAGGAAGAAGCAACAAAATGCTTTTCCCACCGCTTATTATCATGCTTTGCGTAACAGGAACCGCACTGGTAGAAAGAACAATCGGTCTTGTAAAAGCTTACCAGGCCGGCTCAGCAGTATTCCTTGTAGAAGGACTTCAGCTGATCATCGCAGTTCTGCTGATGGCACTCGGACTTGTTATTGTGATCAATTCTCTGAAGGCTTACTTTGGAGCTAAGAAAGAGTCTGAAGCGTAGGATTTATAAAATATGACGAAAAGGGATGGCTTGTCAAAATGATGGGCTGTCTCTTTTTTTGATTGACTTTTTTTAAAATCTGCCCTAAAATACTTAGGAAACGAAGTATTTAATGCAAAAAATGATAAAGTAAAATATCATAAGTGCAAGGGAGGTTATCATGCAGACAGGAAAGAAGATCAATCAGATTTCCAACCGTCTCCGTAGACGGTCCAGGGCAATCCAGGAAACAATCGGGATCAGCGGTGCACAGGGGAATATTTTAAATTATATTTTAGTAGAATCTCAGAGCAGATCTGTCTATCAGAAGGATATTGAACAGGAATTCGGACTTCGTCCTTCCACGGCAACAGAGACACTGAAATCTTTGGAGAAAAATGGACTGATAAAAAGAGAAACTGATCCAAATGATGGAAGATATAAGAAAATCGTATTTACTGAAAAAGCAGAGCAGATAGAAGCTGTGCTTAAGAGTGAGATCGAAGAGTCGGAAACGATTTTGCTGCAGGGAGTGACAAAAGAAGAACGGCAGGAATTTCTGCGGATCGCAGAGAAAATGTTGCAGAATCTGGATACTTTTCCTGCGAATACGGTAAAGAAAAACGCAGGCAGAAAAAAACAACACGGAGGACGGACAGATGAATGAAAATGAACTGATGGGAAGTATGAAGGTGTCAAAAGCCGTTGCGAAGATGGCAATACCAAGCGTGATCAGCAGTCTGGTCACGGTTGTCTACAATATGGCAGACACCTTTTTTGTTGGACAGACTGGGGATCCACTGCAGGTAGCAGCGGTCAGTCTGACCAATCCGATATTTATTTTACTGATGGCATTTGCAAATATGTTTGGTATGGGTGGAAGTGCCGTTGCATCTATGGCGATGGGAGAAAAAAATGAGAAACGGGTAAAGAATACATCGGCATTTGTAACCTATGCATCACTGATCGTCGGGATTTTATTTGCTTTGATCCTGATTTTCTTTGTGAAACCGATCCTTTACACATTTGGTGCGAACAGTCAGACTTATGAGATGGCAAAAGGTTATACATTTCACGTTTCCTATGGTGCACCATTTATCATCTGGTCAGCAGCGTCAAGCTTTATCGTTCGTGCGGAAGGTGCAAGCAGTGAGGCGATGATCGGAAGTATGATCGGTACAGTTGCCAACATTGTTCTGGATCCGGTATTTATCAGCGGACTTGGAATGGGGGCGGCAGGGGCTGCGATTGCGACAACGATCGGCAATATTCTGGCAAGCATTTATTATCTCTGGTATTTCATGAAAAAGAGTAAAAGCTTTTCCGTCAGTCCGAAGTATTTCAAATGCGGAGAGCAGGTTTTATCAAGGGTATGTTCGATCGGTTTTCCGACCGCAATTTTTTCAGCACTGATGAGTGTATCAACGATCGTGCTGAATCAGATTCTGGTCAAGTACGGAAATGCACCGGTGGCGGCGATTGGAATTGTATTCAAGGCAAATATGTTTATTACCTTCCTTCAAATGGGACTTGCAAACGGCGTGCAGCCGCTGATGGGTTACAATTTTGGGGCAGGCAATCAGAAACGTTTTATGGAAGTGGACTGTTTTACGAAAAAATGCTGTCTGGTCGTTGGAATCCTGGCGACGGCATTATTTTTCTTTTTTCGAGAACCAATTATCCACCTGTTCATTAACGATAAAGACGTTATATATTATGGCGTGAAAATGCTGGCTGCATATATGGTTTCCGGACCGTTTATCGGAATCCTTTTTGTAAATATGAACTGCATGCAGTCTACTGGAGATGCACTTCCTGCAACGATTCTGTCGGTGCTCCGACAGGGACTTCTGCTGATTCCCTTACTGTATCTGTTGAATGCAGTGTTCGGATTAAACGGAGTCATTTACGGACAGGCACTTACGGATTGCGTGGCGATTGTACTGTCCATGTATATCTGGGGAAGAAAGAAGAGAAAATTAAAGAGTGAATAAGTGAGAGAAAATCAGGTGTCGGGAGTGATGCCTGTTTTTTTCTTGCTTATAAATATAACGTGCAAAGTGGAAAGAATCATTGCGGACACGCATATAATAGTCAGGTACAGGAAATAATTCATCTGAATAAATGTAAGAAAGAGAGGCTGTTTATGGAAGAGCGAGATGATCTGGAACAGATGGCATTTATACAGAAGTGGAATGACGGAAAGGCAGAACGGGAGAAAAAGCGAGAGCAGATGTGGAACGGGATTCTGGAGAAGGCTGGGATAAAGAAAGAAGAAAAGTAAAAAGGAAAATGATTTTTTAGAAAAAATGAAAAGAACTCAAATAGGAACTCAAAATTTAAGTTTCTGTTTGAGTTCTTTATTTGAGTTCCTTTAAGAAACTAAAAAAATATGCTATTATCTTAAAAGTAGAGAGAAGGAAGTAAAATTACAGCAGAAAATTTTTGAAGAACTAAAAAATCAAAGGGGAAGATTAGCGATGGTAAAAATAGATTTAATCACCGGTTTCTTAGGCTCCGGCAAGACAACGTTTATAAAAAAATATGCAAAATATCTTCTGGATAAAGGAATGAACATTGGCATCCTTGAGAATGATTTTGGTGCGGTAAATGTAGATATGCTTCTTTTGCGGGACCTGATGGGAGATAACTGTGAGCTTGAAATGATTTCCGGTGGGTGCGACAAAGAGACGCACAGGAGGCGCTTCCGGACGAAATTGATCGCAATGGGAATGTGCGGATATGACAGAGTAATTGTTGAACCGTCCGGGATTTATGATGTAGACGAATTTTTTGACGTTCTTCACGATGAACCACTGGATAAGTGGTATGAGATTGGCAATGTGATTACGATCGTTGACGCAAAACTGGAGCCGGAATTGTCAGAAGAAGCAGACTATCTGCTTGCGTCCGAGGCTGCAAATGCAGGAAGCATCATCCTCAGCAGGGCAGAAGAAGCAACAAAAGAACAGATTGAAAATACAATTGAACATTTGAACAGAGCGCTTGAACAGGTTCAGTGCAAGCGAAGGCTGGATCAGGAAATCATGAGAAAAGATGGAGCAGAGCTTTCGGAAGAGGATTTTGATAAGATCTTAAAGAACGGTTATGTTGCAGAAAATTATCGAAAGATGGAGCTGGATGAGAAAAAAGGTTTTGATTCGTTGTATTTTATGGAATTGAAAATTTCTGCAGATGAATTGAAGACGCAGGTTGCGAAGATGATGCAGGATCCGGAATGTGGCGGTATTTTCCGGGTGAAAGGATTCGTGAAAGATGATGCAGGAAGCTGGATGCAGCTGAATGCAACCGGTCATGAGATCAGTATGAAGCCGATCGGAGACGGGCAGGAGGTTGTGATCGTGATTGGGGAGCAGTTGAAGGCAGATTGTATACGGAAGTATCTGGAGAATTAGAAAATGTAAAAGAGCGCATCAAAAGCGATGTGATCCGGTCAGTATGCTGAAAACAGTTTTGTTTGTGTAATACAGCTGTTATTGTATCCATAAGCAACAGGACGCATGAAAAAACGAAAGTTTTTTCATGCGTCCTGTTAATTTATTGTTTTTGGTAAATGATATGTTTTATACGACCGCCATCCATAATGATGGTATCATTTTCAGCTTTTACATACATTACAAGATTTGCATCCATTCGGAAGATAATACTTCCTGATGCTGATTGGTAAAGTGTTGTTTTCCCATGACGACGCATATGGATTTCGCAGGTATTTTCAACTTTCACTAATTTCATGAAGGAATCGGTTTCATCGTTGTAATAGGTTCCTTCCTGGAAAAGTGCCGGATCTGCAGGTTTGGCAGGGGTCAATGTAAGTACACGACCAGGAAGCCGATAAAGGATTCCGTTATCTGTGAAGTAGATTTTTTCATCCAATGAACCAATGCGATAACCGCCATCCTCTTCTTTTACCAGTTCTGTGTGGCACCATTCTCTTTGCATATAGAAAGTACCGTTTTGCTCTGTGATATCAACAAACATTGGATCATCCGGAAGTGCTGTCAGGAATACACCGCTGTGAGCTGGTGCATTTTCATGTTCCGGCACGGCTGGTTCGGTACAATCCGGTAATCCGAGTACGATGCAGGCGGCTTTATCGGCAAGCTTAGACATTGCGTAAGTTGTGGTGTTACTGATCAGTACAATCTCCAGTTCTTTTTCCGGAATGCAAATAATTTCACCACGGTATGCAGCATCGGCACCGCCATGACCGAATACATCCAGACCATGAAGCTTATGGGTGATCAGTCCGCCACAGTATTCAGCCGTTTTGCCATTGCTGAGAAGGACAGGTTTCTTCATAAGCTCGATAATTTCAGGATCGATCACATTTGGATGAATGTACTCATCTAATACTTTGCAGAGATCGGAAGCACAGGTATTTACAGAGGTTGGTCCGTAAAGTGCATAGTTCAGTGGATTGTAGTAGAATGTATCATCACCTTCGTCCTGATAAGAGTAAGTAAGATCCGGAACAATCTGTGTAAAGCTTTCGCGGACAAAAGAATGTGTCATTCCGAGTGGAGTGAAAATACGTTCTTTTACAAATTGTGGGAAGCTCATTTGCGACAGCTTTTCAACGATAAGTGCCAATAAATGGAAACCGGTGTTACTGTATAAATACTGTGACTGCGGTTCAAAGTTCAGAGATTTCTGAAGAGATATCGTTGTATTGATATCATCCATGTCAATCTGATCGTTGATCTTGATACCGCGTAAAAATAAGAGTTCCCATTGGTCGCGAAGTCCACTGACATTATTCATCATCTGGCGGATCGTAATCGGTGTTTCAATGTTGATATATTCATCTAAATATTTTTTGATGTTGTCATCTAAATCAAGTTTTTCCTTCTTTCCAGAGAAGAAGAATAGACATAACAGTAAATTCTTTGGAAATCGATGCGACATGGAAAATACTTTCTTTATGGATTTTTAATTTATTTTCAAGATTTCCATAATCCAAAACATTTTTCGTAAAGATGTTTTACCGTGCTGGCGAATCAAATTACCTGAGCGCCAGGGTCAAAGACCGCGATCCCACATACGGAAAAGCTGATCTAATTGTTCTGTCATATTTGAATTACATTACAAAAATACTCCTTCTGATAAACTATTTTTTAGGATTTTTCGAATGCATAAAGCCATGTTTTTGCCTTGCAAGCAGAGAAATTCCGTTCATCTGAATAATTATGTTCTTTCATATCCAGCACTCTATTTTTGCGGTGTACAGCGACATCTAGTTAGCAGTTCAAAATGTGCATCAACAATATATTTTCATAATCGTGTTTTACCTTAATAAATCTGATTGTGAAAATGTAAAACTATTATGGTCG
>ENA-OQDT01001263-OQDT01001263.1-human-gut-metagenome-genome-assembly--contig:-NODE-1263-length-15192-cov-4.908198_pt1 | contig 15192 bp, 10 predicted proteins | sample MGYA00242786_ERZ504617 | MGnify/ENA primary metagenome ERZ504617 (study PRJEB26092, sample SAMD00036337) | human gut metagenome | host: Homo sapiens | study: EMG produced TPA metagenomics assembly of...
AATCAGCGATTTCTTGGCCGCTTCAAAAAGAACAGGAGAATTATAGGCGCTGATTTGACGGCCGGGATATAGTCCCCATAGGTGGGAAACATGACGGTGGTGATCCTGAGGATTGTCCCAGTCTTCCATCCATTCTTGCAACTGTCCCCAGCGTCCTACCTGCATGGGTGCCAAATGCTTGGCCACGGTTTGCAAGCTGTCTGTGAAGGATTTATGCTCATTCATTAAGGTGGCGGCTTGAATGGTATTGTGGAAGAGGTCGTAAACCATTTGATTATCCATCGTAGCACCGGCAACAATTACAAAATCGCGTTTGCCGTTAACAGACGGACTGTTTTCCGGTGAATAGGAAGGAGCTACTACCAGCCAGTTGTTTTGGGGTTCGCGTACTAAGAAGTCCAGATAAAATTCGCAGGCGCCGCGCATAATCGGATAAACCTCTGCTAAATAGTTCTTATCGCCGGAGAACAGATACCGATCCCATAAGTGCTGGCAGAACCAGGCGTTACAAGTGGGCCAAACACCATATTTAGGACCGTCTACGGCGCCTGTACTGCGCCATATATCGGTGTTGTGATGCAACGTCCAGCCACGGCAGCCGTACATGGCGGCACTCTCGCGACCTTGTATGGCTACTTCTTTTACCAATTGCAGAAACGGCTCGTGCATTTCGGGCAAGGCAGTGGTTTCTGCCGGCCAATAATTCATTTCTACGTTAATGTCGGTGGTGTACTTCCCGTCCCAGGGAGCGCGCAACTGATAGTTCCAGATGCCTTGCAGGTTGGCGGCTTGTCCACCCGGCTGTGAAGAACATATTAAGAGATAACGTCCGAATTGGAAGTATAGGGCAGCCATTTGCGGATCGGCAGTAGAACTGAATTCTTTTACACGCCGGTCTGTCGGTTTTTTGATTTGGGAATTGCTGCCCAAGTCGAGGGAAACGCGGTTAAAGTATTTTTGATAGGCGGCAATGTGGGCTTCTTTTCTTTTTGCGTAGTTCTTGCCGGCCTGCTTCATGTATTGCCGTGCGGTTTTAAGTGCATCTCCCGATACGTCTTTGTAGTTTATGAAGTTTGTGCCGATGGATACGTACAGAACAACGCTATTGGCATTCTTGACTTGCAAAGTACTGTCGGAGGTTGCTTTTAGCGTACCGCCGTTATTCTCAATCCGGGTAAGTGCGGTGAATCGAACCTTTCCTTCAATGCCTTCGTGGTCGTTGGCCTTTCCGTTGAGTTGCAATTCGTTGCGGGAAGAGATGCGGCGCTCTGTGTTTTCGGTATAAGGAGTGGTGTAATGCGCAGTGAAAGAAATGCTTCTTTTTTTTGAGGCTGTTAGTCTGATAACTAATAACCGGTCGGGAAATGAGGTGAATGTTTCCCGTACGTAAGTAACGCCATTGGCCGTGAAACGGGTGGTGGCTATTGCCTTTTCAATATCCAGATTCCGGTAATAGTCATCGTATTTACTGATTCCTTCAAAATCGAGATGCAGTGTGCCGACCGTTTGATACGGCATTCCATTGGCAGATTGTGAGCAGATGGCAGGGCCGCATAACTCTTGCGCTTCTTTATTTTTCCCTTCGAATATCAGTTGGCGTATGCGGGGCAACGCTTCTTTTGCCTTGGGATTGGTGTTGTTGTGAGGTGAACCGCCCCAAACAGTCTCTTCATTGAGCTGGAACCGTTCGTGTATGGGGTCGCCGAAGACCATTGCTCCCAAGCTTCCGTTGCCTAATGGCAGAGCTTCTACCCATTGTCTGGCAGGGCTGTCGTACCATAGTTTCAGGACGGTATCATTTTGTGCCGTGACCTTACCGCCGATACAGCAAAAGGTAAGGATTAGCATGAACCATTTTTTGATCATAGCTTGTCAGTTTATCCGTTTTAAGATTTCTTCCGCTTTGTCTGCGATATAATCGGGGTGAAACTCCTCTAACTCTGTCCGTGGGCGGAACCCCCAGGTTACTCCGCAAGACGTTACCCCGGCATTGATTGCCGTCTGCATATCCACGCCGGAATCTCCTACATAAAGCACATCTTTTCTATCTGTTTTGGCAATGGATAGAATATCGTCTACAATGGTCGGGTCGGGTTTCACGTTTACTCCTTCCCGTTGGCCGAATACGGCGACAAAGTTTATTTTCGGGAAATAGTGAGCTATCAGTTTTTGGGTTGCTGCTTGGTATTTATTGGATGCAACCGCTATTTGCAGTCCCAGCGACTGTAATTGTTCCAGCAGTTCGGGTATGCCGGGATAGGGACGGCTCTTGTCGGCATTGTGTGCATCGTAGTAAGGAATGAATTCCTTACGGACACGGAGCACATTTTCCTCGCTCTTCTCTCCTTCGGGAAGGGCTCGCTCAAATAGTTTGTTGATTCCGTTACCCACCATGAAGTTATAGGCTGATTCCTCGTGGGTGGGGTAACCAAGTACGCTCAATGCATGGTTGGTGCTTTGCGCCAAATCGGCAATGGTATTTAATAATGTACCGTCTAAGTCGAATATAACAAGTTTCTTCATTGTTTTCTCTTTTTATTTTGGGAACAAAGATATAACAATTTGCAGGGGTTATATAAAAACTCACCATAGATAACGCGGATTAATACCGATTTTAAGATAGATACCTGATAAACCGGAAATCAATGTTATCTATGGTGAGGCAGTATGTCCATGAAGCCTGTTATCTGGTAATTCTGAACCAGTCTACATCTGTCCAGCCGCCGTCGTTGGTAACGATAGCCGGGCGGGTACAGAACATGCCAACTTTGGCACCGATCCACTTGCCTTCTTTTACTTGGAACGGTTTGCCCAATGGCTGGAATTTCTTTCCGTTGAGGCTGTAACTGAAGTGGCACATTACCAACAGGTCGTGTCCGCCTTCGCTCTTGGAAATCTTTTTCCCGTCAGAGGTGAACTTGGCACGCAGGTAAATCGTATTATCCTTTAAATCGACTGTACCGTTTACGGTTTCGGAAGTACCTTTGTCTGCTTTGGGGCAAGACACTTGAGACAATACCAGGCCTTTGTCCGTATTTTCCAGGATAAGTCCGGTGTAGTCAAGTCCCATAACTACCAGTCCGGTACGTTCTCCTTTGTATTTCTCCGTCGGTTTGAAGGTAAGCTTCATTGTGGCGGTAAAGTTGTCGGAAGGAGTTTTTTGCAACAATAGGTTGGCTGCATCCCAAAGGTTCTTATATTCTTTGACAACCGGGTAGGAGTAAAGACGTACAATACTCTGGTCGCCTGCATAATAGGCCCATTTTTCATTGATGTTGGCATGCCATTGCCACTGCGGAGAGAGGGTATAACCGTCAAACTCATCGCTTTCTTGCGGAGTGCGGATAGGATATGTCTTGCCTACGTTCGGCTTCGTATGAACCAGTACCGGGTCGCCGCAGCCGTCGCCGTCTTTGTCGATGCCGATAACCGGCCAGTCGTTTACCCATTTCATAGGTTGCAGGTGCACCAGACGACCGTATGCGCCGACATCCTGAAAATGCAGGAACCAGTCTTCACCGGTAGGAGTGTCTACCCATGCTCCCTGATGAGGGCCGTTGATAGGGCTGTTACCCTGTGCCAGTACCTTCTTCCATTCGTAAGGGCCGTATATGTTCTTGGAGCGGAGGACAACCTGCCAGCCGGTGGGCACGCCGCCTGCCGGATGGAAGATGTAGTAATATTCTCCTCTTTTATAGAGTTTGGGACCTTCGCAGGTCTGATGCGCTTCATGACCGTCGAAGATGATGCGCGATTGTGTTATGGCTTGGGTGGCATCCGCATTCAACTCGCAGATGGATATGATGCTTTTCAATCCGGCACGGCTTCCTGCATAGGCGTGTACCATGTAGACCTTTCCGTCTTCATCCCAGAAAGGGCAGGTGTCTATGATGCCCTTGCCCGGTTTTACGAGCACGGGTTCTGTCCACGGGCCTTTGGGGTCTTTGGCCTTTTACCCATGACGCGCCTTGGTCGGGGTCGCCCCAGAAAATGTAGAATTCACCGTTATGATGGCGGATGGCAGGCGCCCATACACGGTTGCCATGCTCCGGACGTTCCGGTGTTTCGATAGGGGGAGGGCGTAGGGAACGGCAGCGCCGATGATACTCCAGTTAACGAGGTCTTTGGAGTGTAAAATCTGCAGACCCGGCAGGCAGTTGAAACTGGAAGAGGTCATATAGAAATCATCTCCTACGCGGCAGGCATCCGGATCGGAATAGTCTGCGTAGAGTATCGGGTTCTTATATTTACCGTTGCCTTGGTCGGCTACCCATACCTCGGAAACATAATTCTTTTCTTGTGCCGCCAGCGGCATTGCCAGCAGCAGGCTGAGTCCTAAAAGTGCGTTTCTGCTTTTCATGTTACGATTTGATTCTTTGAGTGTTTAATTCTTGATTTTAATCTGAACAGGGTGTTGCAACTCTTCTTTCCACTCGCGCATATAGGCAAACCATGCTTCGGGAGTAGGATATCCGAAAGTTTCCTTGCATGAAGTAAACATGGTGTAATGGTGGAAACGGTCGCGACCCGGTGCAGAAAGGGTATAAAGGAAATTATCTTTATCTTTTACTTCCTGACGGATATATTTCTGAGGAACATAGGTGGCAATGCCCACTGTCTCTTTGGCGTATTTTACGGTGTCGTTGACCGGCCAGTGCCTTCCCCAACTGCCTATCAATCCTTTGTGATCTGATTCCGAGCGTGTTTCGTTGCCCATGATATTCTGCACACCGGTACAGAACACTTCGTTCTCCAGCGGTTCGTCAAAGAAAGTCTCTACCAGCAGGTCACGGTGTCCGGCATAAAGGATATAGCGGTTGGTCATGTTCAATTCTTTTCCCTGATAGTTCCAGCCTTTTACGGTTACATCGACTATGGTGCGTATAGGGCCATAAGCAAGAATGCTTTCGGTGCGGAAAGCTATCGGTTCTATGTGGATGGCCTTCGTTCCGTCCCAACCTTTCAGGGCGCCGACACCGCAACTGTTGCCAACCATCAGTACATCGTCTCCGAAACCGCGTGCAAGCTGTTCGTCATTGGGATAAAAACCGCTTTCCTTGATTTCCAGTCCTTTTTTAAACTTGCCATACGGGTCAACGGTTTGCTTTTGATTGAAATAAACGCGGTAAGCCACTAATTCCGATTCGAACATCGGCCCGTGCCCGTGTAGCATATTATAAAAATTGGTAGAGCCCGGTACTGTAACCGACTGTGTGGGGGCGTGCTTCTGCTTTTTTGCATCGCGTATCAGCATTTCGGCAAATACACGTGCCGGATAGGTCTTATCTGCTTGGGCGGAAGACAGGGTAATTGCCAGCGTTTTCTTGCTTTGGGCAGGAATGTCCATGACAAATGCCAGCTCATCGGCTTTTAAATCGCCGTTCAAGTCGTCCAGTTGCGAGGGGATTTCCTCACTGCCGTTCATTACAACAGCCGAACGTACGCGGAAGCCGGGTTGCAGGTCTTTGATTTTCAGTACTACCGGAGCATCGCTCTTGTCCTTGCTCCATGAGTTGGTTACTTCTACCGAAATGGTTTTGGTATTTGGTTGTGATTGTGCGGCAAGAGTGCATGCGCACATTAACAGGAAACCGGTTAAAAAGGTCGTTTTCATAAGGAATGTGTTTAATAAACTGCGGCAAAATTAAACTAAATAGAGCAGACAGCTCTTTTCCTTTTGGCAAAAAGACTGTCTGCTTTGCGCTTATTGCTTATTGAACTTTACTTAAAAATCCAGCATTTTTCCTTCTGCGCCAATAGCGGAATATACTTTTCCGTCCACTTTCAGATTTTTGGCGTTTTTCACATCCAATGTGTGTCCCTTAGTCTCTATACGTATGTTTTCCAATGTGACACCTTCCGCCTGGCTGATGACAACGCCTTCTTTGGCATCGTTGATGATTACATCCTTTACGGTTACATTCCTGATGGGCATTTCGGGCAGTCCGTTGAAGAACATGGCGCGTCCGGAACCCTTGCAGATGATATTGGAGATGTGAATATCCCGGAAAGAAGGCGTTTCAACAGTCACTTGGGGAACTGCTGTCTTCATGCGGCCTTTCAGGTCTTCTTCCGTTTCTTCACCGGCAGCCTTGCCGCCATAGAATAGGTCGAAGAGCAGTGCTTCGTGGGGTATATCAATCATGTGGATGTTGTGAATATAGATTCCCTCTACAACACCGCCGCGTCCTCTGGTGCTTTTAAAGCGCAAACCTACGTCTGTGCCGAGGAAAGTGCAATCTGTTACATAAATATTTTTCACACCGCCGGACATTTCACTGCCCACGACGAAACCGCCATGACCGTGTAACACAGTGTTATTCTTTACGATAACGTTCTGGCAAGGTTCGCCGCGTTTGCGTCCGTCCTCGTCTTTACCGGATTTGATGCAGATGGCATCGTCACCGGCATCGAAGATGTTATTGATTATCAATGCATTCTTGCAGGATTCCAAATCCAGGGCATCGCCGTTCTGAGAATACCAGGGATTGAATACTTTTACTTGGTTAATGGTGATGTGCTCGCATGATAGCGGATGCAGACACCAGCTTGGTGAGTTCTTGAATGTAACACCTTCTAACAGGACTCTTTTACTCTTGACGATATTGAGCAATACGGGGCGCAACCACGGACGGATTTCATTCCATTCCTCGTCTGTTTCGATACCTTCGGGATTGTTGAAGTTCTTGCAGGCCAATGCTCCCTTTAACGATCCGGCTGTGGGATACCATATGGATTTGTCTACTACACCGCCCGACTTGACAAGTGCATCCCATTGGCCGGCAGTCAGTTTGCTTTTTTTCACCGGACGCCAGCTATCGCCCGAACCGTCGAATACACCATAGCCTGTAATGGCTATGTTTTCTGCGTTGCGCGCAGAAATAGGCGACTGGCAACGGCGGGTATTCAACCCTTCAAACGATGTCTCAAGAATGGGATAGGCATTGAAATCATCTGTAAAGACAACGAGGGCATTTTTCTCCGTATGCAGATTGACGTTGCTCAATAACTCAATAGGACCTGTCAGCCACAATCCTTCTGGAATGACTACTTTACCGCCGCCTTTTGCATTGACGGCTTTAATGGCATCATTAATCGCTTTTGTGTTTAAGGTAGTTCCGTCGCTTTTGGCTCCGAATTGCAGGATACTGACTGTATAATCAGGAAACGACGGCTGCTCAACCTTTGGCATGTTGAAAGGCAATTCTTTATAGATGTTCTCATCTATAGAATTTTTGCATTGGGCATGAACAGCATTCTGTGCAGGCAGTAATGCAAGAGAAAATGTGGTAAGCGTAAATAGCTTTTTTAGTAATGTGTTCATTCGTGATACTATGTTAATGAATTTATGAATTCTGATTTGCGGATTAAGCGGCATTTCCTAATCTTTACTTTCCATCTTATTACTTCCCCGGAAGCTGCTCTCACGAGTGGCTTACGAAAGAAATAATAAATGATTCATGTTAACCTAATTCTAACCTTAAATAAATTATTATGAAAAAAACCTCTTAATTACCGTTTGCAAATGTATCGGGCTTTGGTAGAAAAGATGTGTACAAATTGTTGGTTTTGGTGTATTTTTTGCGGTTTTACCCTTTTCTTTGCGTGCATTCGGGGTTTTTGCACTATCTTTGCAACTCAAAACTTAGTAAAAAAGGTATGAGTTACAATTTGTTGAAAGGAAAAAGAGGCATTATTTTTGGTGCTCTGAATGAGCAGTCCATTGCCTGGAAAGTAGCAGAAAAAGCAGTAGAAGAAGGTGCAACGATCACCTTGTCCAATACACCTGTCGCTGTACGTATGGGTGAAGTTTCGGCATTGGCCGAAAAACTGAATTGCGAAGTCATAGCAGCGGATGCCACCAGTGTGGAAGATTTGGAGAATGTATTCAAACGCTCTATGGAAGTGCTGGGCGGTCAGGTGGATTTTGTCCTTCATTCTATCGGTATGTCTCCTAATGTACGCAAGAAACGTACATACGATGACTTGGATTACGATATGTTGGATAAGACGCTGGACATTTCGGCAATATCTTTCCATAAGATGATACAGGCTGCCAAGAAGATGAACGCTATTGCCGAATACGGTTCTATCGTAGCTTTGAGTTATGTGGCAGCGCAACGTACGTTCTACGGTTACAATGATATGGCGGATGCAAAAGCACTGTTGGAGTCTATTGCCCGTAGCTTTGGTTATATCTACGGACGTGAGCACAATGTACGTGTCAACACAATTTCCCAGTCTCCGACAATGACCACTGCCGGTTCGGGTGTAAAGGGTATGGACAAACTGTTCGACTTTGCCAACCGTATGTCTCCGCTGGGTAATGCTTCGGCTGACGAATGTGCGGATTACTGTATCGTTATGTTCTCCGACTTAACCCGTAAGGTTACTATGCAGAATTTGTTCCACGATGGCGGTTTCTCCAGCGTAGGTATGAGTTTGCGCGCTATGGCTACTTATGAAAAAGGGTCTGGATGAGTACAAAGACGAAAACGGAAATATAATCTACGGATAAAAAAGGATGATGAAGCGGTAAAGTGATAGGGTATTCAGGCTCATAGCCTTATCGCCTTACCGCTTTACCGCTTTTTTATATCCCTTTATAAATCTTACCACTCTATTTTTATTTCTTTAGTTGATTTACATGGAAACTGCTCTTTATCTGTTGCCTGTTACTTTAGGCGATACTCCTGTTGAAACCGTATTACCCTCTTATAATAAAGAAGTGATTTTAGGTATCCGTCATTTTATAGTGGAGGATGTGCGTTCGGCACGTCGTTTCCTGAAGAAAGTCGACAGGGAAATAGATATTGATTCGCTTACGTTCTATACGCTCAATAAGCATACTTCACCGGAAGATATATCCGGATATTTGAAACCGCTTGAGGCAGGAAATCCAATGGGAGTGATTTCCGAGGCAGGATGTCCGGCTGTTGCCGATCCGGGGGCGGATGTGGTGGCTATAGCGCAGCGTAAGAACTTGAGGGTGGTTCCTTTGGTCGGGCCTTCTTCAATCATATTATCGGTTATGGGTTCCGGTTTTAACGGACAGAGTTTTGCCTTTCACGGATATTTGCCTATTGAACCCGGTGAGCGTGCCAAGAAACTGAAAGCGTTGGAACAACGCGTGTATAATGAGCATCAGACCCAGCTTTTTATAGAGACTCCCTATCGTAACAATAAGATGATAGAGGATATTCTGCATAACTGCCGTCCTCAGACCAAACTTTGCATTGCTGCCGATATTACATGTGAGGGAGAGTATATTAAAACGAAAACGGTGAAAGAATGGAAAGGGAAGGTTCCCGATTTGTCTAAAATTCCTTGTATTTTTCTCTTGTATAAATAATTTCTTTTGTGTGTTCGTATTCACGTTCGAAACAACTGCTGAAAAAGTTTCTGTGAAGGTTATGCTCTATTTGCTGGAATGTCCAAAGTTTTCCGCCTTTGAACTTTTTGTTGCATAGGATGGAATCATTGTTCAGGTCAAGGATAAAGTTATAGACCAGGCGGTTGGTAATTTCATTCTCAAAGTGGTACATGAAACAGAAGTGGAGATTTTGGGGCGGAGCTGAGGGAAGGATTTCTTGTAAGATTCTTTCAGCACCTTGTTCCAGAGTTTCTCCATACAATAAGTAGTTCTCCATTAATATATCCGTTTTGCCTTTTTCGAGTATGCTGCATTGAGGACGGGGCAGTAAAAACAGCATACCGTGTGAAGTTACGGTGATGCGGATAACGGGATTGATATATTCGTTTTTCCGGTTGATGGCTTCTGAGGCCATTGCTTTTCCAATAACATCTCCTTTTTTTGTCACGATAGGTACAAATACGGTATGACTCATTATCTTGTTGAAATAGTATATGCCGAACTGATTGAACAAGATACCCAGTATGAATACGCAGGGCGGCATGATACGGAATAAAATGTAGCGTAGCGTATCGTTCAGCGGATGCCCGAACAATATGGCAAGCGATATGATAAGAAAATGCAGGAAACCGATGAGCAGTAATACACGGGCCGATACTATGGCGGCTTCGGCTCCTTGTGCAAAAAACTGCTTGCAGCATTTATGGGTCTGGGCTGTGTGATAGTTCAAAAAGCGTCTTCTATTCAGAAAGATGATGAGCGGAGGTATAATCGCACTGATTTCCAGCGTAAACGGAAACATTGCTTCCGGACAATAATCAGCGGAAAAAAAGGAAGTTATTGTCAATAACAGTAACATTCCTGTCGTGCTGTATAATATGAATTGGGGGATATGCGGCCCCTTGCGCTGCCACATATAGATACTGGACAACACACCTACGCCTGCACCGATGTAGATAGCAATGTCTTGTATTATGAATTCACATAATATAATGGATATAATAACGGGAATATATCCGAGCGACATATTAAACTTAGATGATAGAATTCGTTGCTTGCCCATTACTACGCTATTTTGCCGTTTCCTATTCAACAAACAGCCGGTATAAAATGTTCTTTATTTCATCTTTTTTGTAGATATTGGGTTGATTTTTCTGCATGGTAGGACGAACGGACCAATGGTGCGCTTTCTACCTGGGTGAATCCTTTTTTTAATCCGAGTTCCTTGTAGGCGGTAAATTGGGCAGGGGTAACATATTCTGCTACGGGATAATGCTTATGCGTAGGTTGCAGATATTGTCCGATAGTGAGTATCCGGCAACCTGCGTCGCGCAGGTCGTCCATGAGCGCTGCCACTTCATCCGGAGTTTCCCCCAATCCTACCATAATGCCGGATTTGGCAACAGTGCCGCTTTCGGATATCTGCCGCAATACTTCAAGGCTTGTTTCATAATGAGCAGCACTCCGTACCAGCGGACTGATACGTTTTACGGTTTCCATATTATGGGAGATTATCTCCGGCCGGGCTTCGATAACCATGTCTACGAGTTCCTTTCTTCCCTGAAAGTCTGGAATCAGTACTTCAACGGTCGTATCCGGGTTGAGGCGTTTGATTTCGCGGATTGTTTGCACCCAATGGGCGGCTCCCAAATCCGGCAGGTCGTCTCTGTCTACGGAAGTGACAACGGCGTGGGAGAGCTTCATTAAGGCGATGGATTCGGCTACGTGCACCGGTTCTTGCGGGTCAAGCGGCATGGGCTTGCCTGTTTGTGTATTGCAGAACTTGCAGCAACGGGTACAGATGTCTCCGCCTATCATAAAAGTGGCCGTACCTTTTCCCCAACATTCTCCCATATTGGGACAACGTCCGCTGCTGCATATCGTGTGCAGGCAGTGGGATTCTACAATGCGTTTTGTCTCGGTATAACGTTCGTTGGCACCGATACTTATTTTGAGCCATTCCGGCTTACGTACTCTTTCGCTCATTTACTTTTTCAATTCCCGATTAAAGAAGTTCGTTAATTTGGTATACAGATGCAGACGGGTGTTGCCTCCGAAGATGCTATGGTTGCGGTTGGTATAGACCTGCATGTCGAACTGTTTGCCAAGTTGTACGAGGTGTTCGGCATATTCCGCGCAATTCTGGAAATGAACGTTATCATCCGCCATGCCATGTACCAACAACAGATTGCCATGCAAGTTGTTGGCACGGGTAAAGGCGGACGAGGCTTTGTAACCTTCGGCATTTTCTTTCGGGGTACGCATGAAACGTTCGCCGTATACGGTATCGTAATAGTTCCAGTCGGTAACCGGAGCAACGGCTGCTCCGGCTTTGAATACGGGAGTTCCTTCGCTCATGCTCATAATGGTCATGTAGCCGCCATAACTCCAGCCCCAAATTCCGATACGATTTTTATCTACATAAGGTTGGCGTCCTAAGTACAAGGCGGTTTCCACTTGGTCTTTGGCTTCTTTGACACCGAGATTCAGATAGGTGCTTTTGGCAAATTCCGCACCGCGTCCGCCCGTGCCTCGTCCGTCTACGCACACTACGACATAGCCTTGGGAAGCCATGTAAGTTTCCCAGCTCACGCCGAACTTGTCAAGTACCTGCTGCGAGCCTGGACCGCTGTACTGATACATCAGAACCGGATATTTTTTGCTTGCGGAGAAGTTTGCCGGCTTTATCATCCAGCCATTCAGTTCAGTGCCCTCAGAGGTCTGGAAAGAGAAGAATTCTTTCTTCGGCATATCATATCCGTTTAATTTCTGCTTCAGTGCGGCATTATCTACAAGTGTGGTCAGCGTTTTGCCGTTATTGTCGTTCAGGGTGATGACAGTCGGAATGTCCAGGCTTGAATAGCGGTTCATGAAATACTTCATGTCTGTACTGAACAGGGCGCTATTTGTCCCTGTATGCGATGATAACTTTGTTTTTTTGCCTTTGCGGTCTATCTTGTAGATAGCGCTGCGCAGCGGACTTTCTTCGTTGCTGCTGTAATAAAAATTTCCGTTTTCAGGGTCATAACCCAGGAAATCCTGTACTTCGTATGAGCCGGAAGTGACCTGTTTGATAAGATTTCCGTTTATATTGTACCAGTACAAGTGGTTGTATCCGTTTCTTTCACTGACAAAACTGAAAGTCTCCGGATAGAAAATGATGTTGTCAAATACATTCTCGCGGATATAAGTGTCGCTCTCATCACGTACGGCCAACTTGCATACGGTACTGCGAGGGTCGGCAAAATGCAGGTCGAACCGGTTCTGGTGGCGGTTCAGCGTCATGATGGCAAGCTTGTTCGGGTCTTGTGTGAAACGGATACGGGGAATGTAGCCGCCTTCTTCCAAAGGAAGATTGATTTTGCGGGTTACTTTGGATTTGATATCAAAAGTGTGTACGGATACTTTTGAATTCTTTTCACCTGTCTTGGGATATTTATAAGTATATTCTCCCGGGTATTTCTCGTAAGGGGCAATATGAGGCACTTCTCCGGCAAATACCGGGAAAGTATAAGAGGGAACTTCCCGTTCGTCGAAACGGATGAAAGCCAGCATCTTGCTGTCGGGACTGAATTCCAAGGCACGGTTAAATGCAAACTCTTCTTCGTATACCCAGTCGGGAATGCCGTTCAGCACTTCATTGCGGCTGCCGTCTTCGGTCACCTGGCTTTCGCTGTTGCCGTAAAGTAATTTAACGAGGAAGATGTTGTTGTCGCGCACAAAAGCCACTTGGTTTCCATCGGGCGAGAAGATGGGTACTTGTTGCGGTCCGCCGTCCGACAGTTTCTCCACTACATTGTTTATCTTGCCGTCCAAATTCCGCTTCAGGCTATATATATAATGTACTGCTGTATAAGAGTGGCGATATACAGGCACTGTTTCTGTTGCAATAAGCAATTTGCTGCCGTCTGGAGCAAAGCTGTAGCTGTCGAACTTCTTGAATGGACACTCGCGGGCAGTAGCCGCATCGAACAGCACTTCTACCGGTTTGCCTGTCTTGAAAGAGTATTTGATGATTTGTGTCTTATCCGCATTCATTTGCGAATAATGTTCGCCGTCTCCCGGAATAGGGATGACACCCGAAATGTTTTGAGGGATAAATTCTCCGGATACGATTTCTTTCAAATCGAGTGGCTTGCTGTTCTGGGCAAAGCCTGCCAGTGCACAAAGGCAGAAAAAAAGTGCAAAACTTATTTTTATCATATCTCTTAATTCGGTTATTCAGGGCAAATATACGATAAAAGCGAAAATCTAATCTAATTAATTAATGATAAATTCCGTTTTGTGTCAGGAAATTTTTCCGGCTTTTCCACCATGTCGTGAGTTTTCTTTAATAATTCCCGGCAGAATGCAGAGGGTAAATAATTTATTTGAGTGAACGCTTAAACAAAACAAGCATGATAGCCAGTGAACCTATCATTATATAAGGGTAAAGCACGATGCCGTTGTCATATGTGAAAACCATTCCCATCAGTCCGTTCATGGCAGTTTGTCCTATAAGGGCGATGGCGAGCGCTATGCCGAATGCCGTTCCCGACAATGAAGGGTAGCGGGTTCCGAGAATACTCAGGATAACCGGATAAGTAGACGATAATCCCATTCCTATTACAGCCATGCCTGCAGCAGCCCGTATGAAACCGGGAGCTGCTGTCAGCAGGGCAAAGCCTGTTGCAGTGAGGATAAGACTGTAGGGGAGCACCTTTGCCGGTTGTATCTTTTTGAAAAGTACGATTTGTAGCATACGTGCTACGGTGAGTCCGGCAACCATACAGGTGAGTGCTATCAATCCCTGATTGGCAGGTATGTCGGTTACCTGACCGAAATAACTGGTGGACCAGTTATTGCATACTCCTTCAATGCCGCTTTGAAAGAAAAGAATGAAGCTGAGCAGCAGCAGGCTGCTTTCTTTCAGCAGGCCTAATCCTTCCTTTACAGGAAATCCCTGCGCTTGCTTGGGTGCGGGAAAACGTATGGGGATGCAGAACAATATACCTGCCAGCATAATGATGCCTATACCTTGCAGGATGGTTTCAAAAGAGTAATGCTCGGACAGGATTCCCAAAAGGCTTGGTATGCCAAGCGCTCCCAACCCGTAGAACACTCCCAGGAAGCTGATCCGGGAGCCTTTTTCGGATTCTCCGGAGATGTCGGAAACCAAGGCGTTGGTTTCACCGTTAAGGATGCCGCCGCCCAGACCTATGCCTACGATGGAGATTTGAAGGAGCGGGATGCTTTCGAAAAATATCAGTCCTTCCAATCCCGATAATACGATGATGCAACTGGGCACCAACAATGCTTTGTGTCCGAAACGGTCCGCAATAGGACCGAAAATCAACGAACCGGCCAGCATGCCGATGGGAAGAAAGGTTACCAGTGACGTAGTTTGCAGTCCGCTTAATTCCAGTTTTGTGACGAGAGAAGGCAGTACCGAACCCAATGTAATCATTGAAACACCGAAAAAACACATTCCGATGCACGCTGCCGTGAACACAAGATTCTTATGATAACCGCTATTCATACAAATGTTTTTTTGATGGTAGGAATATTTTGTTGTGTCTTTCCATATTATATACAAAGTTATGAATTTATTTCAATCGCTATGCTTCCGGTATTATAAATTTGCATGTAGAATATGTAATCGGACTCTGAAATGTATTTGTTGACGAATATGTGGCTCTTCCATGGCAGTTATTAACCACGGCTCTTTCATTTAAGCTTAGATAAAGGTACATAATTTCCCCACCCACTTCTTATGGGAAGCAGGATTTTTGTTATAATTGATACCCAATATGTTACGAATCCTCTGAAATTACAAATTA
>ENA-OQDT01001264-OQDT01001264.1-human-gut-metagenome-genome-assembly--contig:-NODE-1264-length-15143-cov-4.257525_pt1 | contig 15143 bp, 10 predicted proteins | sample MGYA00242786_ERZ504617 | MGnify/ENA primary metagenome ERZ504617 (study PRJEB26092, sample SAMD00036337) | human gut metagenome | host: Homo sapiens | study: EMG produced TPA metagenomics assembly of...
GGTGGTATAACGGTTTACGGACAATCGGGTATCTTGGACAGCATGCAGATAGGTGATATCATAGTAAGGAATATTCCTATAACGATAAATAAGGACACAACACTGAACAAGGTAGAAGATATTGACTTTCTTATTGGGGCAGATGTAATGGCATTGCTGGGAGAGATACAAATATTTCCTCACAATGGGAAAATAGTAATTACCCACAATTGTTGACGGAAAAACCTGCAAGTGGCAGCAATATATACATGGACAATCGCTCTCTTATACTAAAAGGGGAAAGCTGTGGAAAATCACACAATTTCTTCTTCGATACAGGTAATGGCCTTGCCGCTCTATCTCATAATTTTTTACGAAAGTAATAAAACAGAGATTGATGCAAAAAGTAAACGTGTTAGGAGACTTACGGGCGGAATTGGTGTTGTAGAGGAACGCGACATGTTAATTTTGCCCGAATGGTCGTTTCAATTTGGTGGAAGAAATGTAGTGCTCAAGAATATTGCAGTGGGGCTTGAAAATAACAGACTTGTGCCCTACGCAGGTAATATTGGAATGGCACTTATCAACCAATTTGACAAGGTGACTATCAATTTTGATAAGTGTTTTGTGATTTTTGAGTAAGATGTACTTATCTTGTTTGGCTTGTGGAAAAATGTTGTCTTTTAGCGTTTGGGTAATTTCTTTTATGTAGCCAAAGAGGAGCAATATTCTTTAAGGCTTTGATTTAATAGTTTGATTATTAATATAATATGCGGGTGCTCCTCTGTAGATGAGAAATACCCGCATACTTTTTTCTGTCTCAGCCTTTCCTCTCCTTTTTTCCCTTATTGAATTAAGAAAATGGAGGACAAATATTATACTTCCGGCTGATATCCTTCACCGTTTTCCCAGGCATCGGCATCCCATTGCTCTTTCAGGTGATTCACCCAGATTGCGCGGATTTCGGGATAGCTGCCCAGAGCCTTGATACCGCAGCCGTCTTTGATACCGTGATCGGCATCAGCTTGGCCTACGGGATGGGCTTCAAATGTTCTGTCTACCTTGAAACCTGCTTTCTCCAGACGTTCGCGCCAACTGTACTCGTTGGTATTGAGTTCCACTTTATCCAAGCCTTTGTTCTCGGCTATCGCTTCGATGCCCCATAGGTCGTTGTGGGCATGGTCACCGGCGATGGACATGAAAGGAGCGAGGTATACGTTTACTTCATTCGGCTCCAGGTTATTGTCCTGGCAGTACTTCATCACTTGCGAATAGATGCAGCCGGGATAGTCGGCTATCATTTGGGCGGCAGGTACTACCGGGATACGGTCTACCGCTTTCTCTTCCTCTTCTTTCGGCCAGAAAAGCATTTCTCCATAGTCTACAGTACCTACGAAGATATTCTTGTTTGTGGCAAGAGTATGCAAGGCGGTTTGGACTTCGGAGTATTTGGTGTTGGCATTGTAGTTCACATCAGGGTTACCGTGCCCCATCAGGAGAACGATGTTCTTCTTTTCAGCCAGTTTGTTCTTGTAGTGGTTGTAAAGGACCTGTGCCACTTCGTCCGTATCATCATCGGTAGAGAGCAGGTTGGCGCCTTTCAGCACGTCGATGTGCGGATACCAGTCAATCATAAAGTTTTTCTTGATATCGGTATTCATTAGAGAAAGGTATTCCTCGCCGGGAATGACGTGAAGCGACTGTACGGCTACGTGTGTATATCCTGCATCGCCGATGGCTTTCAGCCATTGGTCCAGTTTGTAGCGCGCTTCGCCGGTAGAAGCCTCTGCACGGCCGATGCAGGTACGTGAGGTGAAAGACATATAGATGTCTGTTTGAGGGAACTGCTTCCGGAAGTCGGCGATGATTTCGTTGTAAACGTCCAATGACTCATTATAAGTGCTTCCGAAAGTACAGAGTAGGATGGCGGTGTCATGCTTCTTGGTTTCGGCTACTACCCTGGTTGCAGGGTTTACGGTACTTTCCGCATCGTCGTCATCGCTACAGGAGGTGAATCCTGTGCAAGTTGTGGCTGCTACGAGAGCCGCCATCAGATAAAACTTGAAATTTTTCATACTTTGTTTGTAAATTGATTAATAAAAAAGATGTTTTTCTCTATTTTGCCCCGCCCCCGTTCTTGAACTTTATAAGCGCCGATGCGTAGAAATTCCTTCCCGGCGTGCTGGTAGCCCGGTTACGTCCGAAAGGAGTGCGGTCTACGTAGTTGAAGAGGTTGTCTACACCTATGTTCATTGTCAGCGTCCAGTGCCGCATCTTCATTAGGGTATGGGCGGTGTTGATGCGCCATGTCTGGAAGCCGTCGGCATCGTTGTCGTTAACGTAGTGGCGGGTCGACTGGTATCGGCCGTACACTCCCAAGCCGAAGCGGTAACAGTGCCAAGTGTACTGCCAGGTGGTGTTGAGCGTGGCATTATGGTTGGATGTGGCGTCGATGTAGAGGTACTTCATGTAGTTATCGCCCGTATCGGCGGCATACTGCGCTTTCGGATCGGCATAGCTGTACCCACCGCCCAGCATGATGTCTTTCGTGGGGCGGTAGTTGAAGGTGAAGTCTATGCCATAGATGCGGGCTTTCGTGAGGTTGGTGTATTTCTTGCTTTTCTCTATTTCGAGGAGCTTTTCTTCGGGGGTGACTTTTATCTCTACCAGCTCTATCATGTTGCGGATGAAGTTGGCATATCCGGTCAGGCTCGCCTGGAACTTGCTTCCTGCATACTCCACGCTGATGGAAGTGTATTGTGAGGTTTGCGCCTTGAGGTCTGTATTGCCATGATAGGCGGTGAGGGAGCTGCCGCCGATGCTGCCTGTGTGTTCATAATAAAGCTCTTTGATGGTAGGCGCCTTGAAGCCCATGGCATAGGAAGCGCGCAGGTTGAAGTTACCGGCTTTGTAGAGTGCGGATACTTTGGGGCTGAGGTTCAGTCCGGTTTCCTTGTGTTGCGTGCCGCGTACGCCGGCAGTCAGTATAAGGTTGCTTGTGGCAGTCCACTCTTCCTGCGCATAGGCGGCGAGCGTATAGACGGAAGCGATGTCGCCTGCTATGTGGTGAGGCGATTCCAGACGGTTGTACTGGTACTCTATGCCAGTATTGAGGATGTGCCGGTCGCCGAAGTAAAAGATACCTTTTACCTGCGCCAGCACTTGTTGCTGTATGCTCTGCTTGATACGCTGGCCGGGGTAGTAGGTGATGCGGTCGCCGTCTTTGAAGTAGTCGGTGATGTCTTTCAGCTTATAGTCGTAGAAGTAACCGTAGCGACCGTAAGAGAGGTCGGCGGTGAGGTAGTTGCGCCCGTTCAGCTTGTACCTGCTTCCGGCGGCAAAAGTATAGTTGCGGTAGTAGAAGTCGTTGGGCAGGTACTTCCACGGGCCGTGCGTACGCATCACCCAACGTTCGTAGTACGTTCCTTCGGCGGTGAGGTTCAGTTTTCTGTTTACCTGCCATTCCAGATTCTCGGAAAGAGTGTAGTTGCTGGAACGGTTTACGGTAAGCATGGTGGAACCGGGCTTCAGTTGGTTCTGATCCCATTGCATATCCGTATTGCGCCAGCCGTCGGTGTGCCGGAAGTTGATACCGGTCACCGATTTCAGTTTGCCGTAGCCGAAGCCGAAGTTGGCGCTTTGCCGTACATCGCCATGCTCGCCCACACGGGTGGTGCTGGTGAGTTCCATTTTCTCTCTGCTCCGTTTGGTAATGATATTGATGACTCCGGCAATGGCATCGCTGCCGTAAAGTGAAGAAGCGGCGCCTTTCACGATTTCGATGCGCTCTATGTTGGCGGGATTCAGTTGGTTGAGGTCGTTTTGTCCGCCGATGTCCCCGTTCATGCGCTTGCCGTTTATCATGATGAGGATATAGTCGTTGTTCAGTCCGTTGAGCTGGATATGGCTGCCCATGTCGCCGTCATGGAAGGTGAGGGAAGGGCTGAGCCCGCTGAGAAGGTCGTCTATGCTGCGCGCCTGATATTGCTCCAGCGCTTTTCCCGTGAGCACCTCTGTCTGCACGGGGGCGTCTTTCAGGTAGTGCTCGGTTCCCGTACCTGTTACCACTACTTCGTTGAGCAGTAACGAGAGTTCTTTCTCATCTTTGTTTTTAAGGATACTTTGTGCCGGGGCGGATTGCATCACACCGCACAGCAGTACCGTTTCAAGCCAATACTTGTGCTTCATCGTCTACCGATTTTTTCGTTGATAAAACAAAACGGCACTTCGCTTCTGTGTGCGAAAGATAATGGCTCGAAAGAGTAAAATAGGAATCCTATCGTATCAGTATAGGGGACATCGCTTCTAATCCTGGAAGCTTAGTGCTCAAGTTACGGAAGTTGGTAGGTATTCTGGCTCTCCTCTGCTTGTATTACCTTCCCATCGCGTTGCCGCGACAGTGGCTTTTGCGGATACAAACATCTTTTATTGAGGATTACAGCTGCAGGTACAGCTCCGGTTTTGCACCGGATTCCCTTGCATCGGCAGGCGGATATGCCTTCCCGATTGCCAATTCCGGGGATAAAGATAAATACTTTTTATATATTATTCAGCTTTTTCTTCTTGATTATTTTCTTTTTCTTCATTTTGTCTTTCTATCGGTAGTATTCCTCTGCTTTTGCAAGTGTTTCCGGCTTGCCGATGTCGAACCAACGGAGGTCCTGAAGCGGATAGCCCTGTATGCAGACCGTTTCGCACACGGATAGATAAAAAGGAATAATGGAGAACTTCCCTTCCCATTGTCCCCTTTCCATATAGCGGAAAAGGGAAGGGGATATGACGTGAATGCCACCGAAAGCCATTTCCTTGTATTGCCTTTCTTGGAAAGAGAATCCTTCGGGCTTGGTTTCACCGGTGGATTTGTTTATCCAGCCGTGCAGGCGGTTGGCATCGTCCAGCAGCAGGTAGCGTGATGTCTGCCGTTGACTGACGAGCAGTGTAGCCTCTGCATTGCTTTCCCGATGATGCCGGTAAAGCTCTGCAAGATTGATGTCGGAAAGGATGTCGGCATTGTGCACCAGGAACGGTTCGTTGCCGTCCAGGAACGGACGCGCTTTCTTTATCCCGCCACCGGTGTCGAGCAGCATATCCCGTTCGTCACTGAGGTGGATAGTGATGCCGAAATCGTTATTGGCGCGGAGAAACTCGATAATCTGTTCTCCAAAGTGGTGGATATTGACCGTAATGTCATTGAATCCGGCTTCTTTCAGCCGTAAAATCACCCGTTCCAGCATCGGTTTTCCGGCTACGGAGATGAGTGCTTTTGGGGTGTGGTCTGTCAGCGGACGAAGGCGGGTTCCCAGTCCGGCGGCAAATATCATTGCTTTCATAAAATAATAGGATGACGGGCGGTATTACTGTTTCGCGCTAAAATTCTGTTCTATGTTCTGTTCTCTGTGTATCAGGTTCACTTGTACGCCGAACTTCTTGTTGAGGTGTTCGGCAAGGTGTTGGGCCGAATATACGGAGCGGTGTTGGCCGCCTGTACAGCCGAAACATACGGACAGGTTGGTAAATCCCCGTTCCATATACCGTTTCACGGATGCATCTACCAGACCATATACGTGTTCGAGGAATACGGCGATTTCCCCATCCTCTTCAAGGAAGCGGACAACGGGCTCGTCGAGGCCGGTGAAAGGCTTGTAACGTTCGTATTTGCCAGGGTTGTTTACGGCACGGCAGTCGAATACGAAACCGCCGCCGTTGCCGGAAGAATCTTCGGGGATACCTTTTTTATAGGCGAAACTGGTGACTTTTACTACTAGGCGACGCTTTTGCAGGTCGTCGGTGAATTGTTTCAGTTCGGTCAGCCTGTGCAGGACTTTACAGAGATACGGATATTCGGGGTAAGGCTCCTGCAACAGCTGGCGCAGGTTTTCAATGGCGAAAGGCACGCTTTGGATGAAGTGGGGCTTCTTCTCGAAGTAACCGCGGAAGCCGTATGCGCCCAATACCTGCATGGTGCGGAACAGTACGAAATGACGGAGTTGGGCATAGAAATAGCTTTCATCTACCGGCTGGTATTTGCGCAGGGCTTCGATGTATTCTTTCAGAAGTTCTTGGCGCAGGCTGTCGGGATAATTGGCCTTGGCTTGCCACAGGAATGAGGCCACGTCGTAGTAGACAGGTCCTTTGCGTCCGCCCTGAAAGTCGATAAGCCAGGGTTCGCCATCCTTAATCATTACGTTGCGGCTTTGGAAGTCGCGATACATGAAAGTAGCGGAACTGCTGCGGAGAAGCACGTCTGCCATTTTCTGGAAATCATCTTCCAGGCGGTCTTCCTGAAAATCCATGCCCGTTGCCTTGAGGAAACAATACTTGAAGTAGTTCAAGTCCCACAGAATGCTACGACTGTTGAACTCAGCCTGCGGGTAGCAGTAGGAGAAGTCCATGCCGTCGGCTCCGGCAAATTGCACGGCGGGTAGCAGGCGCATGGTCTTACGAAGCAATTGCTTCTCCTCTTCATCGAATACGCTTGTCTTGCGTCCTTTTTCGATGGCGTTGAACAGAAGCGTATCTCCCAAATCTTCCTGCAAATAGTAAATATCGTCTTCGGAACGGATAAACACTTCGGGCACGGGCAATCCTTTTCCGCGGAAATGCTCTGCCATATAGAGAAAGGCACGGTTTTCCTCAACGGATTCGCCGCTTACCCCTATCAATGTAGGCGTACCTTTGAGGCGGAAATAGCGGCGGTTTGAGCCGGAAGAGGGAAGTTCGTCGATGGCTTCGGGTTCGTGCCCGGTATGTGTGATGTAGAGTTTTTTAAGTTCTTCGGTTATCATAGCGTTTTTTATATTTGGCAGCTAAGATAAGACTTTTACCGGATATATTATTACCTTTGTCCGACAAAATCCATAACAACCCTTTTATACTTCATATCTTATACCCTAAATAACATGCGTCACGTTTCTCAGTTTCTCATAGCAGCCCCCACATCGGGTAGCGGAAAGACCACCGTAAGCCGCGGACTAATGGCTTTGCTGACACAAAAAGGATTGGCGGTACAGCCTTTTAAATGCGGTCCGGATTATATCGATACCAAATATCATGCGGCTGTATGCGGACGTGCATCCATTAATCTGGATACGTTTATGGCTTCCGGTGAACATGTGTGCGAACTCTATGCACGTCATGCCGTTTCTGCGGATATTTGCATTGTGGAAGGGATGATGGGAATGTTTGACGGATATGATCGCGACCGGGGCTCTTCGGCGGAGATAGCTCAGTTGTTGCAACTTCCAGTCGTGCTGGTGGTGGATGCCAAGTCTGCCGCTTATTCAATGGCTCCTTTGCTGTCGGGATTCATCCATTTTCGTCCGGATATACGGATTGCGGGGGTGATATTCAATCGTGTAGGGTCGCCCCGCCATTATGAAATGCTCAGGGAAGTGTGTGCCGAGATAGGCATAACCTGTTTGGGGTATCTTCCAAAGGAGAAAGTGCTGGAGCAGGAATCACGTTATTTGGGACTTGATTTCAGTCGATCCAAAGGCACGGATGCCATAGGTATTCTGACAAGGTTATTGGAGCAATGCGTGGATTGGAAACTGCTGCTGGCGAAGACGGCGGTTCCGTTGCGGGAAACGCGGGAAAGGGATAGGGAGTTTGTCGGCGGTAGGAAACCGGGCAACCTGCGTATCTTGGTGGCACGTAACGAGGAGTCTTTCTCTTTCATTTATGAAGAACATTTGGAGATGTTGCGCGGAATGGGTCGTATCTCTTTCTTCGATCCGGAAAAGGATGTCCCCATAGCGCAGGACACCGATTTGTTGTACTTGCCGGGCGGGTATCCAGAAAAACATTCCGTGACGCTTGCCGGAGCCCGTCAGGTGAAAGAATCCGTTCGGGAGTATATAGAGCGCGGCGGAAAGACGCTGGCAGAGTGTGGCGGAATGATTTACCTTTCGTATGCCATAGGTTATGACAAACGGGAGCATGAGAGTGGCGGCAGCGGGTTCGACAGAATGGCGGGTGTGTTTCCTTTTTATATCTCCAATGAGAGTGAATATCGAAAATTGACATTGGGGTATCGTAGCTTCGACTATAAGGGGCAGCGTTTGCGGGGGCACGAGTTTCATTATACGCAGTTCGGCAAGTCGGGGACGGCTCCCGATGACAGTAAGAAAGAGCTGTATATGCCGCCTACCGTCGTGCAGGTGTATAATGCCAAAGGGCAACCGGTGAACACGCCCGTATTCCGCTACAAGAATACGATAGCAAGTTACACGCATCTTTATTGGGGTGAAACGGATATAATGAGGTTATTTGAATAAGCATACGCTGAAAGATGAAAAAAGTATATACCCGTACGGGAGACAAAGGAACCACCGGCATTCATGGCGGAGCGCGTGTTCCCAAAGATGATATTCGCATCGAGGCAAACGGCTGTTTGGACGAACTGAATGCCGTAATAGGAATTGTACGTTCCATGCTTCCTGCCGAAGACAATTGGCAGGAACTGCTGCATACCATTCAAAGAGAACTGATGGTAGTGATGAGCCATGTAGCTACGCCCGATGGCGTGTTGAACCCCAATTTTCTTTCTGCCGCCGAACTGACCGTACGCTGCGAACAGGAAATGGATGCCATGACTGCCGGACTGAAGGAGAACGGCTATTTTCTTCTGCCGGGCGGTACGCCTGTTTCTGCGCACCTGCATTTTGCCCGCACAGTGGCAAGGCGTGCCGAGCGACGCTTATGGACACTGCATCGCCAAGTTCCGCTGAATGAGGATATTTTGCGTTTTGTGAACCGTCTGTCAGATCTCTTCTTTGTCATGGCGCGTACGGAGATGCAGCGGCAGGATTGGCCGGAAGAGAAATGGCAGGAATTTGCTTATAAGAGGAAAAGACTGTAAGTTTTTCTTAATTTCCGGGTGCTGATTTGTTAACAACAGCGTATTCCTATTAAACCATGTTATAAGTAGGACCACAGTCCTCCGATAATTTGGAGATTCCCGAAATGTCCGTATATTTGCAATGTGTTTTTCATAGTATTAGATTTAAGGTTAACAAAAAGATTGGCTGTCTGGGATAGATAGCCTTTTTTTATGCCTCTATGTCACTTGTCTTTATGTTACTTCGTTTATAGACTCTCCTTGTAGTGTACACCGCCCACGCACCGTATATGATTACTTGTATCCACAGCGTCAGCATCTGAGGCCAGATGTCGGCAAGGCTGCCGCCCATTGAATTTAATTTTACGAAAGCGAGTACTGCGGGGGCCACAGGGAAGACGTAATGCGCCGCTTGCCAGTACCAGGGCATCAGTTCCAGCGGGTAAGACACGCCGGAAAGGAAGATGTAACCCACAGAAAAGAAGGCTATCATTAGCAGTGGGGCTTCGGAGTCGGTAAACCAGCGGGACACGGCAAGTGCAAAGAAACTCGTGGCAAGCAGGAAAGGAATCACCATAGTGACAATGTCCCAACCGCTTCCTATATTGGGAATGCTGAAAATATGCGGCAGCAGTCCCAACAGGAACATGGAGAACACAACATATAGCATTACATATACGAAGGTTCTTCCCGATACGATACACAGCATATCTTTCAGGGAACGGGCTCCCGTGCTGTAAACACCTTTCCGCTGCTGTTCCGCTTCTTCACCGGTAAGCATGGCAATCACCATCAGCATTGTCTGGAAGATGATGACAATCATTACGGCGGGAATCAGGTAAGAACCGTATCCTTCGGTGTAATTGTAAAGGGCCGTTCCCGATACGCTGACGGGAGTGGACAACGCAACGGCCAACAGACCTTGCGGCGGCAGGAATACTGTTCCGGCACGCCGGTGGGCATCGTTTACGGCAAGCATCACGCGCGAGCTTGCTTCTTGCAATCCCTTGAAGTTGAGGAATGCGTCCGTGGCGGCATACAGGGTGAATACGGAAGTTTCGCCGCGCGCTACACGCGTCTCGAAGTCGGAAGGGATGTAGAGTATACCGGTAACCTCGCCTTTTTTCATCCACTCGCGGGCTTCGAGGATATCGGGCGTTTGGGCATAGACCGAAGTCTGCGGGGCGGCATCCAGCCATCGTACGTACTCCCGGCTGAGTGTGGAATGGGAGAGGTCTACTACGGCAACCGGTGCTTTGCGTACCAGGTTGGGAGCATACATATAGTTGTAGAGTAAGCCATAAAGGAAGATTCCCCCTGCCAGCACCAGCAGGATGGCGGGATTGGTGGCAATGGCTTTCCATTCGTGGCGGATGACATTGCTCAGGGATGCTTCTGTGCCGGGCGATGTACCGGATGATGTACCGGACTGTATATCGGTTGCTACAATGCCGGACAATGCTTTGTCTCCGATATGGAGAGTTTCTTCGCTTTCCTTCATCCTCAGTATCCACCACTTCAATAAAGGCAGAATCAGTATGGCCAGCAGCAGGAATACCAGTAGTACAGTCACCGATTGCCAGAAATAAGCAAACCCCGCATCGAAATAAATCATAGCCTGTGCCGCTTCGGTGAAGTGCCGTACCGGAAACAGGTAGGACGCCGCATGCACCGGTGCATACATCGCCGTTACCGGAAATGTCACTCCCGACAGTGTAGCCCCTAAAGAGCCTACCATTGACACCACACTGATGATATAGGCTATCTTGGGAAAGATAGAGAATATCAGTACCGCCAATGCCTGCGTAGCCATGATAAACAGTACCGTTACGATGTTCATCAGCCACAAGCTGCCTTGAAACGGTATGTTCATCAGTCCGAACAACACGTAGTTTGCCAGTATGCCTATAACGGAGAACATAACGGTGTAGGGCAGCAGCTTTCCTGCGACGGCAGTCAGCATATCAGCATTCCGCAGATTGGCCGGGTCTTTTCCCTGCAGGTGTGGCAGCTCCCATCCATTCTTGCGTTGTCCCGAACTTGAATTCGTCTGCCTATGGCATACACCGTTACAAGAAGAATCAGTATCTGGAACAGAACGAAGAAAAACGGCTGGCTCAGATAGATAGAGTAATCCATATCCGGATTATAAAGCGGATGCAGTATTGGCTTCCACTGGAAGAAGGAACGTCTGTATCTGTTCCTGCCCCACACCCAATGCTTCAGCCTGTACAACGATGGGCGACAGTGCTACGGGGGCGAGTGTGGTTTCAAATGCTGCCATCAGTTCGCTTCCTACCGAAAGAAGGGCGTAATGGTAATAGTAAGTCAGCGTTGCACCCGTCCCGCTGACTGTTTTCTGCTCAAACTGCGGCGGGATGGACAAGTAGCCGTATATCTCCTTCCGTTGCAATGCCTGTCGTGCAGAGGCTTCGTCCGTAAAGTGCTCCGTAACCCGGAAAGTAGGTGTGGCGGCAATGCGCCGTGCTATGGTACGTGAGGCTGCCGTATTATCTTGGTCTACAATGCCGATAGGAATATTCTCCATCTGTCCGTTTCCGAAAATGGTAGCCATAAAGAACAGGCAGAACAAGGGCAGGAGGATGCACACGCCGAAATAGAGACGGCGTGAGGTGATACGGTGACATTCGCGGAAGAGGACATTATATAATAAATTCATAATAAGAAATTTGTATGGTGAGATGATTGGCGCTTCAACTCTGAACGGTATCGACTTGGGTGATGACAGACTTTTTTCAAATAGGGTGATGACGGATTTTTTAGACATAAGAACAAATAAGATAACATTAGCATATGTTATAATCATGAATATGTTCTTTTGTTCTTATGTCTAAAAAAAGATTGTCCGGTTTCCCTTCTTTCCTTTTTATACTTTATTTACGATTGCCGACATTCCCGGTCTAAGCCCTTCCACCGCTTGTACAGGTCGTGCATGTATCTCGAACGTTTGCATATCGTAACTGCCTGTTTGCTTGGTCGATTTCCAAGTGGCGAAACTTCCCAGCGGACTGATGTAATAGATGCGGAACTCTATGTCTTTCTTGCCGAGGGCAGGAATGTCCGCTTTGAAAGTGCCGCCCATTTTGAACTGTGGCATCAGGTCTTCCCGGATGTTCAGGACTACGTGTGCATCGCTCATCACCACTAGGCTCATGATAGGCGTGCCCGGAGCTACCAGCTCGCCGCGCTTGGGGAAGATAGTGGCTATCTGTCCGTCTTCGGGAGCAGTGAGCCTGGAGTCTACAAGAAGGGCGGAAACTTCATCCACCGTGCTGCGTGCGGCATCTACAAGGCTACGTGCGGCTGCGCGGTCTTCGCTTTGCGCGCCGTCCACAGCCATTTGATATTGCTGGTATGCCGCGCGTTCGGCAGCTTGTGCGGCTTTGTACATGGCTTCTACTTCGTCCTTTCGTTGCGAAGTAACCACACTGTCTTTATAAAGGGTGAGGATGCGCTGATAAGTGGTTTGGGCAAGCGTCAGGTCGCTTTGCGTCTTATTCCAAAGCTGCAAGGCTGTAGCGATAATCTGCCTGCGCGTTCCGGCATCAATCTTTTTGTTCTGTTCCTGCGCCACCTGTTCCAAAGCATTTACCTGACGGTATTTGGCTTCGATAGTGGGACTGTTGATGACAACGAGCGTGTCACCCGCTTTTACCCAATCTCCCTCTTGTACGAGGAAAGAATCTACACGCCCCGGCAGTTTTCCGCTGATGCGTATCTCCGTGGCTTCTACCTGCCCTTGCAGCACCATTGGCTGCCGGCTCATAAGTGACATTCCGATAACCGATACTCCTACGGTAACGATTAATACGACGATGAATGCGATGCTGATGGTTTTGTTGCTGATATTCATTTAATTTAAGTATAAACTATAAAGTACGGTGTATCCAAATACACTTGATGTTTCTTTTTAGGCACGGATTATACGGAATAAGGAAAATCTGAGTTTTCCGTGTAATCCTCATTGCACAGCCTGTTTCTCAATTTTTAATTCTCAACTCTCAAATTACTAAGTTTCCCGAATTCTTCCGGCGTGCCGCAAAGCGCCAGCAGATTCATCAACGCCACGTCATACTCGTAATAGGCTGCCAGTCGGGCCACGCGTACGGTTGCCAGCATCGTTTCTGAATCTATTACTTCGGTGCTTGTTGCCATGCCTTCAGTGAACGATTTCTTGCAGATGCGCACTAACTCTTCACTCAGTTCGATGGTTGTGTTCAGGGCACGAACATTATCCTGTGCTTTCTGCATCTGCGTGTAGAGTTTGTCGATACCCACACTTAAATCGTCTTTGGCTTTTTCCTGCCCTATGGAGAGGGTCTGTTGGGCTATCTTGGATTGGCGTATCCGTTTCTCCCGTGCCAGACCGTCAAAGAGATTCCAGGTGAATCCTACCCCTATCATGGTGCGGGGGACGAGGTTGCTTTGGATGCCGTGGGCATATAGCGTCTGCTTGCCGAATACGGCGATGTCCGGCAGGTAGCCGCTCTGTTCGATACGGAGCTGTTGTTTGGCTATATGCGATTGCAACTGCAATTGGTTAACGGTATAGTTCTCGGTTTGCATGGTTTGCAGGAACTCCTCTTTTGCAGGCAGCACGGCGTTTATGAAAAGCGGGGAAACGGGTTGTATGCTGCAAGTATCCGTTATGTTGAGCAACGTACGCAAAGCGTTTTGCAGAACGGCTGTTTCCTTTTGCGAGGCTTCCAGCGAGCGTTGCGCTTCGTCCATGTTCACTTGCGCAAAGAGGCGTCCGGCCTTGTCTATCATTCCGGCGGCTTCCAGTTTCAAGGCATTTTCGTAATGACGTTTCAGGCTGTTGTAGGTGTCTTGGCGTACACGCACCACTTCTTGTGCCAGGCGCAGTCCGAAATAGCTTTCCGCCAAGAGGACACGCTGCGTGGCGTCTGTCTGTTCGCGGTTCTCGCGGGCGATGTCAATCATTGCATTTCCTATCTTTCCGGCACGGATGCGCTTTCCGCCGGAAAACACGATCCATTCGGCGGTCAGACCTACCGTGGTGAGGTTACGGGGTGCGAGCGGAAAGGCGAGGGTGTGGCTGCCTATCTGGTCGAGGATACTGCTGATAAATTGGTCGTCCGGTACGAGGTTGTGAACAAAGTCTTTGGCAGGGTCGGTAAATTGCGACAACGGTTGCTTCACTTCTATCTTTTCGGACAGGTGTACGAATGTGCCCGCACCTTGCAGGCTCGGATACCAAAGGGCGTTCAGTTTGTCACGTTCCGTCCGTGCGGTCTCGATACCCTTGTCGGCTATCTTCAGGCTTCGGTTTCCCTGCTGCATCTGCCGAAGGGCATCATCGAAGCTCAGGGAGAGGATTTGCGCTGTTGCGGAAACACTTGCTCCCAAGAAGATGATGAGTAAGATTTGTTTCATATATTAAGTTTTTCGTTTAGGTTGGAATAATAGTCTTTCAAACACTCTTTGCGAAAGATTGTTCGTTCGTATATTGCGTAAAAAACTAATAAAGCAGATTTATGAATGAAGTAGAAACAAAAGATGTGGGCACAACGGATTTGTCTGCCTACATGATGAAAGTGATTGAAGAACTAAGGCGTGACAGGAAGCCGCCGGCAGTACATATCTATGCCTGTACGCTCCGCTCCTTCATCCGCTTCTCCTGCAGCGGGGAGGAGGAGTGCTCCATGCCGATGCAGGAAGTCTTCACACCCGGTCGCCTGAAAGAGTACGAACAGTGGATGCTGCTCCGTAAACTGACGCAGAACACCATATCCACCTACATGCGTACTTTGCGTGCCGTTTACAACCGTTGGATGCCGCCCGGCACGGCGGAGCACAATCCGCGACTCTTCGACGATGTCTATACCGGTGTGGTGTCGCAGACCAAGCGTGCGCTCACTGCCCGCCAGATGGAACAGTTGCTGGAAGCCGACCTTTCCGGTCTTTCTCCACAGCAGCAGGCGATACTTGCTTATTTTCTGCTGATGTTCTTGCTCCGCGGCATGCCTTTTATCGACCTTGCCCATTTGCGCAAGCGCGATATGCAGGATGGCAGGATAACCTACAGCCGTCATAAGACGGATAAGCCGATAACGGTACGCATTCCCCGTGAGGCTCTTGTGCTGATAGCGAAGTACGCCGACAGGCATTCCGCCTCGCCCTACCTTTTCCCCATACTCGATGCGAGGATACGGGACAGCTGGCAGTCGTACCGCAATTATCAGGATGCCCTTCGGCATTTCAATCGCAAGTTGGGGCAGGTGATGAGCCGCTTGCTGCCCGGGGTACGGGTCAGCTCATACACGGTCCGGCACACATGCTA
>ENA-OQDT01001265-OQDT01001265.1-human-gut-metagenome-genome-assembly--contig:-NODE-1265-length-15138-cov-2.532809_pt1 | contig 15138 bp, 14 predicted proteins | sample MGYA00242786_ERZ504617 | MGnify/ENA primary metagenome ERZ504617 (study PRJEB26092, sample SAMD00036337) | human gut metagenome | host: Homo sapiens | study: EMG produced TPA metagenomics assembly of...
ATGGCGTAAAGAGGTATGCAATTCATTGAAACAATGGATGGAAGCCGGATATAACGATAAATGTCAAAATGGCAAAAAATGGATTGATTGCAAATCCTGGAAAAACCGTAAATAAATAACATCTTAATGAAACTAAACGTACTTGCTTGACTGCCTGTCCCTGCTCGGGACGGCAGCTTTCGCTCAAAAAAACGAGTGGAGAGATCCTAACGTAAACGAGATCAACAGAGCTCCCATGCACACCAACTATTTCGCATACGAAGACGAAAACAGTGCATTGAAAGGATGTAAGGAATCATCCGGGAATTTTATGACCTTGAACGGTAACTGGAAATTCTTCTGGGTAAAAAATGCAGATATGCGCCCGACAGATTTTACCAGGTGAACTTCAACGACAAGGGATGGGATAATCTGAAAGTACCCGGCTTGTGGGAACTGAACGGTTATGGCGACCCGATCTATGTGAATGTCGGGTATCCTTGGAGAAGCCAGTTCAAGAACAACCCGCCTGAAGTTCCTACGGAAAACAACCACGTAGGTTCTTACCGTAAAGAGATCATGGTTCCGGCAGACTGGAAAGGAAAAGAGATATTCGCTCATTTCGGTTCTGTCACATCAAACATGTATCTTTGGGTGAACGGACAATTCGTCGGCTACAGTGAAGACAGCAAACTTGAAGCCGAATTCAATCTGACCAAATACCTGAAACCAGGGAAAAACCTGATCGCATTCCAGGTGTTCCGCTGGTGCGACGGGACTTATCTGGAAGACCAGGATTTCCTCCGCCTCTCCGGAGTGGGCCGCGACTGCTACCTCTATGCCCGCACTCCGAAATACATTCAGGACATCCGCGTGACTCCGGATTTGGATGCACAATATAAAGACGGTACTTTAAATGTTTCCCTGAACCTGAAAGGCAGCGGGACAGTCGACCTGAAACTGTTAGATAAGGCCGGCAAAGAAGTCGCTACTTCGTCGGTCAAAGGTTCGGGCAAAGTTTCCACCGACATGGCAATAAGCAATCCTGAGAAATGGACTGCCGAAACTCCGGTTCTCTACACACTGATCGCCACTTTGAAAAACGGCAGTAACACGACTGAGGTTATTCCGGTGAAAGTCGGTTTCCGCAAGATCGAATTGAAAAACGCCCAGATATTGGTAAACGGACAACCAGTCTTGTTCAAGGGAGCCGACCGGCACGAAATGGATCCGGACGGAGGTTACGTCGTATCGCCGGAGCGCATGATCCAGGACATCAAGGTCATGAAGGAATACAATATCAATGCCGTACGTACTTGTCATTATCCAGACAACAATTTATGGTATGACCTCTGCGACAAATATGGTATTTATGTCGTTGCTGAAGCAAATGTAGAATCGCACGGTATGGGATACGGTGACAAGACGTTGGCTAAAAACCCGCTGTTCGCCAAAGCACATATGGAACGCAACCAGCGCAACGTCCAGCGTGGTTATAATCACCCGTCCATCATTTTCTGGTCATTAGGCAACGAGGCCGGCATGGGTCCAAACTTCGAAGCTTGTTATACCTGGATCAAGAACGAAGACAAATCACGTGCCGTGCAATACGAACAGGCACGGACAAGCGAATTCACCGATATCTATTGCCCGATGTACCGCGACTATAAAGGTAGTGAAGAATATTGCAAGGGAGACATCGACAAACCTCTTATCCAATGCGAATATGCGCACGCGATGGGCAACTCTCAAGGGGGATTCAAAGAATATTGGGATCTGATCCGCAAATATCCGAAATACCAAGGTGGCTTTATCTGGGATTTCGTTGATCAGTCTTTGCGTTGGAAAACAAAAGACGGCGTTCCTTTCTATGCTTATGGCGGCGACTGGAACAAATATGACGCTTCCGACAACAACTTTATGGACAACGGCTTGATAAGCCCGGACCGCAAACCGAATCCGCATATGCACGAAGTCGGGCATATCTACCAGTCCATCTGGGTGACTCCGTCCGACTTGGCGAACGGTGTCGTAAACGTATATAACGAAAACTTCTTCCGTAACCTGGACGGTTACTATGCAGAATGGGAATTGCTGGCTAACGGCGAAGTGGTTCAGACAGGCATAGTCAAAGACCTGGAAGTAGCTCCGCAACAGACCAAGTCCATAAAACTGAATTATAGCACAGAGGGCATTTGCAAATGCAAAGAACTCTTGCTGAATGTGGCCTTTAAGTTGAAAAAAGCGGAAACATTGCTGCCTGCCGGTTATACGGTAGCCAAAAACCAGTTGACGATCCGCCCGTACAATGCTCCGAAACTGGATTTGCAGAATGTACACCAAGTGAACATTGAGACTGTCATTCCGACCATTAAAGATAATGACATCAATTATCTGATCGTCGAAGGAGAGAATTTCCGCATGGACTTCGATAAGCATGACGGTTTCTTGTGCAGATACGATGTAAATGGCATGACGATGCTGAAAGAAGACGGAAAACTGACTCCGAACTTCTGGCGTGCTCCGACCGACAACGATATGGGAGCCAACCTGCAAAACAAATATGCCGCCTGGAAAGAACCGGGATTGAAACTGGTTTCTCTGACAAACAAAATCGAAAACGACATGGCTACTGTCAATGCCGAATACACGATGGATGCAGTAAAAGCCAAATTGTATCTGACTTATACGATCAACAACGAAGGCGCAGTGAAAGTCACACAGAAAATGGTAGCCGACAAATCGGCTGAAGTTTCCGATATGTTCCGCTTCGGCATGCAGATGCAGATGCCTAAATGCTTGGATCAGATCAACTATTACGGCAGAGGTCCGATCGAGAACTATTCCGACCGTAACAACGTCACCGACCTGGGTAATTACAGACAGACTGTAGACGAACAGTTCTACTCTTATATCCGCCCGCAGGAAACAGGGACCAAAACGGATATCCGTTGGTGGAAACAGACCAACAAAGGCGGTAACGGACTCATGTTCATTTCGGAAGCTCCGTTCTCGGCTTCAGCCTTGAATTATTCGATCGAATCACTTGACGACGGAGTACAGAAAGACCAGAGACACTCCGAACTTGTACCTCAGGCAAACTACACCAATATGTGTATTGACAAGGTACAAATGGGATTGGGTTGCGTCAACAGCTGGGGAGCGCTTCCACTGGAACAATACCGTATCCATTACGGAGATTATGAATTCTCTTTCATCATGAAACCGATTCAATCTAATTTATAAACAGCAATAAATGAAGGGAGCTGTCCCCGCATTTCCATTCAAGAAGCGGGGACAAGTTCCTATTTTTACAAAAATTGGTAAAAAAGCATAATCACTATGCATATTTCGTTAAATAGCGGGTGCAAACTTTTATTTTATGTAGAAAAAGACTACTTTTATTGCCGATTTTTAAATCTAATTCAGGACTAATTGTAAAATCGTTTACCATAAAAACAAATGGCTACTAACAACAATTCTAATCGCTATCCTTCCGAAAAAGGGAGATTTTTCAAAGGAAAAACCTTCATTCTTTTGGTCGGATTACTTCTCGGGGCAGGCATTATGGTTGCCGTATATAAAACATCCGTCTATTTCTCTTCCGATGAATCTTGTATGATGTGCCATGTTCATCCTCATGCGGAAGACAGCTGGAAGCTCTCCAAACACGTAAATAACGGAAGCGGCGTTAAAACACATTGCGTGGCTTGTCACCTTCCGCCTCAAAGCGACACCTGGAATCATTATACGGCTAAAGCCAAATTGGGATTGAAAGACGTATGGTCCTTCATGACAAAAGACAGTGCGGATTTCGACTGGAACACCAAGTCGGAACTGGAACATGCCGTCAAATATATTCCGAACGAATCCTGCAAGGAATGCCATCAGAACTTGTTCCCGGAAGGGATTAACCAGGACGGCATTACTGCTCACCTTTATTATGACGAAAACGAAAAGAAACTGGATTTACAGTGTATCAGCTGCCACCTCGACGCCGGACACTATAATCCGGATTATAAACACGGCAAATTAACAGGTATTCCCGGAGCCGCCACGGCTACTGTTGATACCAGCCTTTATTTCAAGACGGCGACACCTGTCACATCTTTTACCGATTATACGGAACAAATTCCGGGTACGGCCGTTGCATTCAAAATGGTCGCCATTCCGGGCGGTACATTCAAAATGGGTAGCACCGATAAAGAACCGTTCCATAAGGCAGATGAAGCCCCGGTTCGAAACGTTACGGTCAGTCCGTTCTTTATGGCTGAAGTAGAAGTGACGTGGGATCAGTATTGGGCATTCTACGGACAAACCATGAGTGAAGGACGTACTCCGCCCGAAACCGTATATGCAAATAACAGCAATCCGGATGTCGATGCCATTTCCGGCCCGACTCCTCCGTTCGGATTCCCCGACCAGGGATGGGGCGCAGGTGACCGTCCGGCTATCACGATGACACACTATGCTGCAGAAACATTCTGCCAGTGGCTGTCCAAACAAACAGGGAAAAAATACCGCCTGCCGACCGAGGCAGAATGGGAATATGCAGCCCGTGGAGGAACGGAAACTCCTTATTTCTTCACCGGGAACCCGAAAGATTTTTCAGACCAGGGATTCTGGCGTAAGTTCTTCGATGCAAAAACAGACAGCATCAGTTCATTCGTGATTTACGCGAAGAACAGCAAAAACAGAACTCAAGAGCCGGGCGAAGTGAAAGCGAACCCGTTCGGTTTGAAGAATATGTTGGGTAATGTAATGGAATATTGTGCCGACAAATATGATCCGAAGGCTTACAGTAAAGGGGGCGATAACGTGACCAACCCGTTAATCACAGAAGGAGAAGAATGGGTTGTACGCGGCGGTAACTACACTTCCGATGCGGCAGACGTTCGTTCTGCAGCCCGCGATTATACAAAGCATGATGCCTGGTTGAAGACTGATCCGCAACAACCGAAGAGTATCTGGTGGTATTCGGATATCCGCGGTATCGGTTTCCGTGTGGTTTGCGAACCGGACCCGGCAATTGGAGCGAAATAACAGATGTTTAATTGATACCTAAAAATTACTATATCATGAAGAAAGAAAACAGTATTAGCAGAAGATCGTTTTTAAAAAGTACAGCTATGGCCGGAGCACTGGGTGCAATCGGTACAGGTAGTGCAAGTGTATTAACCTCATGTGCAGGCGGCGGCGAAAGTGCAGCAGCAAACAAACCTCTGAAAGAACCTGGAACTTATTATATTCCGGAATTGCCCGATAAGGCTACTGACGGAAAAGAACTGAAAGCCGGTGTTATCGGTTGTGGCGGACGCGGTTCCGGTGCAGCAGAGAACTTCCTGGATGCAGCAAACGGCGTGACAGTCGTTGCCGTTGCCGATACATTCAAAGAACGTGTAGACGCTTTGGCCGACAAGCTGAAAGAAAAAGGATGTAATATTCCTGAAGACAAACGTTTCGTTGGTCTGGATGCATACAAACAATTGATCGATAGCGGTGTCGATGTTGTCATTATTGCAACTCCTCCCGTATTCCGTCCGGTACATTTCCAATATGCGGTTGAAAAAGGCAAACATTGTTTCCTGGAAAAACCGATTTGTGTCGACCCGGTAGGCTATCGTACGATTATGGCAACCGCCAAACAGGCTCAGGCAAAAAATCTATGTGTCGTAACAGGTACACAGCGTCATCACCAGCGCAACTATGTTGAATCTTACAAGAAGATCATGGAAGGTGCTATCGGTGAAATTACGGGTGGTGTAGTTTACTGGAATCAGAGCATGTTGTGGTTCCGCGAACGTCAGAAAGACTGGAACGATTGCGAATACATGATCAAGGACTGGGTAAACTGGAAATGGCTTTCCGGCGACCATATCGTAGAGCAACACGTACATAATATAGATGTATTCACTTGGTTCAGCGGATTGAAACCAGTCAAGGCTGTAGGTTTCGGTTCTCGCCACCGTCGTATCACTGGCGACCAATATGATAACTTCAGCGTTGATTTCACAATGGAAAATGGTATCCATATGCATAGTATGTGCCGCCAGATAGATGGTTGTGCAAATAATGTAAGCGAATTCATCCAAGGAACCAAGGGATCATGGAGCAGTGACACGATGGAGATCAAGGATTTGGCAGGAAACGTTATCTGGAAATATGATAGCGAGGCCGAAAAAGCGAACTTCAAGCAAACTGACCCGTATACATTAGAGCATGTAAACTGGATCAACTGCATCCGTGGTGGTAAACAAATCGAGCAAGCTTCTGAGACTGCTATCTCCAATATGGCCGCAATCATGGGTCGTGAGTCCGCTTACACGGGTGCCGAGACCACTTGGGATGCCATGACTGCCTCTGCATTGGATTATACTCCGAAAGATTTGAACTTAGGAAAGATGGATATGAGCGGCTTCGTCGTTCCTGTTCCGGGTAAACCAATCGACAAGAAATAATCCAGACTGTTTATGACATTAAATAGAAGAAACTTTTTAAGAACCTCCTTATCCGGCGCTGCTTTAGCGGTAGGAAGTACGGCCTTGACTCCTGCTCTTCCAAGCCGGCAAAGACTGCCGAAGGAGAAAAGGGAGCGACAAGACCGGCAAGGACCTTGAATTAAAACTTTCTTTCCAAGAGGGAATCGCCCCGGGTGAAAGTTTGAACGAGAAACTTGATTTATGGAGAAGTTGGGCGTTGTAGGTTTGAGCCGGGTGGCGGAGGATTAGCCGGCCGGGTAAACGAGATCAAGCAGGCCTTAAACGGACGTAATATCAAAGTGAGTGCCATTTGCGCCGGCTTCAAAGGCTTTATTCTTTCTACCGATCCAGCCATCCGCAAGGAATGCATGGACACGATGAAAGAGATCATCGCCGCAGCCGGTGAATTAGGTTCTACGGGCGTGATTATCGTTCCTGCCTTTAATGGTCAAGTCCCCGCCTTGCCTCATACGATGGAGACACGGGATTTCCTTTGCGAGCAATTCAACGAGATGGGAACTTTCGCCGCCCAGCATGGGACTAGCGTCATCTTTGAACCTTTGAACCGAAAAGAGTGTTTTTATCTACGTCAAGTAGCCGACGCCGCCTCTTTATGCCGGGATATCAATAATCCGGGTGTACGTTGCATGGGCGACTTCTGGCATATGACATGGGAAGAGACCTCTGATATGGGAGCCTTTATCTCCGGTGGAGAGTATCTCCAACACGTACACGTGGCCAGCCGCAAACGTCGCAGCATGCCGGGTGAGGATGGAGATGCCGATAACTATATCAATGGCTTCAAGGGATTGAAAATGATTGGTTATAACAACTACGTAAGCTTCGAGTGCGGATGTCAGGGAGACCGTAACGTGGTAGTCCCCGCCGCCGTCAAGTTATTACGTGAACAATGGGAACAAGCTTGATAAGATGCCTTTAGTATATCCAAATATGCAATTGAGTGAGGTGGTGGAAGAACACCCCTCACTCATTCCCGTAATCAACCGGTTTGGGATTCGTCTCGGGCTTGGCGACAAATCGGTGAAGACGCTCTGTGAAGAACATTCGCTGGATACGGACTTTTTATTGACAGTGATCAATACCTTCCTCAACGAGGAGTATTTTCCGGAGAAGAAGTTACAAACTTTCCATACATCGCAGATTATTGATTACCTGACAAAGACGAACCAATACTATTTACGTTATCAGCTCCCCAATATAGAACGCCATCTAGGTTCCTTTATCTCGATGAGTACGCCCGGCAATCCTACTCTTGGATTGATAGGACGCTTCTTCTCCTCGTTCAAGGAAGAACTCATCGCCCGCATTGAGAAAGATGATAAGATATGGTTTCCCTACTGCATGTCGTTAAGTAAAAAGCTGGGAAAAGAACCGGCGGGAACGATCGATGGATTGCAAATCACCTCCGAGCAACGTACGGAAGATACCATCGAGGCCCTTTTAGCCGACTTAAAAAGTATCATGGTCAAGCATCTTTCGGGAGATTACGACGAGAATTTATGTTATGCCGTCCTCTTCTCCATCTGTAGTCTGGAGAAAGATATCAAACAACACAACCGGATCCGGTATCGAATCCTTACCCCCATGGTCTCGGCCATGGAAAAATTATGTATCTAACGATCTGAAATGCATCGAAACAAACAAATAGCGATCATACTGTCTGATACCCTAAGAAGTATTGGGCTGCAAAGCTTGCTGACCGACTATTTCCCCCCGGTAGAGGTTTGCTATTTTCCAAATTTCGAGATGCTTTCCTCCACAGGAAGCGACACCTACGATTACTATTTCACCGATTCAGATACCCTTGTGCTCAATGCGGATTTCTTCCTCCCGAGAAGAAACAAGACCGCCCTCCTCATCGACAGCACCGAAGAACACGGGGCACTCTCGTCTACGAACCGTATCACGTTACGTTCCTCCCAAGAGACCATTATCGAGCAATTGCAACAATTATTTACGAGCGACAGCTCCGGCAACACCACTACCGAAAACAACAAGGACCTATCCAGCCGTGAGGTAGACGTACTTCAACTGATCGTAAAAGGCATCACGAATAAAGAGATCGCCGATAAGCTGAACATCAGCTTGAACACCGTCCTCACCCATCGTAAGAACATCACCGCCAAGCTGGGCATCAAGACCGTATCCGGCCTCACCTTCTACGCCATCATGAACGGGATCATCTCCGGCGACGATATCGAACTATAGCGAAACCAACAAACCAGCTTTCAAAATCACTACATCTAGTGATTGACCATCCTGTTTCTTTACCGTTTCTTCGCGATTGAAAAAATATACTAACAAAAGAAATTCGATGAAGAGACACTACTTAGGTATCATCGCCCTAGGTGCGTTGGGGCTGCAAAATGTATACGCCGAGGACATCAAGGCTAACGAGAACGACACGTAAAAACCTATAACATGGGTGAGGTAATCGTGACCTCATCCACGAAGGAGACGAATAACCTCCGTACGTTACCCGGTTCCGTATCGATCCTTTCCCCACAAATGATCTCCGGCAGGCAGATCGACGCATTAAAGGATATAAGTTCTTTCGTCCCGACCTATACATGCCGGATTATGGGGCAAAACTAACCTCGGCCATCTATATCCGCGGTATCGGAGCCAGAAGTAGCGGACAATCCGTAGGCTTATATGTAGACAACGTGCCTTATCTGGATAAAAGCACCTTCGATTTCGAGCTGACCGATATCCAGCGCATCGAGGTATTACGAGGGCCGCAAGGAACCTTGTATGGTCGTAACGCCATGGGGGGCATCGTAAATATCTATACCATCTCCCCGTTCGATTACCAAGGAAAGAAACTCTCCCTATCGGCCGGAAGCTACGGGCAATATAAAGTCAAGGCCTCCCATTATGCTAAGTTGAGCGAGACCATCGGATTTACCGCCGCCGCTTACTATGACCATAGCGACGGCTTCTACACCAATGCCTACGATGGGAAAAAGATCGATAAGGAAGACAACGTTGGCGGTCGCTTCAAGTTGGAAGGTCGCTTCAATCCGAACTTCCGTGCCTCCTACTCCCTTTCCGTAGATTATACGGATCAAGGAGCGTTTCCATATGGCATGTTCATCGGAACCGGAAATACCGATCACAAGTATGTAAATCCTATCAATATCAACGATCCCAGCTCTTATAAACGGACGGTCATCGCCAATAACCTGTCCCTCGAATACCGGAATGAGCACGTGATACTGAGCAGCATCACCGGTCATCAATATTTCAAGGATGACATGAAGATGGATCAAGACTTCTCCCCTCTCTCGATCTTCACCCTCAACCAAAAGCAAAAGCAAAACGCTTTCAGCGAGGAATTGGCGATCAAGAGCAACACGAGAAATAATTACCAATGGTCCTTCGGACTCTACGGTTTCTACGATGATCTACATACAGACGGCCCGGTCGATTTCAAGGAAGACGGAATTAAGACCGTCCTCCAGCCCGTATTCGATCAATTGAAGAAAGATCACCCTAAGATGCCCTATCTAAAAATACTGACGATCATCTTTATATTCCGGGTTCTTTCGACACCCCTTCTTATGGCCTTGCTTTGTATCACCAATCCACTTATAACAATCTGTTCACGGAAGGCCTGTCAATTACCGCCGGTATCCGCTTGGATTACGAGAAGCAAAAGATGGATTACAATTCTGAGGCTAAGATGAGAATGGGGTTCGGCTTCGTAGAAAACGGACCGGTTATCGACATAGAGAAACTTTTCCCGATCCCAACCACCGTGATGGACGCCAGTGTCTCCCAAGACTTCTGGCAAGTACTTCCGAAAATATCTTTAAAGTACGAATGCTCACCAAACACGTTCACTTACGTATCGGTAGCGAAAGGTTATAAGACCGGGGGCTACAACGTACAAATGTCGGCAGACGTGATGCAAAGCCAGATGCAATACGATATGATGAGCGCTTTCAAGGACATGATGCCGATCGAGGTCAAAGAACCTACCCCCATCGAGGAAGTAGCCGCCTACAAACCGGAGAAAAGCTGGAACTACGAGATCGGTATCCGTAGCGAGTTGCTATTCCAACGCCTAAGCGCAGAATTGACAGGTTTCTATATGGACATTAAAGACGTGCAGCTGACCAAATTCGTAAATAGCGGAAACGGCCGTATCCTCACCAACGCCGGGAAAGCAAAAAGCTACGGTATAGAGGCCTCCTTGCGTGCCCGCATCATCGATGGGCTAACCGCCGACGTTAATTACGGTTTCACCCATGCTACGTTCCGGGATTACAACAACGGGAAAGAGGATTTCAAGAACAACTTCATCCCATATACCCCACGTCATACCCTCAACGTCGGACTGCAATACACCCGCCTGTTCCGTAACGCATGGATAGACCAATTCTCCGCCTCCGCCCAATTCAGCGGTGTCGGAAAGATCTTCTGGACCGAGCGAAACGACATCTACCAGAAATTCTACGGAACGGTGAACGCAAAGGTAGGCGTACGCAAAGGTATCGTCAACGTAAACCTATGGAGCCGTAATATAACGAACACCCATTACTCTGCATTTTATTTCGAGTCATTCGGGAATCCGTTTATCCAACTGGGTAAGCCCTTCCAGATTGGTGCGGAGGTGGCGATCGCCTTTTAAGCGCAAGCATTCAATAGAAATAAAAAATCGGGAGAGCCGGTTCTTATACCAACTCTCCCCGATTACTTTATTCCGACTTTCCTATATTCGGTAACTTACTTCAAAAATCTATAATCCTTCGATCTCCTCTTCCGGTAAACCGGTGCTCTGGGCAATCAAAGATTTAGATACCCCCCGACTCTTTTAAATTCTTGGCGATAGCATATTTCTCTGATAGGCGACCTTTCTCCAGACCCTCCCTCAAGCCTTCCTCCAGGCCTTCCTTCATCCCATTCGCCTTTGCTTCCGCTATCGCTTTCTCTTTTGCTTCCTCTACTTCCTGCAAGAAAGTCTCTTCCGCAAGACGGTTGACATTGTAGCGATCCACGGCACGGTCATAGGCGAGACGATTCTCCGGAGAGAGATTCGCCACGGCGGCCAAACGAGATAGATGAGCGAACACCTGTTCTTTCAAGGCATCCGGCATTCGAATCCAATGTTCCATATTCTTTAACGCATAAAAAAGTCTTTCTAATAAAGTTTCGCACTCATCCAGTTCCTTCGTAAAATAAGGGAACTGCAAATAGATCTGCCGGAAATGAGGGTTCAGCGTCTCATGACTTTCTAGATCCAGAATTCCAGAATCCACACGGAAACGATCCGGTAAATCCGGCTCCTTGAAATTCATGAAAAAAACACCATACACCGTATGTAGCTTATAGATTGCGCCATACGACATCGAAGGTTCCCGCACCTCCAGCCCTTCCTCCCCGTCATCCGGTGAGTGTACTTCCACCGCTAGCGGGGCCTCAATCTGACGGCTCACCGCACGACACATATAATATAATGTTCGGTCCACGAAATCCAGATGCTTGCGGTTCTGCATCTCCACGATGATATATTCTCCCGTGGAGGTACGGCAATAGAGGTCGTAAATAATCCCCTTGTCACGTACATGCTCCGCATGACTCCTCTTGTCGAAGAAACCACACGATCCCAATCCGATGCTCACCCGCCAACAACTCGTTCAATAACGTGATCAAGAACGGCTTGCTAGCCGGCTGACCGAAAATAATCTTAAAACCAATATCCGTAAACGGATTCACGAACTTTCCCATAGCTAATTATTTTTAGTTAAACCTATTGTTATTCTACACCGCAAACATACGGAATTTTTATCAAAGAATAAAGCGCAAGCGTTCAATTCTTTTCAACATAAACCAATGGAGCCACAATATAACGAAATCGGGAGAGCCGGTTCTTACACCGAACTCTCCCGATAATATTATTCTGACATCTCTGCCTTCGACAGTTTTCAGGAAAAAAACTATAACCGCTCGATCTTCTCTTCCGATAAACCGATGCATTGAACAATCAAAGATTTAGACACTCCCGCCTCTTTCAGGTTTCGAGCGATAGCATATTTCTCTGATAAACGGCCATTCTCCATACCTTCTACCATTGCCTTTCTCTTGCGCTTCTTTTGCCTCCTGTAAGGAAGCATCTTCCGCAAGACATATCTACATTAATACAAATCTACACCTATTCCCTCGTCCAAATGTCAGTTCCCAGAATAGGCTCATACCCCCCATCCTTTGCCTCTAAGATAACTGAAGGTTCCCGAGGGATCAGCATATGCCACTGCCCGGCAGGAATCTGTAGAACCATATTCCCAATGGCAGGCGACAACTCATAACGGCCGCACTCCACCCCCTTCTCATCATAGAAGATCTCCGTGACCGGCCCCCCGCAAGATAGCGACCGTCTCAGACGTATTCGAATGACGATGGATATCCACTAACGATCCCGACTGCAAGGCGTTCAGCATCCGCTGGGAAGTATCCTCGGAACTATTCCGCAAATCCAAGTTCACACGCAAACGAGGGCTATCTGCCGTTTTAGCCAACAAATCATCCAATAATTCTTGATTAATCAACATAAGCTATACCGTTCTAAAAGGCCAGAGAGCCTTGAATACCAAATAAGTTGTATTGCTCTTACCAAACATCAAATTGATGCAATAAAATCCAGCTATTACCATCCACTCAGGGAAATATAACACATGCTTGGCTCTGCCTTCCGCCTTTTCAACCTTAATGAGGTTATTGATGTCCAGCAGCTCGGGATTCTTGATGATATGAATTGTATTATCAACCTCTTTATCAACCCAATCTACCATGGCTTTAACAGCACCACTCATCTCTAGCACCTCGAATTTACCACCATTACCTATCTTATATGCCCAGTTAGGATATTTCAGATAATAGCGCTTCTCAATATCACGCTTCTGCGTAGCGGTATAGACAGGGGAGAATCTATATATATTCCACTTTGGGCAAATCTCTTTAAGCCTGCCTTCAGCCATTGCCTTGCTCTTTCCATAGTTCGAGATAGGATTCAGCTCTGTGCCTGAATTTATTAACCCCTTCACCATGCCAATGGCATCCACAGTACTGATAAACAACACAGACACATTATGGCTAACACAAGCTTCAAACACATTCTCAGCACAAGTCACATTCAGAAACTTGAACCTCTCAAAACTAAAGTCAGTTTCACCACCTCCAGCATGTGCCAATGCGGCCAAATGAATGCATCTATCCACCTTCTCCGCATCCAATAACGCCTCCAACGCATTTTTGTCAGCAAGGTCAAGAACCACTTGTTTCAAATGCTCATGCGTCCAATCTGATACCCTGCGGTCAACACCCACTACAGTGCAACCTTTAGCTATCAGATCTTTCACCAGATAGCAGCCAATCATCCCAGCTGAGCCTGTTACCAGTATTGTTTTATTCGACATATCCTTTTAATTTTTCAAGTATCCAATTCTGCGGTTTACCAGCCACCCTACCTAAAATGCACAAAACGTCCAAACGATCATTTTTAAGTCAAAACCGACATTCACGTGATGAACATAAAACGCCTCTAATTCCCTACGGGTAGGCAACACTTTTTCCATATACTCTGCAGGATCTTCTACAGTGTCACCGTATAAATAATCATATAATGCGGCTGGACCTGTCAACCCCGGACGCACTCGGGCAGCTATACCATATTTACCCTCACGCATAATCACCACTTGATCTTGTGCGGCTGGACGAGGTCCCACTATCGCCATATCCCCCAATACACAATTCAGCAACTGAGGCAATTCATCAATCTTTGTAGCGCGCATAATGGCACCCCACTTGAAGATACGGTTCGTATCCGCCTTGAAACTCTTCTCATCCGCATCTTTGGCGATCGTCATGCTTCGGAACTTATACATCCTAAAAGACTTGTTATCTTTTCCAATACGATTCGCACAATAAAAAACAGGTCCCCAATCAGAGATAAGAATACCAATAATAGCTATCAAGAACACAGGCAATAAAACGATCAACGCACCACCACAAGCTATCACACAAAAAGCTCTTTTTACAAACTGATACATACAATCAAAGTCTTCTTAAAGTACACTCAAATGCCTCCGCATAATTCGTTCCACTTTGAGCGCCCCGATAAGCCGCTAACCCCTTGATCGCTTCCGCAGAGCGAGGATGAGGAAAAGGCCGCATTACACCCCGATAGGTAGCTAAAGCATTTATTTTAACCTCTAAGCAGTTCTCACCAACCTCCACGAATGTATTTGGCTGAAATCGGTTCATGGATGTATTAACTGACCATTCAGTAGAAGAGAGTACCTCCATAAACAGGAACTCCTTTAAAGGTTTCACCTCCGCACGGCGTTGAAACAGACGGATAGCAGCTTGACAAGCCATAGAGGTATGCATATGATCATTATTTGTGTCAGAAGGGTGATGCGTGATAACCACGTCACAATTCGATGCGATGATCGCCTTCTCTATAAACTGTACCAAACTAAGATGCGTAGCATTATTCATCTCTATATTAGGGAAGTTCCCCGCATACTTATTACGTATGCCAAGCATCTTTGAGCTAGCATCTAAATCATCGTTCAGTTCATTGTCGTCAGGGCGAAAAGCACGTGCTTTAGCCTCTGAACACATAATGCAGATGTCTACTGAATGGCCATCCCTT
>ENA-OQDT01001268-OQDT01001268.1-human-gut-metagenome-genome-assembly--contig:-NODE-1268-length-15131-cov-3.633831_pt1 | contig 15131 bp, 13 predicted proteins | sample MGYA00242786_ERZ504617 | MGnify/ENA primary metagenome ERZ504617 (study PRJEB26092, sample SAMD00036337) | human gut metagenome | host: Homo sapiens | study: EMG produced TPA metagenomics assembly of...
TGAATATCACGTTCTTCACCGCCTACCATACACCGGACACCAATGAGGGAGTGAATCCCATAAACCAACCGTCAGACGTTACGGTTGGTTGTACCTGATCTTCCCCCCCATATCAGCAGTAATGCCATACAGACGGCGTACACGTCCACCGGTACCCTCATTAACGACCGCACGCAACATAACCAGCATTTTGTAAGCACTGGTCTCACTAATCACCTCATCCATTTGCGGAGTGAAATTCGCTAATACATTACCTTCATTATCCTCAATACGGGTTACAAATACTGGTGCTGTACGGATACCTCGGTTTGCGAATGCTGAATAAGCGCTGACCATCTCCCCTACAGAAATTTCACAAGGTCCCAGACAGAGTGATACTACGGGGTCTATCTGTTTTGTTCTGCACACCGAATGAATGAATCAGACGAACCAACTGATAAGGATTAAGTTTCCCATCAAATAAGCCGTTACCCAATTATCCGAATTAGCCAATCCCCATTTGATAGTTACCATTTTCTCCATAACGCTTTTTTGCTGGCATTACGTGGTGACCATGGACGCCCGTTCTCATCTATCAATGTCTGCTCTACGTGACGCACCTGATCACAGGGAGAGAAACCGTTCTCCATAGCCAAAGTATACACGTAAGGTTTAATAGTAGAACCTACTTGGCGACGCCCCACCATCGCCATATCATATTGGAAATAATTATAGTTAGGACCACCCACATACGCCTTCACATGACCTGTCAAGGGATCCATAGACATAAATCCCGCCCTAAGGAAGAATTTATAATATTTCAAAGAATCCATCGGAGTCATAATGGTATCCTTCTCTCCCTCGTAAGAAAATACAGACATTTCGTATTTAGTATTAAACGCTTTCTTTATTTCCGCTTCCGAGCATCCGGCTTCTTTCATAATACGATAACGATCAGTCTGTTTCATAGCCCTGGTCATGATGGTATTCACCTCCTCCTCTGTCAACTGATTAGTAAACGGAGCTGTTTTCTTTTTCCGTTTTTCCTTGAAGAAACGAGGTTGCAAGTATTGCGCCACATGTTCATAAACAGCCTCTTCCGCATATTTCTGCATACGTGAATCAATAGTGGTATAGATCTTAAGACCGTCTGTATAAATATTGTAGTTGGTACCGTCTTTCTTCTTGTTTTTAGCACACCACCCGAAAAGCGGATTCGTTTTCCATGCCAATGAATCTTCATAATATTTCTGCATCTGCCATCCGCGATAATCACTTTTCTTCGGCTCCTTGGCTGTCATTACTCCACGCAGATATTCACGGAAGTAAGTTGCCAAACCTTCTTTATGATCCACACGACGATATTTTAAGACGAGAGGCAACGCCTTTAATGAATCAGTTTCCGCATCAGTCAGGTATCCCGCCTTCCGCATCTGGCCAAGCACCACATTACGCCGTCCACGTGAACGTTCATTAAAACGTTTCGGATTATAAAGAGACGGATTCTTACACATACCAACCAAAGTAGCCGCTTCCTCAATGCTCAAATCTTTCGGTTCTTTCGAGAAGTAAGTATTGGCAGCTGTTTTGATACCTACTGCATTATTCAAGAAATCGAACTTATTAAGATACATAGTCAGAATCTCTTCCTTTGTATAATAGCGTTCCAACTGAACAGCTATTACCCATTCAATGGGCTTCTGCAACAGACGTTCCATCACATTATCTGCCGTAGGTGAATAGAATTGTTTTGCCAACTGCTGGGTTATGGTACTACCCCCACCGGCATTCTTCTGCATCATCACTCCCCGTTTCACCAAAGCACGGACAAACGCACGGGCATCAATGCCGGAATGTTCTGCAAAACGTTCATCTTCGGTAGCAATCAGCGCACGAATCAGATTCGATGAAAGCTGGTCATAACCTACAAAAACACGATTCTCCTTACTAAGTGACCAAGTACCCAGCATCTTGCCGTCATCGGATATAATCTCGGTTGCAAACTTTAAATTCGGATTTTCCAATTCCTCAATAGGCGGTACATATCCAATCCATCCTTTCGCTATTGCGGTGAATATAAGCGCTATAACTAACAGTACGCCGACTACAAGAGCCCAAAGCACGTATATAAATTTCTTCCTCATGACATTTTCTAGTAATTAACGGTACAAAAGTAAGGAAAAACTTTGAGATAGAATGTGTTTCTAACAAAGTTCAACGAAATATCTTTTAATTCTTCGCTCATTTATTTTTTTTTCATACCTTTACACTCCGTATAAATTGTAATTATAAATACAAGCCAATATGGAAAATAGAAGTTTAGTTACTATTGCCGAACACTCGAAAGAGAAAATCCTCTACCTTTTGGAGATGGCAAAAGAGTTTGAAAAGAAGCCTAACCGTAAAATCTTGGACGGCAAAGTTGTTGCCACCCTTTTCTTTGAGCCCTCCACCCGTACACGACTCAGTTTTGAAACCGCAGCAAACAGACTGGGAGCCCGCGTTATCGGATTTACCGATCCCAAAGTAACCAGTTCTTCAAAAGGAGAAACATTGAAAGATACCATCATGATGGTAAGCAATTACGCCGACATCATCGTAATGCGCCATTTTCTGGAAGGTGCCGCAAGATATGCCAGCGAAGTCGCCCCGGTGCCCATTGTCAATGCCGGAGACGGAGCCAACCAACATCCGTCACAAACCATGCTAGACCTCTACTCCATATACAAAACACAGGGAACGCTTGAAAATTTAAACATCTATCTAGTAGGCGACTTGAAATACGGACGAACTGTTCATTCTTTGCTGATGGCTATGCGTCATTTCAACCCCACTTTCCATTTCATCGCTCCGGAAGAGTTGAAAATGCCTGAAGAATATAAAATCTACTGCAAGGAGCACCATATTAAATACAAAGAGTACACAGACTTTAACGAAGAAACCATTGCTGACGCCGACATTCTTTACATGACCCGTGTACAACGCGAACGTTTCACCGACCTGATGGAATATGAACGTGTGAAAGATGTATATATATTAAGGAATAAGATGCTGGAGCATACCCGCCCCAATCTGCGTATCCTGCACCCTCTGCCCCGCGTCAACGAAATAGCTTACGATGTGGATGAGAATCCGAAAGCTTACTATTTCCAGCAGGCACAAAACGGACTTTATGCGCGCCAGGCCATCCTTTGTGATGTATTGGGCATAACCTTGAATGATGTTATAGAAGATGCAAAAAGTAAAAACAAAAATGAAGATGAGCGATAATAAACAAGCATTGCAGGTAGCCGCTTTGAAAAACGGCACTGTTATAGACCATATACCTTCCGATAAATTGTTTACTGTAGTCGCCCTATTGGGCTTGCAGGATTCTGACTCTAACATAACCATCGGAAACAACTTCGAGAGCAAAAAATTAGGCAAAAAAGGAATTATAAAAGTGGCCGACCGCCTTTTTTACTGATGAGGAAATAAGCCGCCTTTCCGTAGTAGCCCCGAATGTAAAACTGAACATTATCCGTGACTATGAGGTGGTAGAGAAGAAACAAGTCCTGATGCCTGAGGAATTACGTGGCATCGTAAAATGCGCCAATCCCAAATGTATCACCAACAATGAGCCAATGACCACCCTGTTTCATGTAATTGACAAAGAACATGGAATCTTGAAATGTCATTACTGCGAAAAGGAACAAAGTAAAGAAGGTATCAAACTACTGTAATGAATATGAAACAAGACTGGAAACCGGGAACTATGATTTACCCTCTTCCGGCCCTACTGGTAAGTTGCGGAAGTACGGAAGAAGAATATAACATTATCACAGTGGCATGGGCAGGTACTATTTGTACCAACCCCGCCATGTGTTATATATCCGTGCGTCCGGAACGCCATTCCTACCCCATTCTGAAACGGAATATGGAATTCGTCATCAACCTTACTACCAAAAGCATGGCATTCGCTACCGACTGGTGCGGAGTGCGTTCGGGCAAAGATTATAATAAATTTGAAGAAATGAAGCTGACCCCGGGAAAAGCAAAAATAGTCAGTGCTCCCATCATCGAAGAATCCCCGCTCTGTATAGAATGCAGAGTAAAGGAAATCATCTCACTAGGATCTCATGATATGTTCATAGCCGATGTGGTAAATGTAAAAGCCGACGATAAATACCTGAATGCGGAAACAGGAAAATTCGAATTATCCGAAGCTAACCCGTTAGTCTATGTTCATGGCGGATATTTTGAACTAGGACCGAAAATCGGGAAGTTTGGCTGGTCTGTAGAAAAGAACAGATCACAGACCAAGGAAAAATCCTAAAAATATCTCATGAAGAAACTCCTTTTATTAATCGCTTTATTACTTCCTGCCCTGTTCGTTACAGCACAAGGAATAAAGAATGGTCTGAAAGAGGAACCTAAGATCAATGTGGGAATAAAAGGAGGCTTCAACTCTTCCATGTATTTTACCAGTCGGTTAGAGCTAGATGGAGAGCGAATGGAAGATGTGCAAAATAATTATAAAGTAGGCTATTTTGCCGCTATGTTTTTTCGGGTGCACATGAAAAGGCATTTCATCCAACCCGAAATTATGTATAATATTTATAAAGGTGAAATAGCTTTCAATAAAAATCAAAATAAAGAAAACACCCTTCCCGAGCTTGCTAAACTGAACAGCACGATTCACTCTTTGGAACTACCTATATTATATGGTTATAGTTTTGTAAAAAGCAGGCCTTACGGCATGGCACTTTTTATCGGTCCCAAACTGGAATATGTATGGAAACATAAGACTTCCGAAGAGTTTGAAGGATTTGGATATTCTGGTATAAAAGAAGAATTACACCCCATTAATATAAGTTCTGTTATCGGATTAGGAGTAAATATTGCTAATATATTCTTTGATTTCCGGTATGAAATCGGACTCACCAATATCTCCAAATCAATCATTTATAAAAAAGACACAGATGGAATAATGTCCCAAGAAAAAGGTATCTTCATTAACCGACACCGCAATGTGCTAAGCTTCTCGCTAGGAGTTATTTTCTAAAGTAGGAAGCTTCCTCTAAGTAGATATCATAATGCCACATTTATATCCTTTTCTTTCCTCAAAACGCCCTTATCTTCAACTCTTTCAGCAGCTTCAGACCTTACTACACGACAAAAAGAAAGTCATATATCTTTTTTCCGTAACCTCACCAAATATTTTCCTCTAAATAATTTCCTTATATTCTAAAATTACTTAACTTTGTGAACTCAGAATCGAATATCGCACATAAACTTATTATAAAAAGAAATGAAAAGAGACGATTTGATTTTCGACATTATCGAAAAAGAGCATCAACGTCAGCTCAAAGGTATCGAGCTGATCGCATCCGAAAACTTTGTTAGTGACCAAGTAATGCAAGCCATGGGTTCTTGCCTTACCAACAAGTATGCTGAAGGGTATCCCGGCAAGCGCTACTATGGCGGTTGCGAAGTGGTAGACCAGAGCGAACAAATCGCTATCGACAGACTGAAACAAATATTTGGAGCAGAATGGGCTAATGTACAACCTCACTCCGGAGCACAGGCTAATGCTGCTGTATTTCTGGCCGTTTTGAATCCGGGTGATAAATTTATGGGATTAAATTTGGCCCATGGTGGTCACTTGTCACATGGTTCATTGGTAAACACATCCGGAATTATTTATACTCCGTGTGAATACAACCTGAACAAAGAAACAGGTCGTGTAGATTACGATCAGATGGAAGAAATCGCATTACGTGAAAAACCCAAAATGATTATCGGTGGCGGTTCTGCATATTCTCGCGAGTGGGACTACAAACGTATGCGTGAAATCGCAGATAAAGTGGGAGCCATCCTGATGATTGATATGGCCCACCCTGCCGGACTGATTGCTGCCGGACTGTTGGACAACCCGGTTAAATATGCTCATATCGTCACTTCAACAACCCATAAAACCCTTCGTGGCCCTCGTGGCGGTGTCATCATGATGGGTAAAGACTTCCCTAACCCATGGGGCAAGAAAACTCCAAAAGGTGAAATCAAGATGATGTCACAACTTTTGGATTCTGCTGTATTCCCTGGTATACAAGGTGGCCCGTTGGAACATGTCATCGCAGCCAAAGCTGTTGCATTCGGTGAATGTTTACAGCCGGAATACAAAGAATATCAAACACAAGTAAAAAAGAATGCAGCCGTATTGGCACAGGCTTTGATTGACCGTGGCTTTACGATCGTTTCCGGTGGTACAGACAACCACTCCATGCTGGTAGACCTGCGTACCAAATACCCTGATCTGACAGGCAAAGTAGCAGAAAAAGCATTGGTTGCTGCTGATATCACTGTAAACAAGAACATGGTCCCATTTGACAGCCGTTCTGCTTTCCAAACTTCAGGTATCCGTTTGGGAACTCCCGCTATCACAACTCGCGGAGCAAAAGAAGACTTGATGTTGGAAATCGCCGAAATGATTGAGACAGTTCTTTCAAACGTAGACAATGAAGAAGTAATTGCACAAGTTCGTGCACGCGTAAACGAAACAATGAAGAAATATCCTATTTTCGCTTACTAATCAACGACTTCTATCAATATACTCATAAAAGACTTTGGAGTTTTTGAAAAAGCTTTATCCTTCTTCAAGAACTTCAAAGTTTTTTATAAAACATCCAGACCATTTAAAAAGAGTAATAGAAAAGTATTTTTATCAGCATTCCCCACAGAAATCAGTATAAATTTCTACCTTTGCAGACAATTTATCCGTTAATGACGAATGAAAGGAACTAAGAATCTGACTCAAGGCCCTATCCTAAAGCAATTGTTTACTTTGGCAATGCCCATTATGGCTACTTCATTCATACAAATGGCATATAGTCTGACCGACATGGCTTGGGTAGGAAGAATAGGAAGTGAGGCAATAGCCGCCGTAGGTTCGGTAGGAATTCTTACATGGATGTCCACATCTATCTCTCTTCTGAACAAAGTAGGTTCGGAAGTCAGCGTAGGACAAGCCATCGGGGCACAAAACGAGCAAGCTGCCCGTGCATTCGCATCACATAATCTTACCTTGTCCTTACTTATATCATTGAGCTGGGGAGCATTGTTATTTATCTTTGCCACCCCTATTATCAGTATCTATGAACTAGAACCTCATATAGCCAAGATGGCTGTGGAATATCTACGGATTATAGCAACCGCCTTTCCATTCGTCTTTTTATCAGCTGCCTTTACAGGGATATTCAATGCCGCCGGACGAAGCAAAATACCTTTTTCCATTAACGGTATCGGACTGATTACAAATATAATACTGGATCCTATCTTTATCTTTGGTTTAAGCTGGGGAACTACGGGAGCAGCAATTGCCACTTGGCTGGCCGAAGCTACGGTATGCATACTGTTTATCTATCAATTGAAACAAAAGAAAATATTATGGGATGATTTTCGGTTATTTACTAAACTGAAAAAAACAATATACACGCCACATTTTGAAAATAGGATTACCAGTAGCGGCACTCAATACATTATTCGCTTTCGTCAATATGTTTCTCGGAAGAACCGCCACAGAACAAGGTGGTCATTTAGGGCTGATGGCACTCACCACCGGAGGACAAATCGAAGCTATCACCTGGAACACCTCCCAAGGTTTTTCTACAGCTCTCAGTGCCTTTGTAGCTCAGAATTATGCAGCGCGGCAAATCTCCCGTGTGCTGAAAGCCTATCGCACCACTTTATGGATGACATTTATATTCGGATCTTTCTGCACATTCCTTTTTATATGTTATGGAAACGAAATATTTTCTATCTTTGTTCCTGAAAAAGCAGCTTACGAAACCGGCGGTGTCTTTCTACGTATTGACGGATACTCGCAACTATTTATGATGCTGGAAATTACCATACAGGGCGTATTTTATGGGATGGGGCGCACCATGCCTCCTGCCGTAATCAGCGTCACCTGTAACTATCTGCGCATCCCGATGGCACTGTTGTTTGTATCATGGGGCTGGGGTTTGCCGGGTATTTGGTGGAGCATAAGCATCACTAGCACTATGAAAGGAATTATTTGTCTGATCTGGTTTATGCTTATCAAGAAGAAAGCTTTAAATTATCAGGCCGTTTAATGAACAATTTTTGCATTAAGTCATTAATATATTAAAATGAACATGATTATGAAAAAGACTAAAATTATGGCTTTATTACTGAGTGCTACATTAGTATTCAGTGGATGTGGTAACATGAATAATACCGCTAAAGGCGGTCTGATCGGCGGCGGCGGCGGTGCAGCATTGGGAGCAATTATCGGCGGAATAGCCGGACATGGTAAAGGTGCGGCTATTGGTGCGGCAGTAGGTGCGGCAGTAGGTACAGGTGCCGGTGTGTTAATTGGGAAAAAAATGGATAAAGCAGCAGAAGAAGCTGCTCAAATCCAAGGAGCACAGGTAGAACAAGTAACAGATAACAATGGCCTTCAGGCTGTAAAAGTTACTTTTGATTCCGGTATTCTCTTCAATACAGGAAATGCAGCCTTGAGTGCACAAGCGAAATCAGCCTTGAGCAAGTTTGCAAACAACGTATTGAACCAGAACAGAGATATGGATGTATCCATTTATGGATATACAGACAACCAGGGCTGGAGAAACAGTACAGCTGAACAAAGTATCCAAAAAAACCTCAATCTGTCACAAGAACGCGCTCAAAGTGTGGCTAGTTATCTGTTGGGTTGCGGTGTAAGTAATTCCCAGATCAAGTCCGTAGAAGGCTTGGGTCAAGCAGATCCGATAGGTAATAATGACACAGCCGAGGGACGCCAGCAGAACCGTCGTGTAGAAGTATATATGTATGCCAGCCAACAGATGATTCAGCAAGCGGAAGCAGGAACACTGAAATGATATCAATGACGTTATTGTAGAGCGTATCCAATACGCCCGAACCAACGGTCACAACATTGGAATAACATATAAAATAAACCAATTTCGGACAGGTTATTTCTGCCCGAAATTGCTTTTAATACACAAGCATGAAAAAAAAGATTTTAAAATTCATCCGCAATCTGCTGCTTTTTTTCTTTGGTTCTTCCATTCTCGCAGTTATCGTTTTACGATTTATTCCGGTTTACTTTACCCCGTTGATGTTTATCCGTACTACCCAGCAAATCATTCATGGAGAAGATATAAAGTGGAAACACTCTTGGCTACCTAAAGAAAACATATCCCCTCATCTGTCTATGGCTGTTATTGCCTCTGAAGACAATCGCTTTGCCGAGCATAATGGTTTTGACTTCAAAGAAATAGAGAAAGCCTTAAAAGAAAACAAGAACCGAAAACGCCCTCGAGGTGCCAGTACTATCAGCCAACAGACAGCCAAAAACATTTTCTTGTGGCCTGCTTCTTCTTGGATCAGGAAAGGACTTGAAGTGTATTTCACCACCTTGATAGAACTATTTTGGAACAAGGAACGGATTATGGAAGTCTATCTGAACTCTATAGAAATGGGAAATGGTATCTATGGTGCCGAAGCAGTAGCTCGTGAACACTTTCACAAGAATGCCAGCAAACTGACACCGGAAGAATGCGCACTAATTGCAGCCAGCCTTCCCAATCCTCGCAAATTCAATTCAAGCAGACCTGGCAACTACATGCTTAAAAGACAAAAGAAGATACTTTATCTTATGAAATGCGTCCCTACATTTCCGCCCAAACAAGATACGTCCTCTACGGTTTCAAAGAAGAAAAAGAAATAACCCGCACCCCCGTGTGGGCTTTCTTATTTTTAGAGTATTCAAAGAGAGTCTGAGAATCTAGAATAACTTTCTTCATGACCGATGAAGCATGAAGCAAATGCAATTTACCATCCACCCAACAAGCAAATCCTGTATGCACCACATCCAGCCCTTTTATATTGGTAGTAATCGCTATGATATCCCCATTCTTTATGTCCAACTCCTCAGAAGAAACGTTCAGACTTGTTTTAGGAATATAAGAAACAGGAACATTTTTCCATTTTCTCTCTATTTCAATCATCTGGGATATCATGGAAGGATTATTTTTCAACCGGTGATAATTGTCAGAGTGTGTGGACATAAAATCCAAATTCAAGATTTTGTGATACAGCAAGCCCTAATTCCCCTGTACGTTCATGTACAATTCCTTTCTGTTCGTTATCCTTAATCCAATCACTGAAGTAATGTAAACGCGAGACATAACCGGCTTGTTTTCCATTCCGATAGCGGATACACAGCAACGCTTTTTTTGTAACTTTCAAAGTCACTTTTCCCATACTTGTCAGCGAGACTCAATGCAAGTACTGTTTCAACTAATGTGGTACAATCCACCTTATCCAAATGAACAACTAATCTCTCTTCATCTGTCCCATCCAATGTATTCGCTACGTATGGAACCCCTAATAGATTTTGGGCAAAAAACAATATCCTACAGCTATCGGCCGGCAACCGGGCAGCTTTTTGAAGCAGACTCTCGACTTTTATACTGTCATTTTCTGATGCTGAAACGATACAAGGCATTATTCCTAAAATCATTCCCAGCAACCACGGATACAGCTTTCTCATATATTTTTTCTTATCTACCTGTTTTTTCTGCATGGCAACAAAGATAACACATAACTGAATGAATGCAAATTTTAAAAGAATGAAAAGATAAAAACATCCGCCATGACAAATTCAACACTTGCCATAGCGGATAAAAAAAGCTATATAGCACCTTTAAATCATGCAGTAAACTCTGTTCTTTCCAAATAAGCTATAACATCACCTTTATTAACTACAGCTCCTTGTTGGGCGCAAACTTCTACAATACGTCCTGTAAAATTAGCAAAAATCTTTTCATACTCTCCCCACGGAGTGGAAATATAACAGAACACTTCATCATGCTGGTATTTCCGTCCGACAAACGGTGCCATAGAAGGACCTTCCACGGAAACTTCCCATAAAATCTGCCCCTTATCCGGTGCAATAATAGGATCTGCCTTAGCACGCTTATATTTTCGGATCGTTTCCTCATCGAAGCCACTTTTTACCATAGCCGCATCCTGAGCACGTTGTAAATCATCCATAAAACGTTTCTTGGCTACACCCGATTTATAATCACGGTATTGCCGGTCATGCATAGCCAGTTCAAACAACTCTTCCTCATCCTCACCATATTCCCATCCATTATCATCCATCTCCTTACGGTACTTGTCCAGCTCATCAGGATAGTTCACCTGAGGATCTTCATCAGTGAATTCGTAGCCTTTACTTTTCGCCAGTTCGATTATTTCAGGAGCCAACGCACCCGGCAATTTTCCACTTTTTCCCAAAATCATATCCCATGTATGGTTATCAATCATCGTCCATCTCTCCTCTCCCTTCACCAATTGCATAACATTCATCAAAGCCACATTCTTCACATATTGGCTAAACGGTGTTACTAAAGGTGGATATCCCAATTTCGGCCATACGTATTCCACTTCTTCAAACAGCATCACTACCAAATCATCCAAACTCATAGGTTCCTTTCCCTGTCCTTTCAGAATCAGATTGATGCCCGAATGCACCCCTTTCAGATCGGCCATCATTGAACCCATCATGCCACCGGGAAGTCCACATCCCAGCAGCAAGGAAGACATATGTTTGTTGGTAGGATCAATAAAATATCCCAAAAAATCATCAATAAATTCCTGCGTCATGCTACGCGCTTTCATATAAGCCTTCATATTGATTTCAGGTACCTGAAAACCTGCATTTTTCAACATAGCCTGTACAGAAATTACGTCAGGATGCACTTTTCCCCATGACAACGGCTCCATAGCGACATCAATGATATCCGCACCATTCTCACAAACTTCCAAAATAGATGCCATAGATAACCCAGGACCGGAATGTCCATGATATTGTACAATGACTTCAGGATGTTTATCTTTGATATTTCTCACCAACTGCCCCAACATTTCAGGACGGCCGATACCTGCCATATCTTTCAAACAGATTTCGGGTGCCCCCGCTTCTATTAACTGGTCGGCAATATAAGAATAATAATCCACCGTATGTACAGGAGAATAAGTGATGCAAAGAGTGGCTTGAGGAATCATTCCCGCTTCTTTAGCATATTTTATGGAAGGAATAATATTACGAACTTCATTCAAACCACAAAAAATACGAGTAATATCCACTCCTTGCGCATGTTTTACCCTATACATCAACCGACGTACATCAGCTGGAACAGGATACATTCGCAATGCATTTAAACCACGGTCCAACATATGCGTCTGAATACCCGCCTCACGTAAAGGCTTGGTAAATGTACGCACTGCCTTGTTAGGATTCTCACCATATAGCAAGTTCACTTGTTCAAAAGCACCTCCATTAGTTTCGACTCGGGCAAAACACCCCATTTCAACGATTAGAGGAGCAATTTTGGCTAACTGATCAGCTCTGGGCTGGTACTTCCCTGATGACTGCCACATATCGCGGTAGACCAAACTGAATTTGATTTCTTTTTTCATAATTATTACTTGATTTAAAGGTGTCTTGTCCTTTTGCAAATATAACAAATGAATAAAAATAAAGTTAATATTCGAAGCTGTTTTTTAGCTTCCAAAAACATGTTTAATATCATATTGTAAACCAACAAAAACAAAAAAGGCAGAGCAAAAGATTTTCACTCTACCTTTTGATAATTTTCCCCCTTGGATTATACAAAATCACGGAGCTGTCCCTGCAAGCGTTGTCTGGTAAAAAAAATTCTGCTTTTTTACAGTACCCAACGGCAATCCCAGCTTTTTCGGCAATCTCACGATATTTAAATCCCGACACATGCATAGCGAATGGAATACGGTATTCTTTAGGAAGCAAACCGACTATACGATGTATTTCTTTCATGTCATAAGCTCCCTCGGTACTATCAAAGCCGGAATCCTGAGGCATACTTAAATGGTAGAGATTGTCTGTATGGTCCACAAATGTCTGGTCACGCACGATTTTCCTATAATTGTTTATAAAGATGTTACGCATAATGGTATACATCCATCCCTTAAAGTTTGTATCGGGGATATACTTGTCTTCATTATCCAGCGCTTTCAATGAAGTTTCTTGTAGCAGGTCATTAGCCTCCTCACGGTCGGCTGTGAGTTTGTATGCAAACCGAAGTAATTCTTCTTGCACACCCAGCAGGTTCTTTTTAAAACTAACGCTATTCATAAGTCTTTCAGTTTAGGTTCATATTCTTTTTCCATGCTCTCGGTAATGCAAGGATAGCGCATTTTAAATAGGTGTCAAAGAAAAAACTATCAAAATAGGGGGTAAAAACCGTCATTTATCAGTTTTTACCCCCTGTTTTGATAGTTTTCAGGTGCTATTTAGCGTTGTTCCCCCTTTAAAATTGGTAAACAGATACTATATTTAACAGCTAAAATACGCGCCAAAAACACAGTACTACCTCCTATTATCTGGCAAATAAAGGCTTCCAGACCAAACAGATCACATATCCAATAGGCCAATCCCCCCACCACACAGGCCATTGCATAAATTTCTTTACGAAAAATAAGCGGAATTTCATTAATAAAAACATCGCGGAGCACACCACCTGCGGCCCCAGTGATACTACCCATGATTATAGCTACCCAAAAAGGATATCCGAGAGCAATACTTTTGCCTACTCCCACTACTGTAAATAGTGCCAGACCGATGCTGTCGAACAGGAAAAAAGTGTTATGCATATGAATCAGATACTTGCCGAAAGCAATTACCCAAAACAATGCAAGTCCTGTACATATTAAATATATAGGGTCGGTCATCCAACCCGGAGTCACATCTAGAAGCACATCACGGATAGTACCTCCTCCGATAGCCGTTGCCAAACCCACTACATATGCACCAAACCAGTCAAACTGTTTGGCAGACGCCAATCTGATACCACTGATGGCAAAGGCAAACGTGCCTATAAAATCTAAAACTTGAACAAATGTTAGCATAATGGTTGTTATTTGTCTGCAAAGTAACGAATAAATTCGATAAGAAAATGTATTTTTGTGTTCAGAAAATAGCTTAAAATAAGATGAAAGTAACAATTATCGCAGGTGCACGTCCCAATTTCATGAAAATTGCCCCATTAATGCGTGCTATCAAGGCTGCAAAGGCAGCAGGAAAAAATATCACTGCCCGTCTGGTCTACACAGGTTCGGACGAAGATAAAAGTTTGGAACCTTCTCTGTTTACAGACCTGGATATGCCGCGTCCTGATGTATATCTGCATGTAGATAATACAGATTTTTTCCAGCAAATGGCAGGTATATTGGTAGCTTTCGCCCGCGAACTGGAACAGCATCCTGCACAGGTAGTACTTGTAGTGGATGACCTGACTCCTACTATGGCGTGCTCTATCGTAGCTAAAAAGAAAGGGATAAAAGTCGCTCATCTAGTGGCCGGAACCCGCTCTTTCGATATGGATATGCCAAAGGAAGTGAACAGCATGATAACAGATGGCTTGTCCGATTATCTGTTCACGGCCGGAATGGTAGCCAACCGCAATCTGAATCAAACAGGAACCGAACAGGCACATGTACATTTTGTAGGAAACATCCTGATTGATACGCTGCGTTATAACCGTACCCGTTTACAGCGCCCGGTAGCGTTCTCCATTATGGGACTGAAAGAAAAAGAATACCTCTTGCTAACATTGAACAAGCATTCATTGCTAAACAAGGACACAACACTGAAAGCCATCTTCCACACTATACTGGAAAAAACAGACAAGCCGATCGTGGCGCCGCTCCATACATATGTAAAAAACAAGCTGTCTGCTTTAGGAATTACTTCCGAAAGGTTATATATATTACCACCGCAACCTTATTTGTCATTCGGATATTTAGTGAACCATGCCTGGGGTATCATTACAGATTCGGGCAATGTAGCGGAAGAAGCTACTTTTTTAGGAATCCCCTGCATGACATTAAGCACGTATGCAGAACATCCCGAAACAGTGACAATCGGCACAAACCGGCTGGTGGGGAAAACTCTGAAATCCTGGCAGACGCCCTTGACATTCTGAATAAAGGAGAATGGCAGAAGGGACATTTGCCGGAACGCTGGGACGGACACGCAGCAGAAAGAATTGTGCAAACATTGCTGGTGAACATAAATAAAATGGAGCACCAATAAAAATCAC
>ENA-OQDT01001269-OQDT01001269.1-human-gut-metagenome-genome-assembly--contig:-NODE-1269-length-15125-cov-3.488799_pt1 | contig 15125 bp, 13 predicted proteins | sample MGYA00242786_ERZ504617 | MGnify/ENA primary metagenome ERZ504617 (study PRJEB26092, sample SAMD00036337) | human gut metagenome | host: Homo sapiens | study: EMG produced TPA metagenomics assembly of...
AGTCGTCTTCTTTCAGAAGCACTTCGGCAGATTTTAATTTTCCATTGTAATTATATCCCATAGAGAAGCCATGTGCTCCCGTATCATGAATTACCAGCACATCACCCATATCAATCTTCGGAAGCATACGGTCGATTGCAAATTTATCATTGTTTTCACACAACGATCCTGTTATATCATATTTGTGATCGCAAGGTGCATTTTCTTTACCCATTACAGTAATGTGATGATAAGCTCCGTACATAGCAGGACGCATCAGGTTAACTGCACATGCATCTACACCAATATATTCTTTGTGTGTATGCTTTTCATGAATTGCCGTTGTAACCAGGCATCCGTAAGGTCCCATCATAAAACGTCCCATCTCTGTATAGATTGCCACATCGCCCATACCGGCAGGTACCAGTACTTCTTCATATACGCGGCGCACACCATCACCAATCGCACGGATATCATTTGGCTCCTGATCTGGTTTATAAGGGATACCTACACCACCGGACAGGTTAATGAATTTGATATGTACACCTGTTTCTTTCTGAAGCTTTACTGCAACTTCGAACAGAACTTTCGCAAGCATCGGATAATACTCATTTGTTACGGTATTGCTGGCAAGGAATGCATGAATGCCGAATTCTTTGGCACCTTTTTCTTTTAAAATCTTAAATGCATCAAATAACTGTTCTGTTGTCATTCCATATTTCGCATCTCCCGGATTATCCATGATGTCATTACTGATCTTGAACATTCCCCCCGGATTGTAGCGGCAGCTGATCGTCTCCGGAATATGTCCAATTGCTTCTTCAAGAAAATCAATGTGTGTGATATCATCCAGATTGATGATTGCATTCAGCTTGTCTGCCAGTACAAATTCCTCTGCCGGAGTATCATTCGAAGAAAACATGATATCTTCTCCTGTTGCCCCGATCGCATCGGAAAGCATCAGCTCTGTATAGGAAGAACAGTCACATCCGCATCCATACTCTCTTAAAATATTGATCAGAAACGGATTTGGCGTTGCCTTTACCGCAAAATACTCTCTGTATCCTTTATTCCACGAAAATGCTTCTTTTAAAGCTTTCATATTCTCACGGATTCCTTTTTCGTCATATAAATGAAACGGTGTCGGATAAGTTTTAATAATCTCGTCTAACTGTGCTTTTGTTACAAATGGTTCTTTTTTCATCAATCCTTGTTCTCCTCTCGTATAGATAATAACTTTATCTCATTCGCAAGTGCTGTTTTGTACAATTCTACAAAGTTTTTCTGTCCGGAATAGAGACATGTATTCATACTCCCCTCTCCGTATTCACCTGTCAGTACATATTTCGAATCGGCAATGATTCCTATCTGCATTCCTCTGTTTTCTCCAAAATATACTTTTGCATTGTGAAAGGTCGCCGGTTGATCGGTGATGATCACCACTTTTTTTCTTTCTTCCATCAATGTATCAAGCTCCCGGATCAGAAGCAGCAGATAATTTCTTGTACAACTGATATAGACTCTTTGATCAACCTGAGATAACAGATTCTTTATCTTATTCAGTATATTCTCTGCACCTTCAATTGTAATGTATCCTTCTACATACGCTTTCTCCGTCGGCATATGTTCCTGCAGCCATTTTCCGGATTCCTCCAGCTTACGGATACGATTCTTACAGAATTCGTTAAGCGGGACAGGCACATATTTTCTGGTACTGGCCTCTTCTACAAGGTAAGCCGCACCTTTCTCTGTCATACTAGCCAGAGAATTATATGCATTGGATCTGGATATTCCGGTCTGTTTAGCAACTTCGTATCCAGTTACCTTTCCCTCTGTCAGCAGGCACTGATAAATGCTTGCTTCTTGTCTTGTGAGTCCGAATTCCATCAGGCGCTCTGTAAATGATGTCTGTTCCATCTTCGTCATCCACCTTTTGGTTCTTTAGTAGTTCTCTACAGGAACACTATAAGTGAATTTTCGCTGTATGTCAAGGAGAAACTTTCTCAAAAACATGCAAAAAAACCAGAAAGCCCAGGCTGATTCAGCCTCGTTGCTTTCTGGTTCTTTATAAGCAGTCCTGCTTATTTACTATTTTTATTTTCTGTCATCTACCATCGCAATTCTCATCATGTTACTTACTGTTCTGTTCTCAGATACATTTGTAGATGGAATTCCAAGCGTTAATACAACCATGTCTCCTGCTTCTGCAAGCTTCTTTGCACAGATCAGATCGATTGCCGTATCACAGATATCTTCTGTTGTATATACAGCAACTGATTTCAGCGGCATAACTCCCCAGTTGATCTGCATTCTTCTCAGTGTTGCCTCATCCGGGCTGATACCGATAATACCTGTCTTAGGTTTGAACTTAGATACAACTCTTGCCGTAGCACCTGATACAGTTGGTGTTACGATACATTTAGCACGAAGATTATTAGCCGTTGTTACTGTTGCATTTGCAAGTGCGCTGGATGCACTCTTAAGTCTGTGTTCTCCTGCTTTTCTAAGGATCATATCATAATCCAGATGCTCCTCTGTATTTTCAACAATATGAACCATCATCTGTAAAGCTTCTAACGGATATTTACCCTGAGCTGTCTCTCCGGAAAGCATGACTGCATCTGTTCCGTCATATACCGCATTGGCAACATCTGTAACCTCCGCTCTTGTAGGACGTGGATTACGCATCATAGAATCAAGCATCTGTGTAGCTGTGATAACCGGTTTAAAGTTATCGTTACATTTCTGGATAATTGTCTTCTGAAGGTATGGAACTTCCTCTGCCGGAATTTCAACACCAAGATCTCCTCTGGCTACCATGATTCCGTCTGCGCAACGGATAATCTCATCAATATTCTTGATTGCTTCAAAGTTCTCGATTTTTGCAATTACAGGAATATACGGAGCCTTACATTCTCTTAAGAATGATTTGATCTCCAGAATACACTCTGCATTTCTGACAAATGAAGCTGCAATAAAATCTACACCCTGCTCCACACCGAATTTCAGGTCATCACGGTCTTTATCTGTGATAGCTGGAAGACGGATCGCAACGTTTGGTACATTAACACCTTTCTTTTCTCCGAGCTCGCCGCCATTGACAATTTCACAATTGATGTTATTTCCCTTTTTATCTTTTACTTTCAGTTCAATCAGACCATCATCGATCAGGATCGTACTTCCGGCTTTGACATCTTCTACCAGACCTTTGTATGTAATAGAAACAATCTTGTTATCTCCGACAATCTCGTCTGTTGTCAGGGTAAATGTCTCTCCTGCTTCAAGCTGTACTTTCTTTCCATCTTTTAATACACCTGTACGGATCTCAGGTCCTTTTGTATCCAGAAGAATTGCGATCGGTTTGTTTTCTTCTTCACGAATCTTCTTTAACATATCCATACGGCCTTCTGTTCTTCATGATCACCGTGTGAAAAGTTAAATCTTGCAATGTCCATTCCATTCTGAACTAACTTTCTCATCAGGGTTTCATCATTTGTATTTGGTCCCATTGTACAGATAATTTTTGTTTTTTTCATATTTCTCCTATTCCTCTCTTGATTATTTAACATGTGTATGTGTGAACAAATGGTCCTGGCAATATTCATAATTGCCATTACATTTTGAACAATACCGGAATTCCAGATTCGGATCATCCAGTTCTGTTCTTCCGCAGACTGCACATCTGTGTTTTGCCCCATTTGCATAGCTGTTTACCGGTCTTTCCGCGTGTCTCATCTTGCGTTTGAAATCATTCTTTCTTTTCATCTGACCTGGTGTGTAAGGCTTCATATTACGTGAACTCAGGAAAAAAAGTGATAAAGTTCAGTATTGAGATAAATGCTGCAAGCGCATTCGCCTTATCAAGCGCATTCGCCTTATAATATATACCGAAAACACCTCCGCCGTAGGCCGGAAGAAAAGCCTGCACAATCGCATAGATAAAATACAAGCCATCAAGTATAGCCAGCCATTTAATCTTAATCGGAATAACGAAAAATAATAACAGCTGAATATCTGGATACAGTGCTGCAAATGCAAAGAATAACGATAAATTCAGATACCATGTATCCATTGGTAACACAGTGCCTGTCAGTAAATATGCCAGTATGGCTTCCAGTACAATAAAGAGCATTCCCGAAAAGAAATACAGATTAAAACGAAACGCCCCCACGCTGCCTCTAACTGCTTCCCTATCATATAATAGAGATACAATGCAAATGCAATAAAGATCAGACTGTCAGACGGAGGCTGGATAATAAATGTAACAATTCTCCATATCTGCCCCTGGAGAATCTTGCTGGCATCCAGACTTAAGAACTGGCTATAGAACGTCGGGTTAATCAACTCCAGCGCAAATCCGGCTGCATATAATATTATAATATATGTGATCAAATTTGGAATAGCATATCTGCTAAATTTCCGTTCAAGTTTATCTAACCAATTGTTCATATAACTGCTCCTTTACGTTTATTCTCACACTGTAGATATTCTACCTTCCCAACTGATATTTGTCAATTGTGCCAAGTAAAGTTCATCTCTTTTTAACATATCTTCAACATTTGTTAATTGTCTTTTGAGAACTTTTGTCGTATAATGTTACAGGTTGCAATTAAGCAAAATGCATTTAATAAGAAGAAAGACATATAGATCAACATGATAAGGAGTTACATAATATGAATCAAAAAGAATTATACGCACTTGGTATCGACATCGGTTCTACAACCGTAAAGATTGCCATATTAGATGAGAATAATGAAGTGGTATTTTCTGATTATGAGAGGCATTTCGCGAACATCCAGGAAACTCTTTCCGATCTGTTAGGAAGAGCGGTACATAAATTAGGTCCTGTCCATGCATCACCGGTCATTACCGGTTCCGGCGGACTGACTCTTGCGAAACATCTTGGTGTACCGTTTGTACAGGAAGTGATCGCTGTATCTACTGCTCTCCAGGACTATGCACCTCAGACAGACGTTGCTATCGAACTCGGCGGGGAAGATGCCAAGATTATCTACTTTGAAGGTGGTAATGTAGAGCAGCGTATGAACGGCGTCTGTGCCGGTGGTACAGGATCCTTCATCGATCAGATGGCATCTCTTTTACAGACTGACGCCTCCGGACTGAACGAATATGCAAAAAATTATAAAGCTCTCTATACCATTGCTGCACGATGTGGTGTATTTGCCAAGACGGATATCCAGCCTCTGATCAATGATGGTGCTGCCAAAGAAGACCTTGCTGCTTCTATATTCCAGGCAGTTGTCAACCAGACTATCAGCGGACTGGCCTGTGGTAAACCAATCCGCGGACATGTTGCATTCTTAGGAGGACCTCTTCATTTCCTCTCTGAACTGCGCGAAGCTTTCATCCGCACACTGAAGCTGGACGATGAACACATCATCGCCCCGACACATTCCCATCTGTTTGCAGCAGCCGGTTCTGCTCTGAATTCAAAGAAAGATCTGGACGTGCCTCTCATTGATATGCAGCACCGTCTGGAAGGAAAGATCAAAATGGAATTCGAAGTGGATCGTATGGAGCCGCTGTTTGCAACGGAAGCAGATTTTAAAGAATTCGAAAACCGTCATGCAAAACATCAGGTACCTGTGAAGGATCTTGCCACTTATCAGGGAAAAGCATTCCTTGGTATTGATGCAGGTTCCACCACAACCAAAGCTGCCCTGGTAGGCGAAGACGGTACTTTATTATATTCTTTCTATCATAATAATGAAGGAGATCCTCTTGGTACAACGATCTCTGCCATCAAAGACATTTACAGTAAACTGCCGGAAGGCGTGGAGATTGTTCACTCCTGCTCTACCGGCTATGGTGAGGCACTGATCAAAGCTGCCCTCCTGTTAGACGAAGGAGAGGTAGAGACAGTTTCTCATTACTATGCCGCATCCTTCTTTGAACCGGATGTAGACTGTATCCTGGATATCGGAGGCCAGGATATGAAATGTATCAAGATCAAGAATCAGACGGTTGACAGCGTACAATTGAATGAAGCATGTTCATCCGGATGCGGTTCTTTTATTGAAACATTTGCAAAATCTCTAAATTATACGGTAGAAGATTTTGCTCATGAAGCATTATTTGCCAAAAACCCGATTGACCTTGGTACCCGCTGTACTGTTTTCATGAATTCAAAAGTAAAACAGGCTCAGAAAGAGGGTGCGGAGGTTGCAGATATTTCAGCCGGTCTTGCTTACTCCGTAATCAAGAACGCATTATTTAAAGTTATCAAGGTGTCCGATGCATCTGAACTCGGTAAACACATCGTTGTTCAGGGAGGAACATTCTACAACAACGCTGTACTGCGGAGCTTTGAAAAGATCGCCAACTGCGAAGCCATTCGTCCGGATATTGCCGGTATCATGGGCGCATTCGGTGCTGCACTGATCGCACGTGAGCGTTACGTTGACTGCGAAGGTACAACCATGCTTTCCATCGAAGATATTGAAGCCATGGAATATTCTACTACTATGACAAAATGCAAGGGATGTACGAATAACTGCCGCCTGACGATCAATCATTTCAGCGGCGGACGTAAGTTCATCACAGGTAACCGTTGTGAACGTGGTCTCGGGAAACAGAAAACAACTAACAAGCTTCCGAACTTATTTGAATATAAATTAAAACGCTATTTTGATTATGAACCATTGGCAGAGGAAAATGCTCCTCGCGGAATCATTGGTATTCCTCGTGTACTGAACATGTACGAGAATTATCCGTTCTGGTTCACATTCTTTAATGAACTGGGATTTCGGGTTGTTCTTTCTCCTGTGTCAAACCGCAAGGTATACGAACTGGGAATTGATTCCATCCCAAGTGAATCCGAATGTTATCCGGCAAAGCTGGCACACGGACATGTACAATGGCTGATCAACAACGGTATCCACACCATCTTTTATCCCAGCATTCCATATGAGAGGAATGAATTTGCGGAAGCCAATAACCATTACAACTGTCCGATCGTAACTTCCTACCCGGAAAATATCAAGAATAACATTGATGCAATTGTTCACGGAGAAGTAGATTTTCTTCATCCATTTATTTCTTTTTCCAGCGAAGACACCATCTCTTACCGGCTGGTTGATGAATTATCCGGAAAGTTCCATATCCCAGCTGACGAGATCAAAAAAGCAACGCATACCGCCTGGGAAGAACTCGCCGCCTGCAGAAAAGATATGCAGAAAAAAGGCGAAGAGACGATCAGGTTCTTAAACGAAACCGGAAACCGTGGTATTGTTCTTGCAGGACGTCCATATCATATTGATCCGGAAGTAAACCATGGTATTCCAGAACTGATCAATTCTTATAATATTGCAGTTTTGACGGAAGATTCCATCTCCCACTTAAATCCTGCCGAGCATCCTCTCAATGTTATGGACCAGTGGATGTATCATTCCCGTCTGTATGCCGCAGCAAACTACGTAAAGACGGTAGACAACCTGGATCTGATCCAGTTAAATTCTTTCGGATGTGGTCTGGATGCCGTTACAACCGACCAGGTGGCATCAATACTGAATGACTCTGACAAGATCTACACCTCTTTAAAAATCGATGAGGTTAATAACTTAGGCGCCGCAAGAATCCGTGTCAGATCACTGCTTGCCGCAATCCGTGTCAGAGAGAAACGTGGGGAAAAACGTACCATTCATTCTTCTGCAATAAAAAAGGTCGTATTCACCAAAGAAATGCGTAAGAATTATACAATTCTCTGCCCACAGATGTCTCCCATCCATTTCGAGCTTCTGGAGCCTGCATTCAACGCATCCGGATATAACCTTCAGGTATTGCCTAATGACAACAAACAGGCTGTAGACGTAGGACTGAAATATGTAAACAATGATGCCTGCTATCCATCTCTGATGGTAGTCGGTCAGATCATGGAAGCAATTCTTTCCGGTAAATATGATACAGATAAAATCGCTGTGATCATCAGTCAGACCGGCGGTGGATGCCGTGCTTCCAACTACATCGGATTCATCCGCCGTGCTCTTAAGAAGGCCGGATACGGAAATATTCCGGTTATCTCCATCAACTTAAGCGGTCTGGAAGACAATCCGGGATTCAAGCTGACTCCGAAGCTGATCTTACGAGGCATCTATGGTGCTATATTCGGTGACATTTTTATGAAATGTGTATACCGTCTGCGTCCATATGAAGCAGTTCCCGGATCTGTCAATGCAATGCACAGAAAATGGGTGAAAGTATGCCAGGACTTCTTGTCTAACGGCTACCCGAGCAGGCGTAAATTCAAACGTCTCTGCCGTGAGATCATTGGAGATTTTGACAACAACATTGAATTACTGGACATTAAGAAACCTCGTGTCGGCGTTGTCGGCGAAATTCTCGTCAAATTCCTTCCGGCTGCCAATAACTACCTGGTAGACCTCCTGGAAAGTGAAGGAGCCGAAGCTGTTGTCCCGGATCTCTTGGACTTCCTGCTCTACTGCTTCTACAACCAGAACTTCAAGGTTGAAAAGCTTGGATTCGAAAAGAAAAAAGCCACAACAGCTAATCTTGGTATCAAAGCTCTGGAATGGTTCCGTGCTCCGGCAACTGAAGCATTTGCAGCAAGCAAGCACTTCACACCGCCAGCTAAGATTCAGGATCTTGGAAAGATGGCTTCGGACATCGTATCTCTTGGTAACCAGACTGGTGAAGGATGGTTCCTTACAGGAGAAATGTTAGAGCTGATCCACAGTGGTGCGCCAAATATCGTATGTACACAGCCATTCGCCTGCCTGCCGAACCATGTCGTAGGTAAGGGAGTTATCAAAGAACTTCGCAGACGCTATCCGGAGTCTAATATCGTAGCAATTGATTTCGACCCAGGTGCAAGCGAAGTCAACCAGTTGAACCGGTTGAAACTGATGCTTTCTACGGCGAATAAAAACTTAAACAAATAATTTAGGATTTAAAAAAGAGAGAACGTTTTCGTTCTCTCTTTTCAAATCCGGCCTATACAAGCCAAACTAAATATTCAATTTCTTAGAACTTACCAGCCTTAGCTGCTTCTTCTACAGAAACGGCAACTGCAACAGTCATACCAACCATCGGGTTGTTTCCTGCTCCGATCAGTCCCATCATTTCTACATGAGCAGGTACTGATGAAGATCCTGCGAACTGTGCATCTGAGTGCATACGTCCAAGAGTATCTGTCATACCATAAGAAGCAGGACCTGCGGCCATGTTATCTGGGTGAAGTGTACGTCCTGTACCACCGCCTGATGCTACTGAGAAGTACTTCTTGCCCTGCTCGATACATTCTTTCTTATATGTACCTGCAACCGGATGCTGGAAACGTGTCGGGTTTGTAGAGTTACCTGTGATAGATACGTCTACGCCTTCTTTGTGCATGATTGCAACACCTTCACGTACGTCGTTAGCACCGTAGCAGTTAACTTTAGAACGGAGTCCGTCAGAGTAAGAGATTCTCTGTACTTCTTTCAGTTCTCCTGTGTAGTAATCATATTCTGTCTGAACATATGTGAATCCGTTAATTCTTGAGATGATCTTTGCAGCATCTTTTCCAAGACCGTTCAGGATAACACGAAGAGGTTTCTTACGAACTTTGTTAGCCTTCTCTGCGATACCGATAGCACCCTCAGCAGCTGCGAATGATTCATGACCAGCCAGGAATGCGAAACACTCTGTATCTTCTTCCAGAAGCATCTTTCCTAAGTTACCATGTCCAAGACCTACTTTTCTCTGATCAGCAACTGATCCAGGAATACAGAAAGCCTGAAGTCCTTCTCCGATTGCTGCTGCAGCTTCTGCTGCTGTCTTACATCCTTTTTTGATTGCGATTGCTGCACCTACGATGTATGCCCAGCATGCATTTTCAAAACAGATTGGCTGAATACCTTTGATCTGATTGTATACATCAAGTCCGGCATCCTTTGTGATCTGCTGTGCTTCTTCGATAGAAGAAATACCATAACCAGCCAATACTTCATTGATTTTATCAATTCTTCTTTCATATGATTCAAATAAAGCCATTAATTTATCCTCCTGATTAAATTACCTTAAAATATTGAGATTACTCCTTACGTGGGTCGATGATCTTAACTGCATCTGCAACACGTCCGTACTGTCCTTTTGCTTTCTCCCAAGCTTCGTTTGGAGTGTCTCCAGCTTTTACGAAGTCTGTGAATTTTCCAAGGCTTACGAACTGATATCCAATGATCTCATCGTTCTCATCAAGAGCGATACCTGTTACATATCCTTCTGCCATTTCAAGGTAACGAGGACCTTTCGCTAATGTTCCGTACATTGTACCAACCTGTGAACGAAGTCCTTTTCCGAGGTCTTCCAGTCCGGCTCCGATAGCAAGTCCGTCTTCAGAGAATGCACTCTGAGTTCTTCCGTATACGATCTGCAGGAATAACTCACGCATTGCTGTATTGATAGCGTCACAAACAAGGTCTGTGTTTAATGCCTCTAAAATAGTTTTTTCCTGGAAGAATCTCAGAAGCCATAGCTGCTGAATGTGTCATTCCTGAACATCCGATAGTCTCAACGAGAGCCTCCTGGATGATACCGTCTTTAACATTCAGTGTTAATTTACAGGCACCCTGCTGAGGAGCACACCAGCCTACACCATGTGTAAAACCAGAGATATCTTTAATTTCCTTAGCCTGAACCCATTTTGCTTCTTCCGGAATCGGAGCTGGTCCGTGGTTTGCACCCTGAGCTACCGGACACATCATTTCTACTTCCTGTGAATAAATCATTTTAAAACTCCTTTCAACTATGTAAGTTTGCTTATCGTAAGGTTTGTTATCTCTTTAACATCCATACTTGTATTTATTTTCTCATATATTTCGACATTCGTCAATTGATTTTTCTCTACATTTTTGTATGGAATTTTCTCTTTTTTTGGCACAATTTGCAAAAGGTTCTTCTCGGGGAAATACCATTCCCGAAGAAGAACCTTCTCATATCTCTTTCGACCTGTTTTCTTTCAAAAGAATCCTTATCTGCCTTTTTTACAAATTTCTTCTGAGCCTACATACCGCCCTGTGTCAGTACCTGTACATTCTTTGCAATATAATCGATCAAAGATACGATTGTAAGTACCAGAGATACCCAGATCAGTACCTGTGCGATCATGTTAAATGCACCGCCAAGATCTGCGATCAGAAGGATCAGCATGAACATCTGGGATACCGTTTTGAATTTTCCCCAGTAGCTTGCAGCGATCACAATATCGTTGTCTGCTGCTACCAGACGGAATCCGCTGATGATAAATTCTCTTGCAATAATTACGATTACAAACCATGCCTGCAGTTTTCCAAGCGGGATCATGCAGATCATAGCCGAACATACAAGCAGTTTATCTGCCAGCGGATCCATAAACTTTCCGAAATTGGTTACAAGATTTCTGGCTCTGGCGATCTTTCCGTCCAGCATATCTGTAAGACTTGCCACGCAGAAAATAATCAATGCAATCCATTTGTTTGCAGCTCCGCCCACGCCTGTCAGCATGAAAAATACAAAAAACGGAACCATGATTACTCTTAAAACAGTTAACTTATTTGGTAAATTCATTACATCAACTCTCCTATCAAATCATATTCTGCTGCTCCGGTAACTTTCACTTTTGCGAAATCACCAGTCATCAGTTCTTCATCGGTATTTACAAAAATCAGTCCGTCTACATTCGGTGCATCGCGGTAAGTTCTTCCGACATATGCATTCTCATCGGCAACTTTTCCTTCGATCATAACCAGTACTTCTTTTCCGATCATATCTTCTGCCTGATCGAATACAATCTCCTGCTGCAGCTCCATAATATCTGCCTGACGGTCTTCTTTTACTTCTTCGTCGATCTGATCCGGCATGGTCGCCGCCGGAGTATCTTCTTCCGGCGAATAAGTAAATACGCCCAGTCTTTCAAATTCCATCTCATCTACGAATTCCATTACTTCTTCATGCTGCTCCTGTGTCTCCCCTGGGAAACCGGTGATCAACGTTGTACGAAGTGCGATGTCCGGAATCTCTTTTCTCAGTTTTGTGATCGTATCGATCAGCTGCTGCTTGGAAGTTCTTCTTCCCATTCTCTTTAAGATCGCATCGCTTGCATGCTGGATTGGGAGATCCAGATAATGGCAGATCTTCGGTTCTTCTTTCATTACCTGTATCAGATTGTCATCAATCTCTTCCGGATAACAGTACAGAAGGCGGATCCAGCGGATTCCTTTGATCTGACATAACTCTTTCAGAAGCTTATGCAGGGATTTTTCACCGTAAATATCCTGTCCATATACCGTTGTCTCCTGTGCAACCAGAATCAGTTCTTTTACGCCCTGGTCAGCCAGTTCCTGTGCTTCTTTGATCAGACGCTCCATCGGTACACTGCGGTAATTTCCACGGACTTTCGGGATAATACAGTATGTACAGTGTTTGTCACAGCCTTCTGCAATCTTCAGATATGCATAGTGACCTCCGGTCGTCACAAGTCTCTTTGTCTCCGGAAGCGGCAGCGCATCGATATCGGCAAGTTCTACTTCTGATTTACCTTCCAGTGCTTCTTCTACTGCTTCTACAATCTTATCATACGAAGTCGTCCCAAGCACTACATCAACTTCCGGGATCTCATCAATAATCTCCTGCTTATATCTCTGTGCCAGACATCCGGTTACAACCAATGCCTTTAATCTTCCTTCTTCTTTATATCTTGCCATATCCAGAATCGTCTGGATACTTTCTTCTTTTGCGTCATGAATAAAACAACAGGTATTAATCACCATAACATCTGCCTGTGTCTCATCATCAACAATCTGGTATCCTTTCGCATCCAGAAGTCCAAGCATGACCTCTGAATCTACCAGGTTCTTATCACAGCCAAGTGATACGAAAAATATATTCATTCGGTTCTCCTTTTTATTTATTTCTGATTTTTGCAGTATGCATTCTATTCGGCACACATCTTTGCTATCTTGCTATATCCAGTTCAAGAAAGGCAGACACCTTGCGGCATCTGCCTTTTGTATCTCAGTCAGCAATGTGTCTGAAAGAATCCGTCTGCAACGGATCCTTAAGGTGTCAGATTTTATTCTTCTTCCTCTTCATCCTGTGCAATAATCGTCATCTTTCCCTGATTCATCTCATCAATTGCAATAGAAAGCGGCTTTTCGCCCATCTTTGCATCAACAAGCGGCATAGATCCGTCAATGATCTCTCTTGCTCTCTTTGCTGTGGCCATAACGATAGAGTAACGGCTGTTAACTACTTTTGTTTCGCCCTCTTCTACGTCTTTATTTACCACTTTCATTAAATCTGTGTAAGATGGATGTAACATACACTTATTCTCCTTTCAATTCTTCTTTCATATGCTCTATAAATTCAGCGTTACGGAAACTTCTTCTGTGCTCACCCTGGATGATCTGATGCATCTCTTCTACGCATTCCTGCAAGTCATCATTTATGATCAGATAATCATATTGATCCATCTCCAGCGCTTCTTCTTTCGCACGGTTCATGCGGAATTCAATCACGTCCATTGTCTCTGTTCCACGGCCCACCAGACGGCTCTTAAGTTCCTCTGCGCTCGGCGGTGTTACAAACAAAAGCAGTGTATCCGGGAATTTTTCTTTTACTTTCAACGCTCCCTGAATTTCTATCTCAAGAATCACATCTTTTCCTGCCTCTAACTGCTCCTCTACATATGCACGCGGCGTTCCATAGTAATTATCCACGTACCTAGCATACTCTATCAGTTCTTCTTTCGCAATCATTTTTTCAAAATCTTCTACAGTTTTGAAGAAATATTCCCGTCCGTCTTCTTCTCCCGGACGCGGATTTCTGGTGGTTGCGGAAATAGATAATGCATAATTATCATACTGTTTTAACAGCTCTTTCATAATGGTTCCCTTACCGGAACCTGAAAAACCTGATACAACGATCAGAATCCCTTTTTCTCTCATTTCGATACCCTCTTTTAATCTTCTTAACAATCTGATTTATTCAATATTCTGTATCTGCTCTCTGACTTTCTCAATCTCTGTCTTAAGTTCGATTCCGATATTGGAAGTCTCCAGATCATTCGCCTTCGAAAGAATCGTATTCGCTTCACGGTTCATCTCCTGTGCAATGAAATCAAGCTTACGTCCGATTCCACTGTCATCAGACTGAAGGGTTGCCTTCATATGTTCCACATGACTTCTCAGACGTACCACTTCTTCATCGGTACAGATCTTGTCCGCAAAGATCACGATCTCTGATGCGATCCGTCCCTCATCGATCTGTGTGTCCTCCAGAAGTTCTTTTACTTTTCCTTCTAGCTTTTCTCTGTACTCCGCAATGATCTTCGGTGCACGTTCTTCAATCTGTCCGACCAGTTCAAGCATACCGTCCAGCTTCGCGATCAGATCCTTCTTCAGATTCTCTCCCTCTACGGTTCTAGTCTGTACGAACTGTGCGATCGCACCATCCAGTGCTTTCTTAAGTCCTTTCCACAGTTCTTCTTCATCATCCATCTTCTCTTCCATTGTGAGGACTTCCGGATAACGGGACAATGTGGATACACGGATGTCATTCTCCAGTGAGAATTTTTCTTCCATCATTTTAAACTTTTCCAGATATTCTGCTGCCAGTGTCTCATTGTATTTTAAAGAGACCTGACTCTCTGAAAAGTCTTCATATGTAATAAAGATGTCCACCTTTCCACGATGAACACTTTCCTTTAAAAGGCTTCGAATGGCACTTTCAAAAAAATTAAGCTTCTTCGGCATACGGATATTGGCATCCAGATAACGATGATTCACTCCCTTCATCTCAACCGTGAATTTACGTTCCTCATCAGCCGCTTCGCAGCGTCCGAATCCTGTCATACTCTTAATCATGATATGATCCTCTTCTTATTCATTATTTAAAATAAACCAGCATTTATTATAAGACATTTGGCAAAGTTCGTCAACTATGCTATACTAGACAAATATGAAATTCTGTAAGGAAAGGAAGGTCTTTTTATGGCTTTTGACGGAATCACAGTCGCAGCAGTCGTTCAGGAATTAGAACATACTCTGGTCGGCGGACGTATCTCCAAGATCGCCCAGCCAGAAAATGACGAACTGCTTTTAACAATAAAAGGAAATGAAGGACAAAAAAGGCTCTATATCTCATGCCAGTGC
>ENA-OQDT01001271-OQDT01001271.1-human-gut-metagenome-genome-assembly--contig:-NODE-1271-length-15104-cov-13.642986_pt1 | contig 15104 bp, 9 predicted proteins | sample MGYA00242786_ERZ504617 | MGnify/ENA primary metagenome ERZ504617 (study PRJEB26092, sample SAMD00036337) | human gut metagenome | host: Homo sapiens | study: EMG produced TPA metagenomics assembly of...
TAGTTTTTTTTTTTAATTTCAATCTATGATATGTTATATATTAAAAAATATTGCATATAGGCATGTTGCACGATTTTTTTGAGGTGGTATACTCCTCCTTGTGGCATACGGTTTGCTGCACACGAACACAATGATAACGCAAAAGAGAGGAATACCGCAATGAAAAAACGGTTGCTCGCAGGCTTGCTCGCAACGAGTATCGCACTGAGCATTTCGATGGGAGCTTTCCCTGCAATGGCAGCAACAAACGACGACTTCGTCGAAGACCGGGAGGACATTGCCGACTTCACAGACGACAGTTACTCTTCCGGCTACTCTTCCTCGGAACAGCTTTTTGACGACATCATCTTCTTTGACTTGGATGAAGAAGTAGACGACACCGCAGCGAAAGTCATCGCAGAAGAAGATGCCAACGATTCGAGCGACACCGAGATTGATAGGGCGGCCGATTCAATCGAGGAGACAGAGTCGGAGGACGAAGTGCAAGACACGGATGCTGCCGAAGATCGGAACGATCGGGAAGACTCGGACGAAGAAACAAGGTCAGGCACGAACCCGGGGGAAACAGGCCCCTCCGATGCAGAAACCGAGGAGGATGTGTCGGACTCGTGGGAGGAAACGCCGAAGATCGACAGCGAATTGGAGGCAGCCATCGCTTCCGAAGATCCGTTCTCTTATTATGACGATGATGCGTCAGAAGAAGAAATGGATGACGACATTGCGCTGCTGGCTGCCGGAAAAACCATGGCGCACGAAGACTACGCATACACCGATGTGTCGTCTGGTACAGAGTACATGGTGGACCTCTACACGGACCACACGGCAAAAATCTGGAAGCTGACCACCTCCTCCGGCGGAGCCGAGTGCATCCTTCCAAGTACGATCTATTACACAGACGATGACGACGTGCCGGAGCCGACCCCCTATACGGTCACCGAACTGAGATTCTCACCCTATGGGAACAGTGTAACTTCGGTCAATAACAACTATACTGCGCTGGTGCTGCCGGATACCCTGACCGACATTGGGGGCTCATTATCCGGCTTCAAAAATGTAACAGAGATCACCATTCCGGGCAGTGTCAAAGTTTTCAATGCGACTCTGCAATACATGAAGGAATTGAGGACTCTGACCTTCGAGGAGGGCGTGGAGGAGATTGCTTCGGGATCGGTCGTATCCGGCTGCAAGAACTTGACAACCATCCATCTGCCCAGCAGCCTGCAAAAACTCTCAGGGACGGGCACCTTTTCCGGCGCATCGGCGCTGACGGATATCACGCTCCCGGAAGGCATTGCGATCACAGAGGGTTCCACCTTCAGCGAGTGTACTTCTCTGGAATCGATCGAGCTTCCGGCCTCCATTACAACGATCCCCAGCTATATGTTTGCAGGCTGCTCCGCTTTGGAGCGTGTGACGGCCAAGGGGACCATTACAGCCATTGGCAACAGTGCCTTTAAAAGCGATACAGCCTTGACGGAGATCCCGGATCTAAGTCAGGTCACGTCCATTGGAGACCGTGCATTTTACGGCTGCTCGGCATTGAAAACGGTTGACCTTCACAGCGTTACCACCATGGAATATGGCGCTTTCCAAGGGTGTGATGCGTTGTCCGGGGAGATTGACCTGAGCAATCTGGAGGAAATCCCGGGACATGCATTCTGCTATGATCCTAATATCACCTCGGTCATTACCTGCCCCACGCTGAGATCGATCGGGGATTGGGCGTTTATCTGGGCGGATATCTCAACCATCTCGCTGCCGGAGACGCTGAAGTCCATCGGAACTTACACGTTCTATAAGGCCTCTTTGAGCGGCACCGTTGCACTACCGGATAGCCTGACTCAACTGGGTGCGAGTGCATTCAGTGGATGTGAAAAGGTCGAAGCCATTCAGATCGGCTCAGGGCTCACAGATATCCCTAAGGATGCTTTCGATGGTTGTAAACCAAAAACGATCACGGTAAACAATCGTCGGGAGGATGTGCACATCCCGGAAATCGATGGGGTTACCGTCACATATACCATCCCGTCTCTGACGGCTGACAACGACAAAGTCTCCAATGCAGAAGGTGCCTTGAGCTTACAGGAGGCGGTCGATCAGGCAAACGGAACGCCAGTCACCATTGAAAAAGACATTCGTTTGGATGAACCCGTTAGGATAGCCGCAGGGCAGCGGGTCGAAATCACTGCAAATGCAAATGAGAACTACAACCTTTTTGGCAATAAGGACGAGAAACCCACGAATCTGTTTGTGGTGGAAGAAGGCGGTGAGCTTTCGCTGACCGGCGCGCTGACATTGGGCGGCTGGAACAATACTGGCAGCATTCTTGTTAATCATGGCAAAACGACGATAGATGGCAATGTTGTAATCGAAAAGTCCACTCTGGAAGGGAACGACGTGGGCGTTATTGAGGACAACGGCTCAAGTGCAGAACTCATTTTGGAGAACGGCACCATCCAGAACCATAAGATCCGCGGGGCACACAGCGCCTCGATCCGAGTCACAGAAGGCGCATCGTTTACCATGAATGGGGGCACCATTCAGGACAACATCGCGAATACCGCTTCCAGCGATTCCTCCTCCCCCGCAGTACTGCTGCTGGGTGCAAGCACATTTACCATGAATGGAGGCTCCATCTGCAACAACAGCGGCCAATGTGGAACAGCTGTTTACCTTACGGCTTCCAGCAATGCCGCAAAAGCCCGTTTTACGATGAATGGCGGAACCCTAAGCAACAATGAAAGCCACTTGTATACGCCGTATTCCACACCTACGGGTGCTGTTTTTGTAAAGTACTCCGCAGAGTTTGTTTTGAACGAAGGCACCATTACCGGCAACTGTGCATACGGCGGAGCCGGTGGCGGTGTGGCAGTTATGGATGAATTGCCAAGGGAAGAACATGGCACTGCCTTTACGATGAACGGCGGTACCATCTCGAACAATAAAGCATCGGGGTATCGTTGCGATGGCGGCGGCATTTACTCCTGCTCGAATCATGTCTCTTTGTTGGGAGGACGAATCGAGAACAACTCCGCCTACGATGGCGGCGGCATCTACAGTGAGGGCAATACCGAAATCTATACGACCCTGCACATTCAGAATGCTCTGATCACGGGGAATACTGCGGACCAAGGCGGCGGTCTGTGGTTCTGCCCCACAGGTGATGCGAAGCTGTATATGCAGAATGGTGCCGTGATCTATGGGAATACGGCAGCATCGGCAGGCGACGACTTCGCTTCGCCAGAGGTTGCGACAGGCGCAGGCGGAAACGGCGGTGTTACCCTGCCGGATTATTTTCCCAATGGCAAAGTGATCCAGTGGTTCAGCGACGGCTTCCTGTATGCTCCCGCTGGAAATCGCGGTACATCCGGGCAGGGAACCCGATACAATGCGGTTGAGTACGCCAAGCGTGTGACAGGGGTACAGAATGAGAAAAAGGGATTGGCGTTGAAATCCGTTGTTTCGGACGGTGTGTCGGTTCCTGCAGTGGGATCGCTTATCATTACAGGCAATCAGGCTTCGCACGGTGGTGGCGGTATTGGTGCCAACGGCGGCGTGGTCATCGGCGAAGAGACCTCCCTGTCCTATTCGATCTCGGTAAAAAAAGCCTGGGATAATCCGGGCTATGAGGACACCCAGCCTTCCGGCGTGACGATTCACCTGAAGGAACGCGACACCGGGGATATTGTAAGCACAGCAGAGCTGACCGGCGAAAATGGATGGCAGTATACCTTCACCGGTCTTCCGCTTTCGCCGGATCACTACACGGTGACCGAGCAGCCGCTAGAAGGATATAAAGCGACCTACTATCAGGATGCAGACGGAAACTTCATCATTACCAATACCTATTTGACCACACCTACGCCGGATGTGCCCGCTGTAACGATCTCTGTCCCAGTGGAAAAGAAATGGGTCAACGATTACAAATGGGAACGCCCTGCAAGCATCCATGTTTCTCTGTGGAACGGCGATGCAAAGGTCAAAGAAGCAGACCTGACTGCAGATATGGGCTGGACGTATATTTTTGAAGACCTGCCCGAAGGCACCTACTCCGTAACAGAAGACGCTGTGCCCGGTTATGAGACCTTGATTGAGCGCAGCGATGCGGGTGGTTTCATCATTACCAATACGTATGAACGCCCTCTGTATCCCGAACCGATTGAGCCCATTGACCCCATCCCGCCTGTGGATCCCCCGCAAGAGGAGATCGTGACGCCGCCGATTGTTCCAGGGACCACCGGGAATGAACCCAACCCACCCTCCACGGAGGAGACTACAAGCGTACCTCCAACAGAACCGACGAAGGAATCAACAGAAGAATCAACGGAAGAACGCTCGGCTGAAAGCGATCCAGAGGAATCTCCCATAAAAGAAACGCAAGAGACTCCCTCTGTTTCTGCAAAACCGCCCAAGTTGATCCAGACCGGCCAGACATGGTGGCCTGTTTTCCTACTAATGTTTGCTGGCGCGGGCCTGCTTGTGTTTGGCTTCTATAAGCGCTCGAAAGAGAACATCGATCACGAATAAATCAAAAAGCCCGCTGCTCATTTTGAACTGCACCCCATTTGTTAGACAGTATGGTATACTGTTTAGGAAATGGGGTGTTTTTGTATATCGACTACTACAACAACCGCCGAATCAAATTAAAACGAAACGGCCTGAGCCCTGTGCAATACAGGATTCAGACCGTTCAGGTCGCTTAATTCTTATTTTTGTCTAATTCGTTTTTTGGGGGGTGGGGTCACTTCAAAGATAACATGGCTTTTTTTGTAAAGTGTGCAGGAGATGTGCAAAAGTGTGCAGCCTCTGTCGCAAAAAACAAAAAGCCATGAAATCTTTCGATTTCACGGCATTTTCTGGTGCAGCAAGACAATCCAAATCCGAACCATTTCCCTTTGATGCGGCTTGAGCCGCTTCCTCAAATGTGATGGTCTGTGTACCTTCTTTATAGTTAAAGGTTATCAAAACCTTATCATCATACAGGTAAATCGCATTGATGAACGTATCCACCAATGCCTGCCGCTGGTCCTTCAGGCTCATGTCCAGCTTGCGGAAGCGCATCAGCCAGAAGCGGATAAATTCCTCTTTGATCTTGGGCTTTGCCAGCTTTTCTTCCGCAATGCGGGCCTCAAGCTCACGCTTGGTTTCTTCGAGCTGCTCCAATCGCTCCTTGGTGGAACTGGTCAGGATTCCGGCCTGAATCGCATTGAGCATATTCTGGATACCCGATTCCGCATCCCGGAGCTGCTTCTCATAGAGAGGAAGATTGGTGTTCTCCCGGTCTTGCAGCTCCATGACCTTGGCAATGATGGATTCCATAGCAGCATCATCCCGAACAAGCTTCATGGTCTGGTTGACCACCAAATCTTCCAGCCACTGTTTGCGGACGGTTTTCTTCTTGCAGCCCCTGTGTTTTTTGGCGGTAGCACATTTATAGTAGCGGTGGACTTCTCCCGTCCGGCTCGTGCCGCTTTCGCCAAACATCAACGCCCCACAGTAGCCGCAGAACAGCTTGGTGGTGAGCAGGTAGTCGTCCTCTGCCTTTCTCCGGGCAGGGGCTTTCTTGTTTTTGGCGATCTTCTCCTGCACATCCTCAAACAGTTCCAGCGGAATGATGGGCGGGATAGCATCCGGCACGACCACATCCCGGAATTTCAGTTCTCCGATGTACCGCCGGTTTTTGAGCATATGTTCAACGCTGTTATATGTAAACGCACCGCCCACCGGGTTCTTGATGCCGTTCTCGTTCAGCCAGTCCCGAATCTCTTTCATCGTAAGACCGTCCCGATACTTCGTGAACGATTCCAGCACAAAAGGCGAGGTGAGCGGATCAATATGGAACTTCCGCTCGGAATCCAGCGTATAGCCAAAGGTTCCACGGCCACCATTGCAGCGTCCTTTCAGGATGTTCTCTGTCTGTCCACGGACGACCTTTTCAGCAAGGTCGGCGGAGTAGTATTCTGCATAGCCCTCCAGCACCGATTCCAGAATGATGCCTTCGGGCCCTTCAGAGATGATTTCCGTAGCCGACATGAGCTTGACACCATTCTTCTTCAGCTGGGTCTTGTACCGGGCACTATCATAACGGTTTCGGGCAAAGCGGTCCAGTTTCCAGACCAGCACGATGTCAAATAGCTTTTTGTCGCTGTCTTTTATCATCTGCTGGAACTCCGGGCGGTTGTCCGTCTTGGCAGAGATAGCACGGTCAATGTAGTGCTTGACCACCGTAATGCCATTCTTTTCGGCATAGGCCGTACATTCACGAATCTGGCCTTCAATGGATTCTTCGCGCTGGTTGTCGCTGGAATAGCGGGCATAGATCACGGCGGTCATGGCGGGCACCTCCATTTTATACGTCATTGAACGGTAATACGTTCATTAAAGCAATATTTCGTATAATGTATATACCACAGTTTTGCCCTGATTGCAAGCCCAATGATTTATTTTCATGATTCCAACAGACAAATTGTCTTAAGATTATATTCCGAGCAAAATGTGAAGTCCAAGCCCGGCCACGCCGCACAGGCACATGGTCAGGATGGGATTCCACTTGAGCTTCCGTAGCACAAAAAATGCCGATGCAAAACTGCCGATGCCGATCCAGTCTACGTTGGCGAGCGTCTTTGCACTCTCTCCGAACACCACCATAGACAGTATAGAAAGACCTGCACCAAAGATAAGCGCTACAATGACCGGACGCAGGCAGGCCAGAACACTTTGCAGCAGAGAAATATCCTTGTATTTACGATAGATGTAGGATAGAAGTGAAACAAAGAACAGCGCCGGTGTAATGCAACCTAGTGTTGCAATGATGGCTCCGGGTACCTGCGCGATACGCAAACCAACAAAAGTTGCCGAGTTGACCGCAATGGGACCAGGGGTCATTTCTGCAATCGTGATGAGGTCAGTAAACTCCTGCATCGTCAGCCAGCCATGTTGTTCCACCACTTGGCTCTGGATCAGCGGCATGGCCGCATAGCCGCCGCCTACGCTGAACATACCCACCTGCAAAAAGCTGAGAAAAAGCTGTAAGTAGATCATTTTGCACCACCTTTTTTCCACTGGACCAGAGCCAGCACCACGCCGAATACTGCAGCGGCAAGGATGACCACCACCACATTGACATCAAACACCGTATTTGCGACAAACGCTGCGACCATCAGGACAATATACACACATGAGCGGGTCTTCAGCACCTTGCCGCCGAGGTCGAATACAACATCCAGAATGACCGCCGCCACACCAGCCTGCATTCCCTTGAGTAACAACGCGATATAGCGATTGGTGGCAAAAGCATTGTAGAACACAGAAATGACTGAAAGAATGACCATAGGTGGGATGATGGTGCCCAACACTGCCACGATCATTCCAATCAAGCCTTCTACCTGCCAGCCTACCAGAATTGCAGCATTGACCGCGATTGCGCCCGGAGAGGACTGCGCCAACGCTGTCATATCCAGCATTTCCTGTTCATCGATCCAGTGCAGCTCATCTACAAATTTTTTCTTCATAAAGGTCACGATGACAAAGCCGCCGCCGAAGGTAAAGCTGCTAATGTACAGCGTACTCAAAAACAGCTTCCAAAGCCGTGCTAACCGTGTACCGTATGTTTTATTTTCATCCATACAAGTTTTCTTCTCCTTTTTTGATTTTCGGACAACTATATTTGTTTTCTTACTATTTCAAACAGCTTTTAACTGTTACTGCTTGCGAAAGCCCGTATTTTCCGGTATCCTTGTTTTAAGAACTGCGAAGCACGGAGGGAATCTCTATGAAACATAATACATTTCTCGTCAAGCCAGCGTCCAGCCTGTGCAATCTGCGTTGCCGGTACTGCTTTTATGACGATGTTTCCAACAGCCGAGCCTGCAAAAATATGGGACTGCTTTCCCATGAAATGGCAGGAGAACTGGTTGAAAAGGCTTTTGCAGCCACAGAGGAAGGCGGCAGCGTCCATTTTCTGTTTCAGGGCGGCGAACCGACTCTTGCCGGGTTGGATTTCTTCCGGTTCTTTCTGGAAACGGAGCGTTCCATGCAGCGCAATATCTCTGTGTTCCACAGCATCCAGACCAATGGCATTTGTCTGGATGAAGAGTGGGCTTCCTTTTTCAAAGCCAACTCTTTCCTCGTAGGCCTCTCTCTGGACGGCACACAGGAGAACCATGATCTCTATCGGCTGGACGCAGCTGGGCAGGGCACATGGGATAAAGTAACTCATGCGCTTGTGCTGCTGGATGCCTACAGGGTCGAAACGAATCTGCTCTGTGTTGTGACCGGACAGCTGGCCAGAAAGCCGCAGCGAGCCTTCAAAAGCCTCTGCGAGTTGGGACAGCACAATCTGCAATTCATCCCATGTCTTGACCCACTTGATACGATTGGAGGGCAGGCATATTCGCTGACACCGGAACTTTATGGGCGTTTTCTGTGTGGCATCTTTGATACTTGGTATCAGCAGCTGCAACGAGGCAATTATATCAGCGTTCGCAATTTTGAGGACTATCTGCGTATCCTGCTGGGAATGCCGCCTACCTCCTGCGCTTCCTCCGGTTCCTGTGGGCATTATCTTACCGTAGAAGGTGACGGAAGCCTTTATCCCTGTGACTTTTATGTTCTGGATGAGTGGAAGCTGGGAAATCTGAGCCACTGTACCGTTGAAGATGCGCTTGATTCTCCCACAAGCCAGACATTTCTGGCACAGGGCCGCAAACGCCCGGCGGAATGCGCAGCATGTGCTTATCAGCTGCTCTGTCGGGGCGGATGCAAGCGAGATTGGGATGCCTCTGGAAGCAACCGCTTTTGCGCAGCGTATAAGCAGTTCTTTGCCTATGTGCTTCCGCGCCTGCATACTGCTGCACATTTTCTGGCACAACAAAACCGATAAAGAGATTCTCCCGGAGAGCAGTACTGCCTCCGGGAGAATCTTTATTTTACCTTTTTGATCTTCCGGATGGAATGGCCATCGTAGAGGATGGGCTTCATGACATAAGTGTAGTTCCGGTCATCGCATTCGCCGGTGGAAATCATCTCCATAAGCCGCAGCGCAAGCTGACGTCCCATCTCGAAGCCTTGCTCCACGGAGCAGGTAACATCCTCCTGCCGATAAGTTTCTTCGGAATAATCAAAACAGACCAGCGAATAATCTTCGGGTACAGTCTTCCCCATTTTCTGCAGGGTTTTCATGACCAGCCGATAGATGATGTAGTTGCAGCAGACGATAGCGGTGCATTTAGGGATGCTCTTCAGAAATCTTTCAATGGAACGGACATAGCTTTCGTTGTGGGCTTCGTCCGAAATACACCACTTGATGTAATCATCGTTCAGTTCCAAACCACGATTTCGCATCGCTTCCGCCATGCCTTGAAACTTTTCTACGCTCTGGTAGTTGTCGTACACGAAGATGCCTGCAATGTGGCTGTGTCCGGCATCCATCAGGCGTCCTATCAGCTGATGGGCACATTCGATGTCATTGATCGTTACGCGGGGGCAGCGCAAGTTCCGATAGAAGTTGTTGTAGAATATCACCGGGATCTTACGTCGGTAAAGCTCCTTGTAGCAGTCAAGATTTGGGCTGAGGATGCTCGATTTGACACCATCCACGATGAAACCGTGAAAATTCTGATGTACCACAGTCTCCAGACAACGGCGTTCGTTGCAGAATTTGTTATCGGTCAGAAATACATGGAGGTCAACCTGCTCCTGCGTCAGAACACTGCGAACCCCTTCGATTAATCCCGAATTGGCACTTGTATCCTGTCCCTGCAGGACAAGGCCGATTTTATAAAGGGCATCATCTGTGTTCAAATCCCGCGTCATTACTTTTTCCCGGTGGAAATAAGTCCCACTTCCCTTGAGCTTGTACACGAGTCCTTCTGCTACCAACTGGTCGATGGCCACTCGTATCGTTTCTCGGCTGACACCCAGCTTCCGGCAGAGCGCATTTTCCGAAGGCAAACGCTGGTTCCCGGAAAATTTGTTTTCGTCAATATAAGCCAGAAGCCAGCGATAAACCTGATCGGATTTTTTCTCAACAGCCGAGAGCATGGGCAAGCGCTCCTTTTCAGTCGGTGATAGTGGGGCGGCTGCCTTCCGCGTGCTGGATCCAGTTCAGCAGACGTTCACGAAGTTCCGCCTTGACCGCAGCATATGCAGGATCCGCGACCACATTGTTCAGCTGCCACGGGTCTTTCTGCATATCGTAAAGGAAGTCGTCTGCATAAACATCGGATGCCGCAGCCTCGCCGCCGTTGACGCCGGGTGCATAGACAGAATACATATAATCTGCAGTACGGATGCAGCGTCCGCAACGGCTTTCCGAAATCTGTGCATAGACCTCATTGACTCTATTATGGTTTTTCTTTTCCACAACGTCAAGCAGATTTTCACCGATCATCTTATCACCGACATCCACGCCTGCCAGAGCCAGCAGAGTTTTGGGAATGCTTTCGGTGCTGACCAGGTCGGTGATCTCCTTGCCACCCTTGAACGGGCCGCCACAGATGACCAGCGGCACATGCAGGCAACCGTCATGGCAGGAGCGCTTGTAATCATCATAGCCGTTCAGGTGCGCGTCACGGTTGCGGGTCTTGAAGTGAGAGCCATGGTCGGAAGCATAGAGGATAACTGTATTATCATACAGACCTTTTTCTTTCAGCTTTGACACCAGCTTACCAAGGTTTTCATCAAGGCTGGCACACTGGCCCAGATAATCCGGGTACTCTTCCGCTGCGTTTCCACCCAGAGCCTTCAGATCTTCCGGCAGAACAAAATCTGCGAATCGCTGCTTGGAACCGTTGGGGCCTTCGTAGTGATTATGGTCGTTCTGATGGTGCGGCTCGATCTGCGACACGGTCATGAAGAAGGGCTTTTCGCCGGCATACTGGTCAAGATAGTCCAGCGCAAACTGGTTGATGCAGTCGGCACGGTAGCCCTTGAAATCGATGCGGTTGTTGTTCTCATCAAACACATAGCCATCGTAGCCGTGGGAGGTGAACTCCAGCACATCCGCAGCACGCCAGTAACCGGTATAGCCACCGCGCAGCTCCAGCGGAACAGCGGTGATGGTGTGGTCAACGGTGGGCTTTTTCTCCAGCTCACCGTCCGAAGCCAGATGCCACTTGCCGATGTAGGCCGTCTCGTAGCCGGCATCCTTTTCTATGTACTCGCCCAGCGTCTTGATGTTGGAGGGCAGCATCAGATTATTGCGGAAGCAACCGGTCTCGGTGGGATATTTGCCGGTCTGGAACAGAGCACGGCAGGGGCCGCACACCGGCTGAGGCGAAAAGGCATTGTCAAACTTCACACCCTCTGCCGCCAGCTTGTCCAGATTAGGCGTGATATTCAGTGGCTGGCCGAAGCAGCCGCAGGTGTCCCAGCGCTGCTGGTCACTGAAATAGAAAATGATATTATATGCCATGGTTTTACCTTCCTTTACTGTTCTGCTTTGGTGTTCTTTGCTTCCTTCATCTTGCCGCGCAGAATGCCGAGAATGACCACCACGATCAGCGCAATGAAGATCCAGCAGTACACACTACTGACGAAAATTCTGGGGCTTCCATCCGAGATGAGCAAAGCACGGCGGAAGTTGGTTTCCGTCATGTTGCCCAGCACCATACCCAACAGCACAGGGACAGCGGGCAGTTCCAGCTTACGCATGAACCATGCCATCACGCCAAACACCAGTGCCACGCTCAAATCAAAATAGCTGTTGTTCACCGAGTAAGCACCTGCAAAGCAGAAGATAACGATGATGGGGGTCAGAATCTGCTGGGGGATGGAGACGACCTTTGCAAACAGGCTGGTCAGGTACTTGCCCTGCAGGAACATGAAGATGTTCACAAGGATAAGACCCAGCATGATGGCGTACATGATCGCACCATCCGTGGTAAAGAGCGAGAGGCCGGGGTTCAGGCCGTTGATCATCAGAGCGGACAGCATAATGGCCACGCAGCCGTCGCCGGGGATGCCCAGCGTCAGCAGGGGGATGAGGGTCGCACCGCAGACAGCGTTGTTGGCCGACTCCGCCGCCGCAACGCCCTCCACAGAACCGTGGCCGAACTCTTCCGGGTGTTTGGACATATTCTTTGCAGTGTTGTAGGAGAACCAAGAGGCTTCCGAAGCGCCCGTACCGGGCACAATGCCCACGCAGGAGCCGATGAGAGAGCCGATGAGCACCGGGCGGAGCATCCGCTTGTACTCATCCTTTGTGATCTTGCCGTCGTCGTTTCCGATCTTTCCGGCGTGGAGGTTCAGCTCGCTCCGCTTTAGCTCCGCCTTGCCGATGATCTCCACCAGTGCGAACAGGCCGATGAGGGTAACGGCAAGGTCGAGGCCCAGATACAGGCGGTGGACGCCGAAGGTAAAGCGGTCGTAGCTTGTCATGGGGTCTGCGCCCACGCAGGAGATGAGCAGGCCGAGGCAAGCGGCGATGATGCCCTTGACGAGGCTCTTGCCCGAAACGCCTGCGATGATGGTCATGCCGAACAGGCAGACCATGAAGTACTCCGCCGTGCCCAGCTGTGCCGAAATTTTGGCCACCTGCGGGCCGAGGAAGAGCAGCACCAGTGCAGAGAAGATGCCACCGAAGGTGGAGGCATACAGCGCGATTTTAAGAGCCGCCTTGGTGCGGCCCATCTTGGACAGTGGATGACCGTCCAGCATAGTAGCCGCCGCGTGGGGCGTGCCCGGGGTGTTGATGAGGATGGCCGACACCGAGCCGCCGTATCCACCCGCACAGTAGATACCCAGAAGGAACATCATGCCGGGAATGGCCTTCATGGTGTAGGTAACAGGCAGAAACAGAATGATGCAGAGGATGACACTCAGGCCAGGAATGGCGGCAAATACGCAGCCGATGAAGACGCCGAGGTTGATCCATATGATATTTTCAAGGGTAAAAAGCAGCCCGGAGGCCGGGCCGATAAAATCAAACAAACCCATATTTTGCCTCCTCAGAAACTAACATTCAGCACGAAGTGGAACACGACCCAGATCAGCACCGCCATCGAGACGGTGATGGCGTAGTAGAGGGGCTTCTTGCAGCGGAAAAACAGCAGGAATGCCACCGCGCAGAATACAGCACCCACCACAAACAGGTCTGTGACCTCCGCCAGCAGGTAAGTGACCACCAGAATAAGGACGATTACCAGAGCCTTGACCTCCACCAGAAGGTTGAGCGTCTTAGTCTTGGCCGGGCGGTGCATTACCATGTTATATGCCTCGCGGCCCACCAGAAGGGCACTCATGGCCAGCATGAGCCAGATCAGCATCGTCGGGAAGGCGCGGCCGTTCACAACGTCCTTTTCCGAAATCTGCACCTGCCGGGGCATGATGAGCAGCAGTACAATGCCGATGACCAGAAACAGAATGCCGCAGATCAAATCAACAGGGTACTCGATGTTCTTCTTCTCGAGCTTCGCGCCCCAGTCGTCCAGCCTTGTTTCGATGCGTTCTATCAGATTTTTCACCTGTTTCCACTCCTTTTTTGAACCATAAAAGCAGGGGGTCGGGGCTATCCCCTCCCCCCTGCTTCAGCTTTTTTCGCTATGAGGGCCTGTTATCAGCTCGCCACGATGTCCTTATACTGCTCGACGATGCTCTTGACGTTCTCAATGTGAGCCTTCACATCGTCCTCGGTCATGGTATCGACTTCCAGCAGCATGGTGTCGTTCAGCCACTCGACCATCTCATCATCGGCGAGGATCTTATCATACAGCTCTTTCAGCTCGGCAACCTTTGCGGCGTCAGTACCTTTGCGAGCCATGACGAAGCAGCGGTTGCGGAAGTAGGGGTAGCCCTTGGAGCCAACGCCCTCAACGCCTGCGAAGGGGCCGTTTTCGATGGCCTTGTCGTCGAATGCGCAGACCACGTCAACGCCGCCCTGCTGGTAGGTCTCGAGGATCTGGGACTGATGCGAGACTGCAAAGTTCGTCTCGCCCTTTGCCACAGCCTGTGCAGCCTCCGCAGCGGACTGGTACGGAGTCAGTTTCAGCTGGTCGCCGGCACCCATAGAGCCGAACAGAGCCGCTGCCAGGAAAGCCTCGGAGCCGGTAGCGCCGTTAACGGCCACGGATACGGGGTTGCCTGCCTTGACATAGGACTCCAGATCGTCCAGATTCTTGAGGTTCAGTGAAGAATCAGCGGACAGGACGAAGACGGAGGAGTACAAGTTCTCCACGAACTCGAAATCGTCGTAGCTGAACTGCAGCTTGGCCGGATCCAGAGTCTCGGTAATGGCGAACAGACCCTCACCGGCGAAGACCAGTTCCTTATCATTTGCCTTAGTACTGGACACCCAAGTGTTGACAGTAGCAGCATCGCCCTTGACGGCTTCAGCAACCAGTGTGATTTTATTATCAGAATAATCAGGGGACTTGGCAGCAGCCTTTTGGCTGACCATCGCTGCTACACCAGACGGTGCCCACGGGCAGGTAACTTTCCAGCTCTCCTGTTTGCTTCCGCAGCCGGTAAGCATCGACAAAGCAAGGACACCGGCGGTGACCAACGCCGCAATACGCTTTTTCATCATTTTACTCTCCTTTTTTGTTTTGCCTTTTCGTGTGGTAGCAAGCACTTCACCGTGCTTTTGTTACCAACAAGATAACATTTCAAGCAATTTCAAGTCAACAAATTTTTTTATTTTACAAAAAAAGTTGTCTGGTAAAAGAGCTAAATGACCACATCTGTATTTTGTTGTAGAAAACTTATTGTGCACATTGCACATCTGCTTGAATCATCTTTGTGCAGCTTAAATTCTTTCATGATGTAAAGTGTATCATATTCATAATAGAAGTCTTACTATTGTCTCCATTCATAAATAATTTCTTCGGAATCATCTTGACGTACTCTACGAACCATGATATTCTCTATCACAAATCCCACTGAACTTGTAGATTGATTGCAAATCTTCTGCAAAAGTGGTTGGTTATCACCGTGAGACCCACCACTTCAGTGAGGAAAAATCCACGAAAGAAGCTACCGCCCCGCAACACACCCGATTCATTTTGCCGCCGATTCACCCGACAAAATCCATCGCTGCGCTGCGTGGGCGGTATTTTTCTTTTCCGGGAAGCTGTACCTTGAATCCTTCATAAGCCGTCTGAACGTGA
>ENA-OQDT01001272-OQDT01001272.1-human-gut-metagenome-genome-assembly--contig:-NODE-1272-length-15079-cov-2.707531_pt1 | contig 15079 bp, 16 predicted proteins | sample MGYA00242786_ERZ504617 | MGnify/ENA primary metagenome ERZ504617 (study PRJEB26092, sample SAMD00036337) | human gut metagenome | host: Homo sapiens | study: EMG produced TPA metagenomics assembly of...
AAAGGGGATACGTACTTTCGCAAGAACTCCGCGTCATGAATGACGGCGTCGAAATCCGCGGCCCGGCATATCCCTTCCTTTTCCAGCAGCCTGCCCACTTCCCACCAGGGCAGCCCCTCGGGCACGGTAACGCGGTACAGCACGCCCTGTCCATTTACCAGATGCTCCAGCACCCTGCGGGGGGGCCAGCCGGTGCTGACCAGAAACTGCCCGGCCTGAAGCCTGCGCCCCTGATCCGTCAGCCGCGCCAGAAGCTGAAAACGGTCGGCGCTCGTGACGACCCCCTGTTCCTGAAGCTGACGGGCAACGCCGGCCAGAGTGGAACCGGGTTCAATATCCACCACCTTGTCGCGGCCGGGGGTTTCCGGCACGCCGTTCAGAAAGCTCCATGCCTCCCACCCCGCATACAGGCAGAAGACAAGAACGGCCGCCAGCAGGAACAGAGTGCATTTAACAAGGAAATGACGCCGGGATCGTGTGGAACTCATGCTTCCTTCCGTAGGGATTCCGGTTGCGAAAGAAATGATTCGAGAATAAGCGCGGCGGCTTCCTGATCGACCACATCCTTGATCGCGCGGGCGTCAGTCCAGCCGCGGCCAGACGGCTTTCCGCATCCGCGCTGCTCAGAACCTCGTTCATATAATATATGGGCAGGTTCATGCGGCGTTTAAGGGACGCCGCGAAATTGCGCACCTGCCGGGTGGTCAGGCATTCACTGCCATCAGTATGCAGCGGATAGCCCAGCACTATGGCGTCCGGCCTCTCTTCATCGATCAGGGCCAGCAGCTCGGCAAAGAACGCCTCTCTAACTTCCCGCTTCAGCGTGCGGCGGGGAAAGGCCATCATGCCGTCCGGGTCACTGACGGCCACCCCCACCCGTCTGGTGCCGTAGTCCAGAGCAAGATATTTCATGCCGCCAGGCTCCACAGCAGGCAGAACCCGCACAATGCGGCCAGCGCCATCACTCCGGCCAGGACATCGTCAATCATGATGCCCTGCCCGCCCTTCAGCCAGCTCTCCGACTTCCTCACCGCGCCGGGCTTGGAAATGTCAAACACCCGGAACAGGACAAAACCGGCGGCAAGGGGAATCAGCGGAACATGCGCCGGGCCGAGGGCCGGGCCGGGAAAAACGGGCATGATTGAGGAAAACGCGGGCGCACACAACGGAAACAGTGCAATCCACTGCCCTACCAGCTCATCCACCACAACGCAGGACGGGTCCTTGCTCCCGAGCAGCCGTTCCGTCCTGCCGGCAGCCCAGGAACCGACGGCATACAGGATAACCAGCAGAACCATGCGCACGGAAGGCTGCAGCGGCAGGAACAGCCAGGGGGCAAGCGCAGCGGCCAGAGCGGACCCCGCTGTACCCGGCGCGCGAGGCGACAGGCCGGCGAACACAAGCCGGGAAACATGCAGCGCAGCGGAATCCGCAGCGCCGGGGGAAAAAAGACGACTGCTCGGCATAATTCAGTCCATCAATCCGTGTTATTAACACGTCTCATGCCAGAAGATATCCGCAAAACCGGAACATATCGCATGACAGGCCATCAGGCGTGAACGCTCCGATCCGGGAGGGCATATTCCGGAAAACATTTTCACGACGAACTCTGGAATTGCTTCACTCTAGTGTGTGCCGCCGCGCTTGGCAAGCGGCCCGTCAGCGACTATGCTGAAAGACGTTCGGCTTTTCCGGCGCGATGCGCCTTTTCCGGAAGGCCGTTTTGCGCGGCCTCAGCGAACAGCCGCGCCGTGTTCATGTTCGGGAGGTAACGTCATGGCCCAGTACCGTCACGTCATGTTCGGCCACGTTCTTTACGAGGACGGTTTTTCCTATCAGGAGCTTCTCGACGCCGAGGAGCGTATCCGGGCGCTGCTTCAGGAAGCTCTTTCCCTGTGCGGCGCGTCGCATGTGGATTTCGACAGCGAGGCCGACGCGACATTGGTGGAGTGCGTTTTCCCCGATCTGGACAGGGAACTCGCCCGAGACTTCTGTGAAACCATTGTCCGCAGGCTGGGTTCCGGCGTCTCGGCCCGTTTTCTGTTTCTGGACAGGGAACTTTCCTCTCTGCGCTGCTGCTTTCTCGGGCGCGGCAAATGGGAAGAACAGGCATTTTCCATTCCCGGCCCGAAAGAGGCGTTATCCGGCAGACTGATCCAGCGTGATCGCAGTCAGCCGTCCCGTGCGGCCCGCATGCTGGAGACGCCGGAACCGGAACCCGAAAAACATGCACGCGCGTCTCGCGCGGCGCCCGCTCGGGAAGAGTTCGATCATGCGGCGGCATTGCGGAGCATGCTTGACATGCTGAACCGCAGATAGACCTCAGAAGCCGAAAGGACACAGAGACATTCTGGTCACATGTGTCAATCCGCAGCCGGCGGAGAGGGGGCGACTGTCTCTCCCTTGCGGGGAGGAGACGGAACAGAGCTTTTTTGTCAACTCCCTGAAAGGGGAGCCTTCAAGTCATAAGGGAATTTCTGACGAAAACGGACGGAAGTTTCCTCCCGTCCGCTGTCATCCGGTTCTTATGGTCAACCCCGGAGCTGTCCTGCTTCAGGTCCGCCAGGTCCATGTCCTGGTGAGCATGTTCCATATGGAAACGCCGTAAAGCATTGCCAATGACGAAATGCTCCACGGCGTCGGGCAAGGAGAAACTGAAGCCGCGCCGCCGGAGCAGCCGCAAGTGAATTGCGGTGCTCCGGCGGAGGCATGAAACCTGCGGGCCGGAACATGGGGTCTGACCGGCAGATATTTTCGAGAGCAAAATGCTCTAGTTGGCTTCATCCATCTTCTGCTTGAGCAGATCGCCCAGCGTGGTCACCACTTCGTTGTTGCCGGACTGGTAATCCTTGGGCTTGCGGCGCTCATCATCATCCTTGAGCTGCTTGACGGAAAGGCCGAGACGGCGTTCGTCGGCGCTGACATGGATGATCTTGGCCTGCACGCTGTCGCCTTCCTTGTACAGTTCAGCGGGAGACTTGACCTTCTTGCCCAGTTCGGTGACGTGGATCAGGCCTTCAATGCCTTCTTCCACTTCGACGAACAGGCCGAAATCAGTCACATTGGTCACTGTGCCGGTCACAATGTTGCCCACGGGATAACGGCTGGGCACGGAACTCCACGGATCTTCGGCCAACTGCTTCATGCCCAGGGTGAACTTTTCATTCTCCTGATCCACGGTCAGCACCTTGGCCTGAACAACGTCACCGACCTTGTACAGTTCGCCGGGATGACGCAGCTTCTTGGTCCAGGAAATGTCGGACACATGAATGAGGCCGTCAATGCCGTCTTCAATGCCGATGAACATGCCGAATTCGGTGATGTTCTTGATGACGCCTTCAAGGATGGTGCCTTCGGGGTACTTTTCGCCCACGAGTTCCCACGGATTCGGCTTGATCTGCTTCATGCCGAGGGAGATGCGCTTCTTCTCGGGATCGACGCCGAGGATGACGACTTCAACTTCGTCGCCCTGACGGACCATCTGGGAAGGATGGCGGAGCTTGCGGGTCCAGGACATTTCGGAGATGTGCACGAGGCCTTCGACGCCGGGTTCCAGCTCGACGAACGCGCCGTAATCAACAAGGTTGGTCACCTTGCCGTTGTGGCGGGACGCTTCGGGGAAGCGGGCGGTGATGTCCTGCCACGGATCGGGCACGAGCTGCTTGAGGCCGAGGGAAACCTTCTGGTTGTCCTTGTCGAAGGAGAGCACCTTGAGTTCGAGATCCTGACCAAGCGTAACCATTTCGCGAGGATGGCGGATACGCTTCCAAGACATATCGGTGATGTGAAGGAGACCGTCGAGGCCGCCGAGGTCCACGAACACGCCGTATTCGGTGATGTTCTTGGCCTTACCGGTAACGACCTGACCTTCGGCGAGGGTCTGGAGGAGATCCTGACGCTTGGAGTCGCGTTCTTCTTCAAGCAGCACACGGCGGGACACGATGACGTTGCTGCGACGGCGGTTGATCTTCAGCACGCGGAATTCGTATTCCTGGTTCACCAGAGCGTCCATGTCCGGCACGGGGCGCAGGTCCACATGGGAACCGGGGAGGAACGCTTCCACGCCGCCCAGATCCACAGTGTAACCGCCCTTGATGCGGCGCATGATACGGCCCTTGATGACGCCGTTCTTTTCCTGCACGTCTTCGAGCTGATCGAAGAGCTGCATCCGCTTTGCTTTTTCGAAGGACAGGGTGATGGTGCCTTCCTGTTCGTTCTTGCGAGCGACGAAGACGTCCACACGGTCGCCCACCTTCACAATCGAGATTGCCTTCGGCATCCCGGAATTCGGCGGTGGGGATCTGACCTCCGATTGAAATTCACGTCAACAAGCACATTGTCGTCATCCACGCGGACAATTTCGCCCTTGACGATGGTTCCTTCCTCGAGATCACCGAAGTCGGTGCTGAGGTAGTCTTCCAGCGCGCTTTCAAAATTAAATTCCGCGTCCATACCGTGGTTTTCCATGGTTTCCATTAAACAGCCTCCAGGCCACATCAATTTCCCGCATATTCTGCAGGTCGTCATCCATAGCAGGAATCGTTTTGTCTGGCAAGGGCTACCTTTACGTGAAGAAAAGAGCATTTCGCGGGATCGCCGCGTTTTCTGTCCGTTTATGATAAAGAGGCCGGAGAAGAAAAAAATCTGAGGGGACCTTTGAAAAAGTGCCCCCAGCATTTTTACGGGCATTCAATCGGCAAGGATATTGTGTGGCGGCGCTTTCGGAGCGGCGAAGAGATGCAACAGGCATTGGAAACATCGCCCTGAAAATGGAAGAGCCGCCGTACCAACAAAGCCAGGGTGAACCCCTTTTGAAGCGATGCCTCTTTCAGCGTCAAAACGTTTTATTCCGGCTCGTACCCCGTGTCCTCCGGCAAGTCGTGGCGGGCGGACTGGCTGCGGGCAAGCTCATCGCAGCGTTCGTTCTCGGCATGGCCGTTGTGTCCGCGTACCCATTCCAGCGCGACGCTGTGGCGATCGAGCTGGATTTGCAGGCGCTCCCAGAGATCGCGGTTCTTGACCGGTTTCTTGGCGGCGGTCTTCCAGCCGTTTTTCCGCCAGCCCGCGAGCCATTTTTTTTCCACGGCATGGCGCAGGTACTGAGAGTCCGTGTACAGCGTGACCGCGCACGGCTCTTTCAACTCTTCGAGCCCCGCGATGGCCGCCATGATTTCCATACGGTTGTTCGTGGTGTGCGCGTAGCCGCCGGAGAGTTCCTTTTCATGCCCTCGCAGCGCAGGCGGCACAGATGACACGGGCGGATTGTGCCGCGCGTGCCATGGAGCTTGCTCAAGAGGCGCTGCTCCCAATGCCCTATATCCGCGTATGCTCCGCTTCTTGCCGCTATGATGCAGATGGGCGGTTTACTGGATTTTCCATTCTACTGGCCGGTGCAGAATGGGAAAAGGAGGTATTGATACAAACAGATGAATGAGTTATACACATACCAGAGAATCCTGGAAGAACTCTTATCGGCCTATGAAGACTATGGCGGGAGCCGCCCGGACGACGCCTCTGATGCAGGCATCCGCATGCGCGTGCTGGCGGGGCAGCTTTTCGCCTTGCATGCACGCATCACCTGGCTAGAAAGCCAAGTGTTCCCCGATTCCGCTGTAGGTGAGCAACTCGATCGGCTTGCCGCTATGTGGGGGATTGTTAGAAAGGAGGCCTCCTGTGCGGAAGGGCAGCTTTGCTTTTCCCGCCCTGAAGCGGAGATAATGCCGGAGATTCCCCTCCCCGCCGGCGTGCTCTGCGCGGCCCCAGGCACAGGCGGAAAACAGTTTGCCACCATAAAGGATGCTGTTTTACCAGCAGGAGAAACACAGGTCTGCACTCTTGCGCGCGCGCTGGAGCCGGGGGCCTCCTCCAATGTGGCCGCGGGGGCCGTCACGCTGCCGATCAATCCGCCGCTGGGTGTTACCCAGGTGAGCAATCCTTCCCCTTTCGATGGCGGAACCGATACGGAAACCGATGCGCACCTGCGCCGCCGCCTGCTTGACCGCCTTGGTAAATGCCAAATGGCGCTAATGCAGACACCTACCGGGAAAAGGCGCTCTCCTATGCGGCTGTGCTGGAGGCTTCCATTCTACCACGCGCCCGCGGAGCCGGGACAGTCGATGTGGTTATCCTGACCGCGGAGGAAGCGCCTCAGGAGGCGCTACTCGCCCAGATGCAGGCAGCCTTCTCCCAGGAGCGAGAAATCGGGACAGACGTGCTCGTCCGGGGCGCTGTGCGTAAAAGGATGAAATCTCTCTGCCAAAGTGCTGGTGGAATCCGGCTATGAGCCCACACAGGTTACCGCCCAATGCGAAGCCTCCCTACGTGAATTTTTAGAAACTTTGCCGCTTGGAAATCAGCTCCTTGCCGCCCAGATTGGGGACAGGTTGTTCCATGTAGAGGGTGTGGCAAATTATGTGCTGCTCTCCCCCGCGGAGGACGTGCTGCTTTCAGCGGACGTGAAGCTGATCCCCGGCACGATTCAGGTTGCGCCGATGCAATAAAAGGAGGTAGATCGTTTGCCAGCCTTGGAACAAATGAAGCAGATGCTCCTTCCGCTGCGATTATATATCCTCTCGCCTGAAAGCCGTGTATATGCTGAGCTGTGCGCCTATGCGCAAGGCCTTGAGGCAGCCCAGCAGCGCCTTGATCAGCTAATGGAAGCCGCGTTTATCCAAACCGCTCCGGCAGACCGCCTCGCTGTTTGGGAGCGCATTTTGGGCCTCCCTGCGCAGAGCGAAGGGCCGCTGGAGCGAAGAGCCGCTATTCTTGCCCGCCTCTCGCTCGGGCCGCCCGGTTTTACGCGGGCAGAAACAGAAAGCCTGCTGGAGCAGGCAGGTTTTCCCGGCTCCCTGCAAGAGGATTGCGCGGCAGCAACGCTCCGCCTGCGCTTTGGAGGCAGCACAATCAGCTTTGCGCTTTGTGCGCCGTTGGTCCACGCAATTGAGCAAAGCCTCCCTGCCCAGCTAAAAATTTGGGCGGATATCCCCGCAAAAAGTTGGGACGCCTTAGACGCCGCCGACACAGCCTTCCATGATTGGGATGCACTTTCTCTGCGATGGGAGCTTCAGGAAGAAAACGAATGATAAAGGAGGTGAAAGGATGCCCAGCAGCGCAAAGACGGAAAAGCTTGGCCTGAACAACTGGGCCGGAGCGGACACGCCAAAGCGGGCGGATTTCAACCAAGATAACCGCATTTTGGATGAAAAACTTGGCGGCCACCTTGAAAATGAGGATCTGCACGTTACCATTTCCGACAAGGCGTTGTGGAACGCGCCGTTTGCCGCAGGCACCTATTTTGGAACCAACGCAGCGGAACGGACAATTCAGCTTGGCTTCCGTCCAAAGGCGGTTTTTCTGATGGCTGCCGGATACCCACCCTCAGCCATTGACACAACCGGCGGGAAAACGACCGTTTATTCCGGCCTTGCCGTAAACGGGCAAGGCACGCTCGGGCTGAACATTGCGGGCAACGGGTTTACGGTTCAAATGAATGCGTCGCTTGGAAATGGCGTCAGTTGCCTAAACCAAAGCGGTATGACGTATTTATACGTTGCGTTTCATTAAAAAATCGAGGGAGCCTGCTTTGCAGCACTCCCTCGATTTTTTGATTATTGCTCCTGTTTTTGTGTCAGATACTGATAGAGCAGCTCGTCCTCCCCTCCCTTGTGGAGGAAGAAATCCTGCATCCGCTTCTGGTACATCGGCTCCGGCACGAAATGATTTTCAATCAGGCGTTCTAACTGGGAGAGCAGCTCCTCCGCCGTTTGTGTAAAAGCGCCAAATCCCTTTTCCAAGGGCAAATCCATCTCCCGGTAGGTATGCGTCACACCGGCCCGGAACATTTCATAATCCGGAACAAAATATAGAACCGGGCGATCTAAATAGACAAAATCAAAGACAATTGATGAAAAATCGGTAATCATCATCTGATACGTTTCCATTTTAGCGGGGCCGGAAAGCACATGAATCCTGCTGCTATTCGTTTGGAAATAAGCATTATATTCTTCAAAAATCGGATGGTTCTTAAAGTCAAGCGCCAGATCATAGCGGTCCAGCAATGCCGACAGCTTAGGCGATTGGAGGAACCGGTTGATTTCACAATAAAATTTAGACGATAAAAACTGCTTTGGCATCAGCTCCCGGCGGTTGTCTATATACGGCCCAATTAAATTTTTGCGCCAGGAAGGGGCAAAAATAATTCTGCGCTCTGGCCTTTGAGTGCGGTCAATCGTGCTTAAGCGCGGCATTCCGCTAGGGATAAAATGCATGGGGAGAAACCCATAGTTTTTCTAAAGTTTTTAATTTCAAAATCAGAGGATACCACAATCCTATCAATATCGCTGCGTTCTTTTTCATAGAGGTTGGGCAGGTGTGCATGCAGGATGCCATGCTGCAAATAGACCATCTCATAATACAGCAGATCGTCATAGTAGGCCAGAGGTATGCTCCCAAAGGGAGAAAAAACGCCAGGGGAATGAAAAGAAGAGAGCACCTTGCTGCTGTTTAAAAACAGGAGCTTGTGGCGCAGGCTTTTAAACTTGACCAGATATTTTCGCTCTTTGCGTGTAAAGTAATGTTTTTTATCTTCAAACGCATCTACAATATAATATCGCTTTACCCGGTCCGCAATTCCAAAATCATGCTTAAATTGATAATAAGCATTATCGATCACACCATGACGGTCATTATACAGCCAAATTTCATGCTTTCTCTTTCCGGCTGCCTTGCGGTAAAAAAAGCCCTTGAAGTTGCGCCGTAGATAATGGGCCTCCATTTTTAGCTTTTGCAAAATGAACGCAAAGCCTGAAAGCTTTTGCACTGTAAAACCGGTAAAGATCTCTTCCTTCTTATCAAAATCGAGTTCTACCAGATCGTGGCCCTTCATCAATTTCCGTTGTTTTTTTCCGAATGCGGCACGCACTGTAAAATAATATCGAGTGGGATACCGCCTGCCCTCCAGTTCGATTTCAAAGGCAATGTGTGTATGCCCCTCTAGCGGGATATCGCAGGAAAACGCCCAAAAACGGTTGGTCTCCACCGAAGACTTGTACCTGCTGAAGGCCGAGGGCGTGAGCGCGACCGGAGTGCCGCCCCGATCCTGATCTAACTTGAGATAAAGGGAAATATCATAAAAATCGCTTGCCGGGCATTTAAGAAAACCCTCTAAATGGAGTGTGCCGCCGCGCAGCCGTGTTTTTCTGAATACCAGCTCCCCGCGATCTTCATCCACCCAAAGGTTCGCCTCGGAATGAACGGCAAACCGCTTTGGCCCAAAGCTGATTTGATAGGGCTCGCGCTTCATGCGTAAAAAATAATTCATATGGAACGGATCCACATGGGGAGAGGACAGGATCACGTCGTCGTCAACCAGGCCAATATAATAACGCAGTCTGTCTACCGCATGCTCAAACTCCGCAGCATCATAATGATAGGGATATAGTACATCCCCCTTTAATCGCCAGTTGAAATTATACAGCAGCAGAGCCTGCGCCACGCGATCCAGCCTACCATCCGGCAGACGGTAGGTATCGCTCAACAGCTGAAAAAAATAGAGGAAATGATCAAAACAATAATAAGGATGGTTTCCACTGGCCGTCGTTGCACCGGAATGACGAAAATAAAAATAGGAAGCTTCTCTGACATATCCAATTTTCTTTTTCTGCATGGAATTTTCCATGATATAAAATTGGTCTTCCGCCAGCGCCAGGCTTGTGTTAAAAAGCAAATTTTGCTCGAGCCTGTTTTTTACGCAGATATTCATGCTGCTCTGCGCAACATGAATATTTTCTTCCAGATCATATACGGCGGTTTCTTTCAAAATTTGATAGCGCGTATGCCCATAAGTTTTGCCTTCTTCATTGCGGTAATACAGGCGGTAGGTCAGAAGGTCGATTTCCTCATAATGCGCGTCAAAAAAAGCGGTGATCTCTTCCACTGCGTTTGCAGAAATTGTATCATCCGCATCCAAAAACAAGATATATTTCCCCTGAGCCGCTCGAATACCGGCATTGCGCGCCGCGGAGACTCCCTGGTTTTCCTGCGAAATTAAATTTACATTCTCATACTGCTGCGCAAACCGGCGGCAAAGATCCTCGCTGCCATCAGTTGATCCATCGTTGACAAGCAGCACCTCCATGCGGGGGAAACCAACCGTCTGCCCAAGCAGGCATTCCATGCAAGGCTCTATAAATGTTTCCGAATTAAAAATCGGAACGATCACGGATATATCATAAGGGAATGTCATCATCATCCTCCTCTACGAAATCAGGCCGAGGAGCCGCTCCACGGCATGTCCATCACAGGCGCTCATATAATCCTCTTTGAATTTCAGCACTTGTGCCGAGCATTTGCCATCCACACGCTGCACAGCGCTAATTAATTCACTGGTATTTGCCGCAATTGGGCCCGGCACAAAAGACCGATAAGGCTGATAAAAACCGCGTTCCTCATCATATGTATCCAGATCATAGGCAAAAAACACCATTGGGCGTTCCAACAGGGCATATTCAAAAATCAGCGATGAGTAATCTGAGATCAGCAAATCCGCCGCACACAGGCAAACATCAATCGGCAGATCTTTCGCCGTAAACACAAATGAATCCGCCACAGACGGCGTTTGCGCTTTATTTTGCTCTACAAACGGATGCAGCTTATTGAGAATGACATATTTCTCGCCCAGCGCTTCCCGCATGGCACTGTAATCCGGCAGGACGTCATTATGCGCATCGTACATGGAAGTCCCCCGGAAGGTAGGGGCATATAAAAGGATTTTCCGCTCACCGATTTCGGGAAAGCTGGCGAGCACGCGGCTGCGCGCCTGCGCAATAAAATCATGGTCAAAATAGCGATCTGTCCGCGCAACGCCCAGCGGCTTGATGAGGCTCTGATCGCAGTGGAAGGCATCCGCGTAGTAGGGAATCACCTTTTCCGCAGAAACGGGAACGTCCGTATAGGTATTGTGAATGGGATAGCGCTCAATCATACGGCCTTTCTTATCGCCCCAAGCGTTGCCGAGTGTGGAATAGCCCCACTTCTTAAAAGCACCGCACGCATGCCAAAGCTGAATGACCCGGGTTCCCTCCCGCGGCTTGACGGAATAAACCGGGAAATATAATCGCTTAAAAAAACACAACGGCAATGCGCATAATAATAGATAAACCGCAGGTAATTGCAGAAAGAACGCACTTGTGCGCTGATCGGGTTTCCCGCATGTTTCGGCTTCAGGCATAAAATACAGCGATAGCCGCGGCGGCGCAATTCGTCGTAGAGACACTGCATATTATCCGGCAACGATCGGACGCAGTCATTTGCAAAAACGGCCAGCTTCTTTTGCACAGGCCTTTTTGAAAAAAGGCGGTAACACCAGGGCCAAAAATGAAAATAGAGAAAATCCCGTTTCCGTTCCCGGGCTGCAAATTCATGCTCCATGCAACATCCATGCTCCTATGCAATTAAAATCGTTAAATTATGTTATATTCTACACGAAATTTAAGTATCATATATCCTTTACAGGAAATTACCCGCCGTTTTTTACGCTCAAAAGAATTTTCTCCATTTTTTAATTACGGGAGTAAAAAAATCATCTATTCCAATTGACTTTCCGCATAGAGCCCTTTAATATAAATACAACAAAAATGATCTTGAGGAGCGTGCGTTTTTTTGAGCGATCTAGTAAAAGTGCAAACATATCTGCAAACCATCGACGAAGTGATCGAAAAGGGCCCCTTCAAAGATAATTGGGAAAGCCTCTCCCGCTATGGCATCCCGGAGTGGTATGCACAGGCAAAATTCGGCCTGTTCGTCCACTGGGGGGTCTACTCCGTGCCTGCCTATTTCAATGAATGGTATTCGCGCGAAATGTACCAAAAAGGCCATCCGGCCCGCGTACATCATCTAAAAACCTATGGAAAGGATTTTGGCTACAAGGATTTCATCCCGCAGTTCACCGCTGAAAAATATGACCCAAAAGCCTGGGCGGACCTCTTTGCGGAAAGCGGGGCGAAATACGTTACCCCAGTCGGCGAGCATCACGACGGCTTCAAAATGTATCCGAGCGAGCTGTGCGAATGGAACGCCGTTAAGATGGGCCCGAAGCGGGATATCTACGGGGAGCTCAAACGGGAGCTGGAAACCCGCGGCGTGAAATACTGCTCCTCCAGCCACCGTGCCGAGCACTATTGGTTTATGAACGGCGGGCGCGAGCTTCCGGGCAGCGACGTGCAGGAGGAAGCCTACCGCGAATTTTACGGCCCTGCTGTTGCCAAGGCGAAGGATGACCCAAGCCGCCGCCCTGAGGGCTCCCTCGTCCCAACAAAGGAGTGGCTGGAGGATTGGCTCGCCTCCACCTGCGAGCTCGTCGACGTCAACCGCCCCTATACGGTTTATTTCGACTGGTGGGTGCGCCAACACGCCTTCCGCCCCTATATGAAAAAATTCCTGGCATATTACTACAACCGTTCCCGCGAGTGGGGCATGGAGGTTTGCGTTTTTTATAAGTGGGATGGCGTGATGTATGAATGCGCCGTATTGGATATTGAGCGTGGGCAGCTTCCTGCGATCAATCCCCGCCCCTGGCAAAACGACACTGCCATTGCCAAAAACTCCTGGGGCTACACAGAAGGGAACCATTTTAAAACACCCTATGAGCTGATCTGCAACCTCATCGACGTGGTTAGCAAAAACGGCTGCCTGATGCTTAACGTCGGCCCAAAGGCGGATGGCACAATCTGCGATGAAGAAGCCCATGCCCTGCGGGAAATCGGAAAATGGATGAAGAAAAACGGCGAGGCGATTTACGGCACCTCACCCTACCGGATTTTTGGTGAAGGCCCCTCCAATTCCGGCGGCTCCTTCCGGGAAAAGCTCACCTTTACCAAAAAGGATTTCCGCTTTACTTATCGGCCTGGTGAGCTTTATGTGTTTGCAATGAAGCCCAATGCGAAAAACGTTTACCGGATCAAATCCCTCGGCGCGAGGGACGATGCACTCAATTACGATATCCGCGGCGTGTCGCTGTTGGGGCATGATTGCAAAGTAAGCTACCACCAGACGGACAATTATTTAGAGCTACGCGCGGAGACAGCCGAGCAATTTGAATTGCCGGTCTGTCTAAAAATCGAAATCGACTAAGCCTCTTAAACAGCCTGCCAGGCAGGGAGAGGACGGCTAACCGCAATCCTCTCTGTTCCAAAACAGCAGTCCGTTTAGATGCCATTTTACTTCATTGAAATAGCGCTCCTCTGCATCCGTTGCCACATTGAGGAGCGCCGTTTTGCTCCTATTTTTCGAAAAAGCTCTTTTGGCTTCTTCCATCTAATCTGTCGCTTATTCTTCCAGCAATGCGTCAAGCGCCCTGAGCGCCTTGGATGCCTGTGTATCGAAATCACTAAAATTTTCGGTATAAGTTCGGTAATTTCCCTTGACATCAATTACACAGTTGTATAGATCCTCATACGCGGTATACGCCTCTTTTACCGCATCTCGAATTTCTTCCACTTCATCTCCCTTGAGCAGCGGCAGCTTAAGCAACTTCTGATACTTATCCTCCAGCACGGCGGTGCTTGCTTTTATCAGGCTGATTTCAGATGCATGATCCCGCTGCGCAGCCGCCACGGCGCTTTCAATGCTTCCGTATACAGAATAGCGGTTATAAATATAATCATTCCAGTTTTTGTGGATATCATTCCCAACATTCTCTAATTTTGCACCAGCCGAGATTGCTGTTGTATAAAACTCTTTGGCATTGGTCTTGTAAGAATGGATTTGCACAACCTGATAGGCAAAAAAACCTCCCACTGCTCCAAACAGAAGCAATACAGACAACATAATAGCAAAAATCATCGGCGTTTTTGATTTTTTGTGCGCAGGCGACTGGGCAGGGCTGACTCCTGTAAATGACTTCTGCTGTGCCTTGCAGCCACATTTTGCACAAAAGATCTGCCCTTGCCGGAGCTGTTCCCCGCAGCTTGGGCAAATCAAAGGCACTGAGGCATCTTTGGACATGCCGCATTTGGCGCAGAACTTATCCGCTTCGTTCCAGGGTGCGCCACACTGTGGACAAACAGCAGGGGTCTGCTCCTGCTCCGACCGCTCAGGCGAGCAGGCCGGATTAGAACAGCCGCCATGCTCCTCCCAACAGGCTTGATGATACAGCGCGCCGCATTGCGCGCATGTATGAGTATCCCCGTCTTTCAACGGCCGTTCGCAATAACAACACAGTTTCTCTTTTTCCTCCATCAAAATAATTCTCCCTCCTAATATTCCTGACGGAAATGCTCTACTTTCCCCCTTATCATACAAAAAAACGCATCCGATGGCAAGACCTTCTCCCTCAACGGATTCTTTATGCCCATCGTTGCCCCAGCCACTCCTGCGCCAGCATCAGCCAATGTGCAGGATATGGGTGCGCTTTGTCACAGGTGCGCAGGGAGCAATCCGCCAACCCATGATGCCCGGTTTCAAAAACATGCAGGTCAAAGCGCGCCCCATTCTGCGCAAGCGCGGATGCAAACAGCAGGCTATTCTGCACGTCCACACTTTTATCATCCGCCGTGTGCCATAAAAACACAGGCGGCATGATGCGTGGGATATGGTTTTCCAATGAAAGGAAGGCGCGCCGCTGCGGCGTATCCGGCGTTTTTCCGAGCAGCAGGCGGATGGAGCCCTCATGCGCTAATCCCCGACATGCCGTTAAAACTGGATAACACAAAACTGCCGCGTCCGGGCGAATGTTTCCACCTGCCGCCTCCGGGCAAACCGACGGTTTCTCCGCAAACACGCTTAATCCCGCCGCAACATATCCCCCTGCGGAAAATCCCATCACCGCAACCTTGTGGGGATCCACACAAAAGCGTTTTGCCTCGCCGCGAATCAGCCGCATGGCCCATGCGGCGTCGCAGATCGGCGCAGGGAACGCGGCCTGATCCCCCAAGGAATATTGCAGCACAAACACCTGATACCCCTGCGCTGCAAATGCATGGAAATCGGCTCCTCCTCCCGGTTGGAGCAGGCGGCAAAGCCGCCTCCTGGGCAGATAAGCAGTGCCGGACGGGCTCCTGAAAAGGCGCAGCGGTCCACCGCG
>ENA-OQDT01001273-OQDT01001273.1-human-gut-metagenome-genome-assembly--contig:-NODE-1273-length-15074-cov-2.424634_pt1 | contig 15074 bp, 18 predicted proteins | sample MGYA00242786_ERZ504617 | MGnify/ENA primary metagenome ERZ504617 (study PRJEB26092, sample SAMD00036337) | human gut metagenome | host: Homo sapiens | study: EMG produced TPA metagenomics assembly of...
ATTTAAAGATACCATGGAAAAGATCGGTGAGCCGGTTGCAGCTTCACTGGTCGTTGAAAATATAGAAGATGGTGTCGCGTTTGCAGATAAGATCGGATATCCTGTTGTTCTTCGTCCGGCATATACCCTCGGCGGAAGCGGTGGTGGTATCGCACATGATCAGGAACAATTGGAAGAAATCCTTGAGAACGGACTCCGTCTGTCACGTGTAGGACAGGTTCTTGTAGAACGCTGCATTGCAGGATGGAAAGAAATCGAGTACGAAGTAATGCGAGATAGTGCTGGAAACTGTATTACTGTATGTAATATGGAAAATATTGATCCGGTCGGAGTTCATACCGGTGACAGTATCGTTGTTGCACCTTCCCAGACTCTTGGAGATAAAGAATATCAGATGCTGCGAACTTCGGCACTGAATATCATTACAGAACTGAATATTACTGGTGGATGTAACGTACAATACGCATTAAATCCAGACTCTTTTGAATATTGTGTAATTGAGGTAAACCCGCGTGTAAGCCGTTCTTCTGCACTGGCTTCCAAAGCGACAGGATACCCGATCGCAAAAGTTGCTGCAAAGATTGCCCTTGGATATACACTGGACGAGATCAAGAATGCAGTTACAAAGAAAACTTATGCAAGCTTCGAGCCAATGCTTGACTACTGTGTTGTTAAGATGCCGAGACTTCCATTCGATAAATTTATCAGTGCAAAGAGAACATTGACGACACAGATGAAGGCTACCGGAGAAGTTATGAGTATTTGCGATAACTTTGAAGGAGCTCTTATGAAAGCGATCCGTTCTCTGGAGCAGCATGTAGACTGCCTGCTTTCTTATGATTTTTCAGCGCTTTCCAAAGAAGAAATTCTGGAAAAACTGGAAATCGTAGATGACCGCAGAATCTGGATGATCGCAGAAGCAGTCCGTAAAGGAATTTCATATGATGAGATCCATGCAATCACAAAGATCGACAAATGGTTCATCGACAAGATTGCGATCCTTGTTGAGATGGAACAGGCTCTGAAGACACAGGAACTCACGCCGGAACTTCTGAAAGAAGCAAAACGTATTGAATTTCCGGATAATGTTATTGCACGCCTGACTGGAAAAGATGAGAGAGAAATCCACAATATGCGTCATGCGAACGGAATCGTTGCAGCATACAAGATGGTTGATACCTGTGCGGCTGAGTTCGCGGCAGAGACCCCATATTATTATTCTGTATTCGGAAGCCAGAACGAAGTAGAAGAGACTTCCGGCAAAAAGAAAGTTCTAGTACTTGGATCAGGACCGATCCGTATCGGACAGGGTATCGAGTTCGACTTCTGTTCTGTACATTGTACATGGGCATTTGCAAAAGAAGGATACGAGACTATTATCGTAAATAACAACCCGGAAACTGTAAGTACCGATTTTGATATCGCAGATAAGCTGTATTTTGAACCACTTACTCCGGAAGATGTAGAGAGCATTGTAGACCTGGAAAAACCGGACGGAGCAGTGGTACAGTTCGGTGGACAGACAGCGATCAAATTAACAGAATCCCTGATGAAGATGGGAGTGCCGATTCTTGGAACTTCCGCAGAAGATGTAGATGCCGCAGAGGACAGAGAGCTCTTTGACGAGATCCTTGCACAGTGCAATATTCCACGTCCGAAGGGAGATACAGTATTTACCGCTGAAGAAGCAAAAGAGGTTGCCAACCGTCTCGGATATCCGGTACTGGTTCGTCCTTCTTATGTACTTGGCGGACAGGGAATGCAGATTGCAATCAACGATCATGATATTGATGAATTTATCGGAATCATCAACCGTATTGCACAGGATCACCCGATTCTGGTTGATAAATATTTGGTCGGTAAAGAAATTGAGGTCGATGCAGTATGTGACGGAACAGACATTCTGATCCCTGGTATTATTGGAACATATTGAGCGTGCCGGAATCCATTCTGGTGACAGTATTTCTGTATATCCTGCGCAGAGCATTTCTGAAGTGACAAAGCGTAAAATTGAAGAATATACAAAGCGTCTTGCAAAAGCCCTTCACGTAATTGGTATGATCAACATCCAGTTCATCGTATGTGGCGAAGATGTTTATGTCATCGAAGTAAACCCACGTTCAAGTCGTACCGTTCCTTATATCAGTAAGGTAACAGGTATCCCGATCGTTCCGCTTGCTACAAGAGCGATCATCGGACATAAGATCAGAGAAATGGGTTACACACCGGGACTTCAGAAAGAAGCTGATTATATTGCAATCAAGATGCCGGTATTCTCATTTGAGAAGATCCGTGGTGCAGATATCAGCCTTGGACCGGAGATGAAGTCTACAGGTGAGTGTCTGGGAATTGCAACTACATTTAACGAGGCACTTTACAAAGCGTTCCTTGGAGCTGGAATCAACCTTCCAAAATATAAGAACATGATCATGACTGTTCGTGATGAGGATAAGGGAGAAGCTGTCGAGATCGGACGCAGATTTGAGGCACTTGGCTACCGCATCTTTGCAACACGCGGTACAGCTGATGCATTAAAAGAAGGTGGCGTAAAAGCAATTCCGGTCAATAAGATTGAGCAGGAATCACCGAACCTGATGGATCTGATCCTTGGACACGAGATCGACCTTGTAATTGATACTCCTCCACAGGGAGCAGATCATGCACGAGATGGATTTGTAATCCGTCGTAATGCAATCGAGACAGGTGTCAATGTACTGACAGCTATGGATACGGCAAGAGCACTTGTGACAAGTCTGGAAAATACAGATATCCGTCAGCTTACACTGATTGATATTGCGAAAGTTGAATAAGATGTTATGAATACGGACAGGCAGGGATTGGATTCTCTGCCTGTTTGTGTTATGGAAAATGCAGGGACGAGACGGACGCTACAGTGGCAAAAGAATGTGAAGCTGTGTAGAGGATTTCGGATATTGGCTGGAATTGCGGGGAAGGAGTTTTATAGTGTGAAAACTATTGTATGTGTGGATAACCGGATGGGGATATGTTTTAATGGCAGGAGAGTGAGCCGGGACCGGATGGTGCCAGAGGATATTCTTGAGATGACGAGAGGGAATGTGCTCTGGATGGCGCCGGAGGCAGATAAGCTTTTTAAAGAAGTCTTTAAAGCAAAAGAAGAGGTATGCCGGGAAATTGGGACTGGGAAGAAAATACAGGACGCAGGGCGACTGGAGGATGAAAAAATGTGGAAGGTTGACCGGAATTTTCTGGAAAAGGCAGAAGAAGAGGATTTCTGTTTTGTTGAGGGGGAGAATCTGGCTGGATATGAGGGGAAGATTACAGAGATTGTTCTGTATAAATGGAACCGGGATTATCCGGCAGATGTATTTTTTGAGGTAGATTTAAGCAAGTGGAGACTGGAAGAGAGAAAAGATTTTTCCGGTTACTCCCATGAGAAGATTACAAAAGAAATTTACAACAGGCAGGGATTGCTATGAAGAAGAAAATTGGGAAAATGAGAGGTGTGCTGCTTCTGACGTTTGCATTGTTTCTGACAGCGTGTGGCACAGGTGGAGCAGATGCGCAAAGTGCATCATATGGAAACAGTCAGGCAGCAGTAGTTGAAAGGCAGTCGGGTAGCGGAGAAAATGAATCGACAGCAGGTGGCAGCCAGGATCCGGTGAGCGCTACATTGGATAATATTCCGGCATACAGCGGAACACCGTATGTAGTGATTGACGATAATGAACCGGATTTTACCGAAGATGAGCTGACAGATCAGTCTTATGAAAGCTACAGTGATCTGGATGAGCTGGGACGATGCGGCGTTGCCGCGTCCAACATTGGGACAGATCTGATGCCGACCGGGAAAAGAGGAAAGATTGGACAGGTGAAACCGTCCGGGTGGCAGACAATAAAATTTGACAATGTGGATGGAAAATATCTTTACAACCGTTGTCATCTGATAGGCTATCAGCTGACGGCAGAAAATGCAAACGAAAAGAATCTGATTACAGGAACCCGCTATATGAATGTGGATGGGATGCTGCCATTTGAAAATATGGTTGCCGACTACATCAAAGAGACAGATAATCATGTAATGTATCGTGTCACACCGGTATTTGAAGGGGAGAATCTGGTTGCATCCGGAGTTTTAATGGAAGCAGAATCAGTGGAGGATCATGGAGAAGGTGTGAAATTTAATGTGTATGTCTATAATGTACAGCCGGGAATTACGATTGATTATGCAACGGGAAAGGCAGTGCTTTCCGATACGGATGCGTCAGTGGGTACGGGAAAAACCAGTGGAAATACAGAGAAAAAGATGTATGTGTTGAATGAAAATACAAAGAAGTTCCATACGCCGGAGTGCTCAGGAGTAAAAGATATCAAAGAAGGAAATAAAAAAACATTTACAGGTTCAAGAGAAGAACTGATTAAAGAGGGGTATATCCCGTGTGGGAGATGTAAACCGTAAGAGGAAAATAAAAGAAAAACTGCATATTCTGCGAAAAATATAAAACAAACGGGAGATTTTTAAACAAAATCTCCCGTTTTCTGCTATAATAGAAAACATACTTAATGAATATACATTAGAGGAAATGTGTAAAAGAAAAAGGAGGAACTTTCTCATGAATACTTATCATATGGGAACAAAATGCGTGCAGGGAGGATATACACCTGGAAATGGAGAGCCGAGACAGGTTCCGATCATTCAGTCTACGACATTCAAATACAATACAAGTGAAGATATGGGAAAATTATTTGATCTGGAGGCATCCGGATATTTCTACACCCGTCTGCAGAATCCGACTAATGACCACGTAGCGGCAAAGATCGCGGCGATGGAAGGCGGAACAGCTGCAATGTTGACTTCTTCCGGACAGGCAGCGAATTTCTTTGCTATGTTCAATATCTGTGAAGCAGGAGATCATATTGTGGCTTCCTCTTCGATTTATGGTGGAACCTTCAATCTGATCAGTGTGACAATGAAGAAAATGGGAATTGACGCAACATTTGTTTCTCCGGATGCAACAGAAGAAGAATTAAATGCGGCATTCCAGCCAAATACAAAGCTGATGTTTGGTGAGACGATTGCCAATCCTGCACTTACTGTTCTGGATATTGAGCTTTTTGCAAAGGTTGCGCATGCGCATAGTGTACCGCTGATCGTGGATAATACCTTCCCGACACCGGTCAACTGTCGTCCGATCGAATGGGGAGCAGATATTGTGACACATTCGACTACAAAATATATGGATGGACATGGAGCAGCAGTCGGTGGAGCAATCGTAGACAGTGGTAAATTTGACTGGATGGCTCATGCAGATAAATATCCCGGACTTTGCACACCGGATGAAAGCTATCATGGAATTACCTATGCTGAGAAATTCGGAAAAGAAGGCGCATTTATCACAAAATGTACTTCTCAGTTGATGCGTGATCTCGGATCGATCCAGGCACCACAGAATGCATTTATCCTGAATCTCGGACTGGAATCTCTTCATGTGCGTATGCCAAGACATGTGGAGAACGGACAGGCTGTCGCAGAATTTCTGGAGCAGCACCCAAAGGTTGCTTATGTCAATTATCCGGGACTTCCATCTAACAAAATACTATGAAAGAGCAAAGAAATACATGCCAGACGGGGGCTGTGGAGTGGTATCTTTCGGATTGAAAGGTGGAAGAGAAGCTGCTTCCGTATTCATGCAGAATCTGAAGCTTGGAGCGATTGAAACCCATGTGGCAGATGCCAGAACCTGTTGCCTGAACCCGGCAACATCCACACATCGCCAGATGAATGATGAGCAGTTAAAAGAAGCAGGAGTTCCGGCAGAACTGATTCGCATCAGTCTGGGACTTGAAGATAAAGAGGATCTGATCGCAGATATTTCTGCGGCACTTGACGCAATTCAATAATCGTGTCACAATGACAGATAAAGAAATCTGATCAGACAGGAGGAAAAGAGTCATGACAAAGAAATCAGAAAGACAACCAATCAAAGCAGAAAATGTAGCGGGTGGCGCAGGCTATATCCTGAAGGAAGAACTGATCAAAGGTGAACAGCTCGGCGCGTACTGCAAGATGTTCAATGAAGTAACGTTAAAACCTGGATGTGAGATCGGATATCATGAGCATCATGGAGAGACTGAGACTTACTATCTGACAAAAGGGGAAGGCATTTACAATGATAATGGCAAAGAATATCCGGTGGAAGTTGGTGATGTGACTTTCTGCGCAGACGGAAATGGACATGGCATCAAGAATGCGGGGAAAGAAGATCTTGTGTTTGTGGCGCTTATTTTGAAAGAATAGTGTGAAGAGGGACGGATCCCGGCGCAAATGATATTGATCGTCACCTATGAAACTGTCACTGGCAGTTTCATACGGATGCATGGCAACTCCGAAGCTTGTACAAAAAAGGGGATGATGTTCGTGTGAACACGGACACCACCCCTATTTTTTTGCGCTCTTAGCCGCAACGATTCAATATCATTTGCGCCGGGATCCTGTGCTGCTCAAAATTTTTAGAAATAAGAGTTGGCGATTTAGTGAATGGTCTTCTTGTGGGGATAGGAAACATTATGCAAAGAAATCCTGTATTCCTTGAAGCAGTCTCTTATTATCTTCCGGAGCCATAATGCAGAACCGGAAGTATTCCCCGCCCAGTTCTTTGAAGCTGGAGCAGTCTCTCACCATCAGACCCTGCTTGATCAGAAATTCAAACACATCCGCAGAAGTAACTCCCTCTTTTTCAATCTTTACTAGTACAAAATTCGCATAAGCAGGATACACAGTCAGCACATTGATTTTGGAGATTTCAGTGCACATTTTGTCTCGCTCGGAGAGGATCAGATCCCGTGTTTTCCGGATATACTCCTGATCCTGGAGCATTTTCTCACCAGCGTAAGCGCCGAGGCTGTTCAGACTCCATGGGTTCTGCATCAGCAGAAGATCCTGAAGAAACTGGCTGTTACTGGTTGCACCGTAGCCGAGGCGGAGACCAGGTGCGGCATAAAATTTGGATACGCCACGGAGAATCATCAGATTATCAAAACTGCTGATCAGAGACATGGAAGAAATTTCATTAATATCCGGTGCAAATTCAACGTAAGTCTCATCGATCATCAAGAAAGAGCCAGCCTCCCGGCAGCAGTCCAGAATGGTCTGGATCTCAGGCATTTTGAGAGCGGACGAAGTCGGATTGTTCGGGTTACATAATATCACCAGATCATAGCCCTTCCTGATTTCTTCGCAGAAGGCATGGATATCAAGATGGAACAGATCTGACTCTTTTAACAGGTAAGTATGGATGGAACTTCCCACCAGATCCAGTTCACGTCCATACTCGGAATAAGTTGGTCCAAGAACCAGCGTTTTTTGTGGTTTCCGTGTCTGGATCAGGAGAGAGATCAGCTCGGTAGAACCATTTCCGACGATTACATGTTCCGGTAAAATCTGGCAGTAATCGGCAATCACTTTCTTCAAAGTAGTGTAATTTCGGTCCGGATAACTACTGAGAAGATCCAGATGTGCAGCAAGATCTTTTTTCAGGTTTTTGGATAATCCAAGTGGGTTGACATTGGCTCCAAAGCAGACGATCTCGTCCACCGGTACATGATAAAATGCGGCGACAGCAGCGGTGTCACTTCCATGAAACTGCGGTTTTGCTTCCATAAATAGTATTCTCCTTTGTGTATAACAAAAATCTGTGAATTAAAAAAATCGGGTATTCCGCATTGCCTGATATGCAGAATAATGTTATAATTTATTATAATGTCTTTTTGAAAAAATGCAATGCAGAAGTAGGTGGCAAGCTTGAAGAATAAAATAAAAAAATTTTTCCAAAGGAGATTTTCGAACTGTTCATCCGGAGATTGTACTGCCGGTAACGAATCTTGAGATGACGATCGGGGAAGGAGAGTCCTGCCAGGGAAGTTTCATTTTGAAGAACAGGAAAGAAGGAGATATCAGAGGACTTGTATATTCTTCTTCTTTTCGTATACATTTAGAAGAACAGGGATTTGAGGGCAACCCGGTGGAACTCCGTTTTACTTATGATGGAAGCGGACTTGCTCCCGGGCATGTTGAACAGGGAAAGTTTACGATTGTATGTAATGGTGGAGAATTTGAGGTAAACTTTACTGCGATCATTGAAAAACCATCAGTCGAGACTTCCTGTGGAAGAGTACAGAATATCCGTGATTTTAAAAGGCTGGCGATGGAGAACTTTATCGAGGCACACCGTCTTTTCAGATCACGCGATTTTTATGACGTGATAAAGTATGAAGAGCCAAGGATAAAGGCACTTTATGATAATATTAGGAAATGGTCTCTCGGTGAGCAGGCGATGGAAGAATTTCTGGTCGGAATCAAACAGAAAGAATGTATTTTCCTGACAATGGGACGGAATCAGAGAACTTTCCGCAATTTAAAAGAAGCAACCCGTGAGATTATTCATTTTACAAAGAATACTTGGGGATTTATGCCGGTGAAGGTGCATGTGAGCGGTGATTTTATCCAGATTGGAAGGGATAACTTTACAACGGACGATTTTGTGGGAAATCTGTTTGATTTCAGTTATATCATTCATCCGGAAAAGGCTCATGCGGGAAATAATTATGGACAGATTGTTTTTGAAAGTCCGTATGAATCGCTGACCTATGAGGTAATGTTGGCCAATCACAAGGATCATGCAGAGAACAGACGTGTGGCAGATAAGACGATTGCATCAATCATAAAGGATTTCCTTGCGTGTAATGCGGAAGGAAAGGATCTGACAGCCTGGGCGGACGCAACAAGAGAAAAACTGAAGGGACTGGATATATATTCAGAAGACGGAGATGTTTATCCACTGTTTGATGCACATCTTAACCTGCTCTGTAAGGAGCCGGACAAGGCCAGTGGTATTCTGGATGATTACAATTACAGCCGTTTCTCAGTGAATAAGGATTCGGTCATTTCATCGTATTATCTGTATCTGACTGCGCTTTTTGAGAAAAATCAGGCAGCCAGGTTAACAAAGCAATTGAAGAACTGAATAAGGCATATATGAAAGAACCAACTTCATGGGAGCTTGTGTGTATGCTGATTGACATTGATCCGGAATATAAAAACTACAGCAAAAAATTACAGGTTCTGGAACGCCACTGCAGCAACGGTGCGAACCAAGGTAATTCTGTACTGGCAGGCATACCGGTGTTTTCTGGAGAAGCCAACCTGTCTGAAAAAAGGCTCTCGGCATTTGAAGTACAGATTCTCAATTTTGCGCAGAAGCACGGAGTTCTGACAAAGGAAATTGCGCTTTATATGGCGAACCTTGCATCCCAACAGCGGACTTATGATAAGAATCTGGATGTTGTGATGCAGAAGGTTTATCGGATTTTCCCGGATCCACAGATTCTGACAGCAATTTGTACCCATCTGATCCGTGGCAATCGGACAACACCGGAATGCTTCAAGTGGTATGCCTTGGCAGTAAAAGAAGATCTGAAGATTGCGCAGCTTTTTGAATATTAATATGATGACTGTGGATGACAAATATCTGGACAGACAGTTTCCAAAATCCGTATTACTTTACTTCCGGCATGGAAATACACTGGAATATAAAAAAAGCAGCGGTGTTGTATGCAAACTGATTAACTGTGAGGAAGAAAGCAGTGAGCTTTACAGTGCTTACAGAGAGCAGATGGAGCGGTTTGCCTGGATGCAGCTTGAGTAATCGAAAGGATCAATGATATTCTGCATATTATTTACAAACGCTGCTGTACTGAGCGGGATATGACACCGGAAAGAATCCGGGCAGTTTATGATATCTGCCATGCTTATGAGATTAAGACAACGGTAAAGAACATGGCGTTTGTCATGGTGATCGAGCCTGACGGAACGATCAGTCAGAAAGTACAGTACAGTGCGGATGGAGTGATTGTATATTTATACAATAAAGACGCACGGATTGTCTGGGAATCAAAAGACGGCCGCCATTACATTGATTCCATTCCATATGAGACTATGAGGATGTTCTATGAGAACCGGTATATGGAAATCTGCAAAAAATATCAGGAAGAGCATGAGGAAGAGGAACGGAAGAAAGAGAAAAAAGAACTGACCTGGGATATGCTTAGAGAGCACGGGCTGGAGATGGCAGATGAAAAAGAAGTGTTTAAAATGTGCAGTATGCGCCTGCGTGAAGAAGGTACGGAGGAGGATGATTTTCTTCTGGCATTATGCTTTGAACTGTTTCTGAAAGATCAGTATGATAAGCAGACGCTGTCTTATCTTGCTGAGTATTATTGTGGATCGACCCGTAATATGAAGAAACTCTGGCATGTGGCAAGAGATTATGATATTACAACCTACAAGCTTTCAGAAAGAATCATTACGCAGATGCTTTTCTCGGAAACTATGTTTGGTGAGGAAGAAATTTTTGCGGATTATTATGAAGGAAGAACGTATTTCCGTTTAAAGAGAGCATATCTTGCTTATGTTTCAAGAGAATATGTGGTGAACGGACGCCAGGTAAAAGGATGTATTTTTGTAATCATCGCAAATGAATACCGCAAAGAGGAAGATCTTCCGGATATCTGTAAGATCGCCCTGCTAAAATATTATTCCAGCAGGGAAGTGCATCAGGAACTGGAACCGATGCTACGGGAATTCCTGCGCGAAATGTGTGAAAAACAGCTGTATTTTTCTTTCTATTTGAAGTATCCGGAGAACTGGCTCAGAGAAGTGCAGCTTTATGATAAGACGATGATCGAATATCACGCAAAACCTGGAAGCAAAGTGGCAATTTCCTACCAGATACGGAAAGGCGAAAGTGATAATATGAATTATCAGGAAGAAATACTGCTTCCGGCATATGAAGACACTTATATCAAGAGCTTTATTTTGTTTGGTGATGAATCTCTGCGTTATTATTTTACAGAGACGAATAAGGATAAGGTGACGGTTACGGAAAAAAGTGACTATAAGCCGCGTGAGGTGAGACCAATCGGAAAATTTGGAAGACTGAATGATATGACATCACTGAAGAATGAAGCACTGGCAATCGCGATGAAGGAATTTGCAACAGAAAAACAGCTTGCTGAGGATATTTTTGTTGCTTACTAAAGGAGGAAATACTTCATGACACATGGAAGTATTATAGGATATGACATCAATGCAAAGATGTGTCAGATCAGTTATTATAATGAAAAAACACAGGAACCGGAGACGGTGGATACCGGAATTGAAAAGAGAACAATCAGATTCCTCTGGTGATGAACTATTATAAAGAGACCTGGACTTACGGAAGACAGGCAAGAAGGATGTCTACGGTAAGGGACAGTATCTGCGTGGAAGGGATCTGGGAGTGTGCGCTTGGCAATAGGAAAATTGAGGTAGACGGACAGGAATATGAAGGCGTCCAGCTGTTGGCGGATTTTGTAAAAGTACACGTTGAACGGATTTGAAGAAATTGAAAAGCATCACGTTTACAGTCCCGGAGAAAAACGAAGACATCCGCGTCTTGCTGAAGGGAATCGGACAGAAACTCGGAGTGGCAAAGGAAAATATTTATGTTCAGGACTACAAGGAAAGCTTCTGTCATTATATGTTTAACCAGCCGAAAGAATTATGGCAGTATGAAGCGGCACTTTTTACTGTGACGAGGATGTGATCCGGGCATATATGTTGCGGGAACTGAAGAACAGTTCGCAGAAAAGCAGAGAAAGCTTTGTGACGGTGGACAAGGTGGCAGATGCACGTATGGAAGAACTGGAAGCAGTTTATCCGGTGCTGCATGTTGAGAAGGCAAAAGCGGCAGATGAGCATTTTAAACGTTTTTATCCAGAGTGTATTCAACAAGAAGATGATCTCTTCTGTCTTTTTGACAGGAGATGGATTTGAAAATAACTGGTATCCGAATTCTCTGCGCGTTCTCTGTAACGGACGCCGTGCGTTTATGGGAAATAATCTGTACAGTAAAGGAGCGTGTTATACAGCGCAGCGCAGAAAAGAGGAACAGTCAGATGCGCCAGTCTACCTGGATGAGACAAAACTGACCGAGCAGATTTCCGTGCGGATGCGCGTGAATGGAGAAGAAGGCTGGTACCCACTGGTATCCTGGGGCAATCACTGGTACGAATCAGACAGACAGTTCGAGGTGCTTCTTGGTGATACAGAGGATATTGAGATCCATGTAGATTCTCTGGTGACCGGCAGGCATCTTGTGGAGTCGGTTTCTCTGAAAGGTATGCCGGACCGGAAAAACTATGCGCTTCGTCTGAAAATTAGTACATTCTTCTCGGATGAAAAGACCTGTCATATTATTTTTGAAGATATGGGATTTGGCGAATTTTTTGCGCCATCAGGATTCCGGTTGGAGAAGATCATTGAATTAGGAGGCAGCAATGGGCAGTTTAATTCTTTGTCATAAGAAAAAGGCAAAACATCCCTATGAAATTTCGAGGATCCATACAAGGATCAGTACACTGGAAGAGCTGTGTTATTATCTGTGCAACAATCTGTATCTGATCGATTATACGATCATGAATGAGCAGCTCTGCAGATGGATCGCAGATGAACTGGAAATGCAGGATCTTGCAGTAAAGCTGGTGGAACTGATCCGGAATCATGGTTCCGTGGAGAAATTTGTGGTTCTTGTGCTACATGAATCCAGAATCTACACACCGGGTGAAATGGCACACATCCAGAATGTTCTGGAGAAACTCAAGAACCAGAAAGAAGTAGAACGTCAGAAATACAAAGCAGATAAGCTGATGGAAAGTGGAGAACTGGAATCGGCAATCCTGGTTTACATGTCGATCGTCAACGGAGAAAAGGATGATTCGGTAGATAAGCGTTTTTATGGTCGCGTGTCTGCGTGTCTTGCCGGAGCATATGGGAGAGCATTTCTGTATGAAGAGTCGGCGAGAATGTATGAGAAGGCGTATAAGATCTGTGAAGATAATAAAATGCTCGAAGGTTACCTGTATGCAAGTTCCAGATACATGCCGCAGGATGAATATCAGAAGATGGTCATGGGCAATGAAATCCTTTTGGAAATTGACAACAAACTTACAGAAAAGATAGAAAAAGTGAGAGAAAATATCAACATCGAACCGTCAAAGGAACTGTTTGAAGAATGGAAAAAAGAGTACAGAAGAGCATAGTGTACGGGAGAAAGTTCAAGGCTGTGTATTGATTTTCGGAAAATCATGTATTATACTCTCTATGTAAAAATTAAGCGGATACAACAAATAGGAGAAGACAAAATCGATGAGCGAACTTGAAAGAGTAGAGACTGGTTTAGGTGAAGAATGTGGTGTATTCGGTGCCTATGATATGGATGGTGGCGATGTTGCGCCGTCAGTGTACTATGGTTTGTTTGCCCTTCAGCACAGAGGGCAGGAAAGCTGCGGAATTGCAGTGACAGATACCTATGGCAAGCGGAAAGTTCATTTCAGAAAGGGACTAGGACTAGTCAATGAAGTATTCGATGAGGAAGAACTTGGCAAATTAAAGGGAAACCTTGGCGTCGGACATGTGCGGTATTCGACAGCAGGGGGAACCCGTGCGGAAAATGCACAGCCACTGGTTCTGAATTATGTGAAAGGTACATTGGTGATTGCCCATAATGGTAATCTGACGAATGCGATCGAGCTTCGTCATGAACTGGAATATACCGGAGCAATCTTCCAGACAACGATTGATTCGGAAGTGATTGCCTATCATATTGCAAGAGAGCGTCTGAAGGTTTCAAAGGCAGAGGATGCGGTCAGGAATGCAATGAAGAAAATTGAAGGCGCATATGCACTGGTTGTATCAAGCCCGCGTAAGATGATCGGAGCGAGAGATCCATTTGGTCTCAAACCACTCTGTATCGGCAAGCGAGATAATACCTGGTTCCTGGCATCGGAAAGCTGTGCCCTTGCAGCAGTTGGTGCAGACTTTATCCGTGACGTGGAACCGGGAGAGATTGTCAGCTTTACAAAGCATGGAGTATCTTCGGACAAAAGTATGCAGATTCCACTTGAAAAGCAGGCACGTTGTATTTTTGAGTACATTTATTTTGCACGTATGGACAGCGTAATCGACAACATCAATGTATATCATGCAAGGATTGTTGCAGGAAAGGCTCTTGCACAGTCTTATCCGGTAGAGGCTGATCTGGTTGTCGGTGTGCCGGATTCCGGACTGGTTGCGGCAAAAGGATATTCGGAATATTCCGGAATCCCTTACGGTATGGCATTCCACAAGAACAGTTATGTAGGAAGAACCTTTATCAAGCCGAAACAGAGTCAGAGAGAGTCCAGTGTGAAGATCAAACTGAATGTTATTGAAGAGGTTGTACGGGGCAAGCGTATTGTTATGGTAGATGATTCCATCGTCCGTGGAACGACCTGTGCAAATATCATCAAGATGCTCAAAAAAGCAGGAGCAAAAGAAGTTCATGTAAGAATCAGTTCGCCACCGTTTTTACATCCTTGTTATTTTGGTACAGATGTACCGTCGAATGATCAGCTCATTGCTCATTCACATACAACGGAGCAGATCCGTGAAATGATCGGAGCAGATTCTCTTGGATATATGGAAATAGATAAGCTGAAAGACATGGTTGGAGATCTTGGATACTGCGATGCATGTTTTACAGGAAATTACCCGATGCGCGTTCCGGGAAAAGATATTTCCCACGCGTTTGAGTCAGAAGAATAGGGAGGATAAGACTATGGGATACGACAAGTATGTAAGTCCGCTTTCAGAGCGGTATGCCAGCAAGGAGATGCAGTATATTTTTTGCTCCGGACATGAAATTTAAGACATGGAGAAAACTCTGGATCGCACTTGCAGAGACAGAAAAAGAGCTGGGGCTCAATATTACAGATGAACAGATCGCAGAACTGAAAGAGCATGCAGAGGATATCAATTACGATGTCGCAAAAGCGCGTGAAAAAGTAGTGCGCCATGATGTGATGTCTCATGTATATGCATATGGACAGCAGTGCCCGAAAGCAAAAGGGATCATTCATCTGGGAGCAACTTCCTGTTATGTAGGTGATAATACCGATATCATTATCATGGCAGAGGCTCTGAAACTTGTTAAGAAAAATGCTGGTTAATGTTCTGGATG
>ENA-OQDT01001276-OQDT01001276.1-human-gut-metagenome-genome-assembly--contig:-NODE-1276-length-15047-cov-2.341890_pt1 | contig 15047 bp, 16 predicted proteins | sample MGYA00242786_ERZ504617 | MGnify/ENA primary metagenome ERZ504617 (study PRJEB26092, sample SAMD00036337) | human gut metagenome | host: Homo sapiens | study: EMG produced TPA metagenomics assembly of...
TGTAAATCATCAATTTTAGGAATCTGTTGAATATAGTTTTTATACTCATCTATTGCCTCATCATCCGATTTCGCATAACAAGAATAACGATATTGCTTTCTTGCATTTTCTAAAATAACATATATTTTCACTTTGAAAAACAGAGCATACGGTCTGTCTAAATCATCTTCCGCTATATCTACATAATCCCGATATGATGAAAAAGAAAAATCCGCACCATAAGTATCTTCTTTGCTCAATTTCAAGGTTTCCTGTTTTTTCGCATTTTCAACGCTTTGCATATCACAGAAATCTGACAACTTTGAAGTTACATAGTCTATAACAAACGTCAACATTTCTTTTCGTGTTCTTAAAGAATTACATTTCGAACTAAGTTCATAAAGCTTTTGTTACAATATGCTTCGCAATCACACGTGCTTCGTCTTCGCTGTACGCTGACATTTTTTCCTGTACATCCTCACTGTTCAACAACTCGTTGTTGATAAGTTCAATGACCAGGCGTGCTTCTTCACGCTTTAATTCTGCTTCTTTCGCAGCCATTTCTTTCTTCATTTTTTCAAGTTCTGCACGAACATTTTTTAAATTACTCATATACTGTTACCTCTACTTTCTATATAAATTTTGTAAACTTATTTTCTCTGATACTTGAAATATAACACATTTTGATGTGTTTTCCTACCTACAGTGTTAACTTTATTTTTATAACGTGTCTCACTAAAAATTGTGTATGAAAAAACAGGTGACATACAAAACTATGTAACATCACCTGTTCCATGTTAATTTATTCAGTTGTTCTTATACAAAACATCTTCTGCAACAGACCTTTTTTCAGTTCTTCCCACGCAGCTAATGTTGCTTTCTGCTTCTCGATTACTTCATCAAAAGACACAAGACAATCAGCAATTTTTTGTTGCTCGTCTTTATTGATAGGATATGGAACAATTAAGTCTGATAATGTACCAAGTTTAATATATGGCATAGCACCTTTCTGTAATTCAGATGCAATTCTTCTAGGCAAATTCATATCAATAACTGTCTTTAAGTAATATGGATTCTCTGTAAAATGTTGCAACACATAAGTTCTCTGATAAGCATCAAATCTTCCATCATAAATTTTAGTATGACCTACATCACCATTACCTGCAATCAGGATAGCAACGCCCTCAAACGAATACGTATCAATCGAACTATCTTCTCTTGCACAAGTAAAAAATTTATACTTCCCATTTTCTTTAGCTGCACTAGCATCCAATTTACCAGTTTTAATAGAACAACAATCGCCTAACTTCTTCTTTTCCCACTCAGGAAAATCACTTCCATCAGCAGCTTTGAATCTTACTTCCTGACTGAACAGCTTCTGCATCACACCTTTTTTACGTTCTTCCCATGCAGATACAGTTTCTTTTTGTTTCTCGATTACTGTATCAATCGTTGATAAAAGCTCTGCAATTTTCTGTTGTTCTGGAAGTGATGGCATATTCACTGTTATCTTTAACATTGAATCTTTCAATAATTTTTTTCTACTGGCTCCTGCTAACTGCGTCCATTTTCTTATATCTTTGTGTTCCAATGACGCAAATAAGAAATACGAATTTCCATTAGCTCTTAATACATGTGCATGATTATTTACCCAACTTTTCCCGGTAACATACTGAGCGATTGATTTTGTCTGAAAATCATCAAACGCATCCCCATCTTCAAGCAATAATACAAGCTCTTCATCAAATAAATAATCATCTATATACCCTTGAATACCACCAGCACCATAATAAGGAATTACGCCCACTCGCTTCTTTCGTTCTTCGGCATTTACAGGAACACGTTTGTTATCCAAACATTCTGCCACTTCATCAATCGTCTTTTCTTCCCAATCAGGAAATTGACTTCCATCAGCAGCTTTGAATCTTAACTTAGGTACAGCCATCCAATCACCTCTTTCCAAGGTTCAATCCACAAATCTGTTCTGCAAGTTTCTCAGATAAATCTGATTCATCATGCCAACTGATTGTCTGAACCTGTTTAATATCAAATGTATATTCGTAAAATCACTATCCTTACAGGTGAAAATGACTGTCTTTCCTAATGCTTTTGCATAGCCAGCTTCATAATACACGCCAAGATTCTGTGTTGTTAAATCAGCAACAAGAAACTTGCAATTATGGATATGTTCAAGCATGACATTATAAATATTCTCGCTATGAAAATCTTTATCCAAGAAATACGGTTCATTTTCTGTACTTGTCAATGCTGTACGGATTCCTTCTCTAATCACTGCCACACAATCACATTTCTGCTCATTCATAGGCATTGATACAAACACCTGTCCTGCTGCATCATCTGTAAAATCTACAACAGGTGCATCCACGTGTTTCTTACAAATATTTGCAATGACTTTCAACTGGTCATCCGTGGCATTAGTAATCATGAAATCATGCAATTTTTCAAGATTATCTGCATGGACACTGGAAGATGCACCGATAAATTTCCCTGACGAAATATTAAACCATGCAAGTACATCTTCAATTACACCATGTTTCCCCCATGTATAATATTTATCATCTGATTCTGCATATTTAGCAAATTCATTAAAAATCATTTCAGCGTTCATTTTCTTCCACCTGCCTTTACAGTCCAAGCTGTCTCATAAAACTTTCAGCCTTATCAATCGTAGCTTTTGTTTCAGAATCCAGTGTCTTAATCTGAGCTTTCACAGCATCCAAATCCACAGGTTCTTCTTCCTCGAATGTATCAACATATCTAGGAATGTTTAAGTTATATCCGTTCTCGATAATCTCACTCATATCTGCTTTATGAGCAAATTTATCTACATTTTCACGCTTTGCATATGCATCTACAATCTTATCAATGTGTTCCTGTTCCAAGACATTCTGATTCTTTCCAGCCTTGAACTCTTTCGATGCATCAATGAACAGAATATTTCCTGAATTGCCGTTTCTCTTGCTTTTCAGCACCAGTACACACACCGGGATTCCTGTTCCATGAAACAGATTTGCTGGCAATCCGATAACAGCATCCAGACGATTCAGGTCTTTAATGATATATTTTCTGATTGCTTCTTCTGCACCACCACGGAACAATACACCGTGTGGCAGCAATACAGCTACACGACCATCAGAATCATCCATGTGGTAAATCATATGTTCTACAAAGGCAAGGTCAGCCTGTCCCTTCGGTGCCAGCTTTCCAACTCCGCTGTATCGTGGGTCATCTTCAAATTTCTTATCAGCTGTCCACTTCAAGCTATACGGTGGATTGCAGACCTGTACAGTCAGCTTCAAATCATCACCATATTTATCATCTTTCAGCGTATCACCTTTGTAAATATCAAAAATTCTGCCAATCTACACCATGCATAATCATGTTCATTCTTGATAAGTTGTATGTTGTAGCGTTCAGCTCCTGTCCATAGAAATGACCAACTTTATGTGTGGTCAAATGCTTCTGAACTTCTAACAGCATGGATGCAGAACCGCAGGTACAGTCACCGACGGTCTTTGCTTCATCCAGTCCAAGGGATGCAAGTGTAGCACAAAGTCTACTCGGTCCGGCAGGTGTGAAAAACTCTCCACCTTTCTTCCCGGCATCTGAAGCAAACAGACCAATCAGAATCATATATGCTGTACCCAGTACATCAAACTGAGAATCCTGTAAGTCAAAATCAATGTCTGAGACCTTGACCATGACACGACCAATCATATCTGTACGGTCTGCCACTGTCTCTCCAAGACGTGCATCCTGTAAACGCATATCATTGAACAATCCATCAAATGCTTTGTTGGATTCATGACCCATTGTAGAACCTACAAGGTCATTGATTGCTTTTTCAAAATCTTCCACGCTGAACCTATCAGCATCATTCTCAAATTTTGTAATCTTACGAATCAGGTTACGGAACAGATTTTCCGGCTTGATGACATATCCCAGTTTGGATAAAGACCAGTCTTCTACAACAGGTCTGTAATCATCATCCGCAAATGCTTCTTCGTATGTCACACCGTCATTTTCAAGGATTTCTGCCATGTACATTTCTGTACGTTCTGACAGATAACGATAGAAAATTACTCCAAGAATATAATTCTTGAACTCGCTGGCATCCATCTGTCCTCGTAATTCGTTGGCAATCGCCCAGAGCTTTTGAGAAAGCTCATTTGCCTGTGCCTGATATGTATTTGTATCTGCCATAATTATTCTCCCTCTGCTTTGTATTTGTTATAGGTCTCTGTTACAAATGTCTTCACTGATTTTGTCAGCTTCGTCATTTTCAGAAGACCCAGCTTGTATGCTGTCAATCTCTTACGAATATCATCATCTGAAATCGTACCGTGGAACACATATTCCGTAAACAGTTCTGATACAATCATGTAATCAATCCTGTTATCAAACGCAAATTCTTCCATGTCAGCCTTCATCTGCTCTTTCTCGAACTGAGTAAATGCTTCCATAATATCTGCATCCTCTGGCAAATCATAGAATCTGGTCAAAATGAACTGTCTCATGACCTCTTTCTTGAGTCTTAACGATTCATTATCAGAACGCTCAATCTCACGCAGAATCAAATCAACATCCTGCTGCTTTTCTTCCTCTGTCTTGTCGTGAGTATTCGCATTTTTCAGCAGATTCAGGATATACACGACATTGATACGGTCAGTACGGACAAGCTCAATATCGAAATCCACATCTACTGGTACAGGTACTTTCGGATTTGGATTGTGTGTCTGGTCTTTGTAATACAGATACCAGCTCTTGAATCCTTCGTATTCATTCTCATCCATCACAACAGCAAGGTCATCCCAGTCAAACTTAGAAAATGTCTTCAAAGTGGCAAGGGTCTTTGCCATTGAACGGAACGCAATGATAAACATACGGATTTCATCTTCTGACTTGAGCTGACCAGCTGCATCCACATCCGCTGTAATCTTTCTCAGTACAGGTTCCTGATTTACCCACTGATTCAGATAATACTCATAATTTTCAAGCAGATATTCATTCGGGTCTCCGTCCCCAGAGAATAATGTCAGTGCATCATCCTGCCACTGCTTGATATTTCTGTATGATACAATCTGTCCGAACTGCTTTGTCACCTTATCTACACGGTTTGTACGGCTATATGCCTGTACAAGTGAGTGCCAGATAAGATTCTTGTCCAGATACAGCGTATTCAATGGCTTGCATCGATCCGGTCAGGAACATATTGACTACCAAGAGAATATCAACCTGCGGTAAATCCTTCTGTTTCAATCTCTTTGCAATATCTTTTCTGTATGCATCAAATGTATCAATCGTAAATGCTGTATTGTATAAAGCATTGTAATCCTGCATACAGCGGTCAAGAAGTTCCTGCGAATGTTCATCTGCACCATCATCCATATCTTCATTTGCCTGATAGGAAAAGATTGCAGCCACTTTCAGCTTCTTATCATCTGGTTCCGCATCATTCAGCTTCTTGAACTCGTCATAATACTTTCCGAGGGTCTGAATCTTATCCACTGCGAACAGTGCTGTATAAATATCTTTTCCTTGTGGATGCACATGCTGTTCATGATGCTCAAAGATATGCTTTGCAATGCCTGCAATACGCTCATCATCATGGTACAGAGGTTCCATGTCGATTTTATGACGCTTGCAGTATTCAGGGTCATCCAGCTGTTCCGGGTCAATACCCTTTACAGCAAGATTCCTTGCAAAGATGGTACGCTGATACTCTACTGAGAATCTAAGCACGTTACCGTCTGCAATCGCATCCTTAATCATGTATTTGTGTAAGCATGAATCCAGCTTATCTCCTGCATGGAAAATATCCGCTGTGGTACGACCATCTGCACCTTTGTTTTTCTCAAAAATCGGTGTTCCAGTGAATCCGATGTAATTTGCTCTTTCAAAATGCTTTTCAATCTGACCATGCATCTTTCCGAACTGGGAACGATGACACTCATCAATGATAAATACAACCTTCTTATCCTTGTATGCATCCATTACAGCTGCATATTTCGGATTCTTGACAGCGTTTGCCATCTTCTGAATCGTTGTAACAATCATCTTTTTCTCAGATGATTTCAGCATATTGATAAGTACAGCGGTGCTGTCCGTATTGTCTACACAGTCTTTTTCAAAACTGTTATATTCATCAACGGTCTGGTCATCCAGGTCTTTTCTGTCAATCAGGAATACGACCAAATCTACCATTGATTCATCACGCAAAAGCTGTGCCAGCTTGAATGATGTCAAAGTCTTTCCTGAACCTGTGCAGGCAAATACATAACCATCCTGATTCACTTCCAGTACACGCTTCTTTGCAGCCTTTACAGCGTAAATCTGGTATGGTCTCATGACCATCAATACAGGCTCCGTGGTCTTAATGACCATGTATTTATCCATCATCTCTGTAATAGCAGATTTGCGGGAAAAATTCACCTGTGAATGTGTTCAGGTCATTGATACGTGTATTCTTTTCATCTGTCCAGAAGAATACAAGAGATTTCAGGATTGGATTGTACTGACCATCCATCATCTCATTTTCATTACAGAAATACTTCGTCTGTACAGAATTGCTGACTACAAACAGCTGCAAATATCTGAAAATACCTTTGAAAAGAAAACTTTCTGTATCTGTTAATCTGGTTGATTGCTTCGTTGAATTTCCACGCCGGGGCGTTTCAATTCAATCTGTACAAGCGTAAACCATTGATTGAGGACAGTCACATCATAACGATTCTTGTTACACTACATCGTCTTTAGTGTGCCTTGTCCATCGTGACCTGATGTGTTACCTGATAGATGTTTCTATCTGTATCACCTGAAAAGAAATCAATATACACTGATTCTCCATTATCCAGCTGTAACACATATTTATCACGAAGAATCTTTGCTGATTCATACACAGAATGATTATCTACATGAATCATAATGCGGTTGAACTCAGCATCTGAAAATGATGCATCATGTCCTTTTTCTGCCAGCTTCTTTGCATTGAACTTTGCAAGCTGTTCACGGAAATTGGCAAGCACATCATCATAGTTATCTAATTTTATGAATTTGTATCCGATACCTTCTAAACGGTCTATGAAAATATCTTCAACTTCGTATTCAGAAGTATGTGCCATACTTTGGTATGCTCCTTCCTTTTTGTATATACTTAATATCTACACGATATATATTTTATATCTATTTTGATGGATATATGGATAACTCTCCGAGTTACCCACATACCCACAAAATCTACGGCTACTGCTACTGCGGATTTCACTCCACTCTATCTACACATTACCAATTGTGATTGTTCATGTATTCATCAGCAGCTAATCTGAAAAATGCAGACAGGCTCAAGCCATGTGCCTTTGCCTTTGTTGTCAGCCGTTCTTTTTTCATCAACCGTCATTGATACAAGTGCTGTTGCTCTTGTATCTCCACCGTTTGACTTCTTTGATGATTTCTTCGGTGTCTTCACCGCCGCTGTCACTGCTGCATCATGTTCTTTTTCTGTATCACTTTCAAAACTGTCTAAAAAGACTTGTCATATTCTTTTTTGCTCTTGGCATCTCAATCATCTCCTTACATTCTTGTACTGATTTTTCCGTTCGCTTGTGCTGATTAAATCAATACACATGAACGGATGTATCAGTACAAATGATTTTTAATATCTATTACATATCTATATTATAGATACTGAATATCTATTTTGCAATCAGTTTCTTGCTCTTTGTCTCTCGTTTTTCGACTGGCAGACCTGCAAGTGCACTGATTTTATCGCACATCATATTTACAGCCTGTGTTGCTGGAGAATGCTTGTTAATTTCGTTGACAGAACAGCTATAGTTCTCAGCCTGTACCAACACTTCTGACTGAGGAATAGTCATTACAACCTCAAGAGTCTCTTTCTGTCTGTATTTCTGCAACCATTCCATAAATGATGCTGACGCTGTAAATCTGTTGGTACCATTGGCAATAATGACAATCGGACAATCCGTGTTCTCTTTTACAAGAGAGACCGTACGTGTAAATGATTCGATGTTGCCACCAGTTAATCTTGTAGGAATCACAACCACATCAGCTCCCTGAATGGTCTGGATTGTCTTATCATCCATGATTCTACCCGGTGTATCTACAACCGCAACCTCTGGATTGTCTACTTTCTTGTCATTATTACGATTTTTGTACTGTCCATCGAAGCTGTACAAAGACACTGGAACATTCTGTCTTGTATAGTAATAATACAATTCATCTGATAAACGTGTCTTTCCTACCCCACCCTTTATAAAGATATACAGACAACACTTCGTACATATACGTTTAATACTGAAGTTATGCAACAGACCGCTGTTGATGTTTTTGAGCAGGCAGTTCAATAAATACAAAAAACGGTTGAGCAACTCTAGTTGGTTCAGAGAGTTCAACCGTTTTCCTTATTAATTCGTTATTTTAGTTTTGCAGGTGGCAAATGGGTGGCAAATCCACTGAACTTCACAGTTTCAATCCCGGAGATCTGCTTATTTACGGCAAAGTTTTGCCACTGTCTCAACATGAACGCCTTGCGGAAACATATCAGTAGTAGAAACCCGCATCAACTCATAATCCTCCGCACACAGCACCTTCAAATCCCTCGCCAGTGTCGCACTGTCACAGCTCACATACACAACCCTCTCCGGCTTCATTTTAAGGATCGTATTCAGAAGTACCTCATCACAGCCCTTCCGTGGCGGGTCTACCACGATAACGTCTGCATAAACGCCATTCTTCTCATACTCTCTCGGCAGCACTTCCTCTGCTTTTCCGACAAAAAACTCTACATTCTCAATGCCATTGAGCTTCGCATTCTCTCTTGCATTGTCAATGGCCTGTGGTACGATCTCCACGCCACGGACGAATTTTGCTTTCTGGGCCAGGAACAGGGAGATAGTTCCGATCCCGCAGTACAGATCCCATACAGTTTCATTTCCCGTAAGGCCGGCATATTCCAGAGCCTTTCCATACAGTTTTTCGGTCTGGATGGGATTGACCTGGAAAAAGGACAGGGGAGAAATCTGATAGGAAATATCCCCTATGCTGTCCGTTATATAGGACTGTCCCCAAAGGAGATAAAGCTGATCACCCAGGATCACATTATTCCGTTTTTTATTAACATTGATGGTAATGCTGGTCATTTCCGGAATTTCACAGAGTGATTCCATCAAGAGCCATTTTCTGCAGGGATCTTATCTCCGTTTAAGATCAGACAGACCATCATCTCATCTGTATGGAAGCCATAACGAATCATAATATGACGTACAAGACCTTTTCCCGTGGCCTCATCGTAGGGCTGTACATGATATTTTTCCATGTGTCCGATCACACGGTCCAAAACCTCTTTATTCTGTTTCACTCCCAGAATACATTCCCGGTTATCAATGATGGAGTGGGTTCTTCCTGCGTAAAAGCCTGTGATGATCTTTCCGTCTTTATTTTTCCTACCGGAAACTGTGCCTTGTTTCGATAATGATAGGGGTCTTCCATCCCCATGATCGGTTCCATCTCAAGATCCTGAAATCCACCGATCCTCTCCAGATGTCCACGAACCTTTTTCTCTTTAAATTTCAGCTGCTGCTCGTAGGATAATGCCTGAAGCTGGCATCCTCCGCACTGGCGGGCAATGGAGCAGGCAGGCTTCACACGGTATGGAGACGGTGTGATCACCTCCATCAGGCGGCCATAGCCATAGTTCTTTTTTGCCTTGATGATCTTGGCTTTGATCCGGTCTCCGATCACGGCGTCTTTCACAAAAACGGTGAAGCCATCGGCTTTCCCGATACCTTCACCGTCAACTCCGCAATCCTCTATATCTAAAGTGAGTATATCGTTTTTACGGAATTCCATGTATTAAATATCTCCTGTTCTTCTTAAATTGGACTCAAAAAGCCGGTTGAAACCAAGCCATTCTTTTTTGCCTTTGTCTGCGTGGAAAATTTCTGTCAGTGTCTCCATCCTTGCATCTGTATTGTCTGCCAGATTCAGGGCAACTGCCTCCGCAAGTGCCGGTTTCTTGGGAGAACCGTACTCCAGCTCACCATGATGTGCAAGAATACAGTGGATCACCTGATTTTCAAGCTTCTCCGGAAAATCCGGGATCTCTTTTGCAAGATCATGTACCATCTGCGCCCCGATCACAATATGTCCCAGAAGCTGTCCCTCATCTGTATAATCATTCATCGGAAAAGCAGAAAGCTCCTTAGTTTTACCCACATCATGAAGAAGTGCAGTTGTGATCAGAAGATCACGGTTTAAAACCGGATATGCATTCGCCATGTAATCACAGAGACGTGTCACTCCAAGAGTGTGTTCCATCAATCCACCGATAAAGCCATGATGTACGGTCTTGGCCGCAGAATGTCCCTCAAATATCTTCATAAATTCCTGATCTTCTACAAAAAGCTTCTTCAGAAGCTGGGAAAGATAGGGATTCTTCACACTGTTGATAAGCTCTCGCAGCTGGCTCTGCATATCATCCACACTGTTCTCACTGGTAGGAAGATAATCTGCCGGATCATACTCCCCTTCTCCTGCCTTGCGTGCTCTCCTGATATTCAGCTGCATGGCGCCTGCAAAGCTTGTCACATCTCCCATGATCTCAATGTAATCAAGAGCATCAAAATCATCAATTCCCAGAGAATTGGGATCCCAGATCTTACCATCGATCACACCTGTTTTATCCTGAAGGATCAGATTCTCATAAGGCTTGCCATTCTTCGTTGTAGCTGCCTGTTTCTGTTTGCAGAGATAGATCCCGTTTACTCTGTCTCCTTCATGTAATTCATTTAAAAAACGCATAAATTTCTTGCCTTTCTGTTCTTTTTACTTTCAAAGCGGACATACTTACGAACGCATCTACTTCACACTTTGCATTCACAACCAGTCTTTCTTTACGATCTCTGGCTGTACCCCGGTCCGAGCTTCCCTGCATTTCTGCGCGGTTTCCATTTACTTCCGGGCTTTATTCAGTATCATAACACATTTTACTTTCCTTTGCTATGGAAATCATGTAAAATAGGAAACGAAGTGTTTTTTTTGCATATCCTGTGTTGCGCAGAAAAACACAGAATCAACAGAAGTAACAAAAAGGAGTAACTACAGCAACAATGAACAAAAAATGCATACAAAGCACTTGAATACTATAAAATCATAGATCTGCTCACAGACAAGGCCTCCTCCCCCATGGGAAAAAGATCTCTGCAGGAAGCTCACCCCTTCCACGGACATTGATGAAATCCGGTCCATGAGTTACAAACACACGATGCCCTTGCCCGCCTGTTCAAAAAAGGCGGCATTTCCTTCGGCAGTGTCAAAGGATATCCGTGGCACATTAAAACGTCTTACTGTGGGCAGCGCTCTGAATGCACCGGAGCTGCTTTCTGTCTGCAGTCTTCTCGAGAATACCGGTCGTGTAAAGGCCTATTCCAGAAGTGATCGTGATGACGGAATGACTGATTCCCTTGATGGAATGTTTGCGGCACTGGAGCCTCTGACGCCCCTTAGTACAGAGATCCGCCGCTGTATCCTTTCTGAGGATGAGATAAGTGACGATGCCAGCAGTACACTTCGTCAGATCCGCCGCAGCATCAAAGCCACCAACGACCGGATACACACCCAGCTTTCTTCTCTGGTTGCAGGAAGTGCTAGGAATTATCTTCAGGATTCCGTTATCACCATGCGTGACGGTCGCTACTGTATCCCAGTAAAGGCTGAATATAAAGGCCAGGTTCCCGGTATGATCCACGACCAGTCAGCCACTGGCTCCACCCTTTTCATTGAGCCCATGGCTGTTGTCAAGCTAAACAACGACATCCGCGAGCTGGAGCTGAAAGAGCAGAAAGAGATCGAAGTGATCCTTGCATCCTTAAGCCAGCAGGTAGCTGCTGAGCTGGAAGCTATTCACGCAGATCTTTCCATCATGGTACAGCTAGATTTTATTTTTGCCCGTGCTGCACTTGCCATGGACATGAACGCCAGTGAACCTATTTTCAACACAGAAGGCCGGATCCGGCTTCGCCAGGCCCGTCATCCACTGATCGATAAGAAAAAAGCCGTTCCTATTGACATCCGTCTCGGGGATGATTTTGACCTCCTGGTTGTCACCGGACCAAACACCGGTGGTAAAACTGTTTCTCTGAAAACCGTAGGTCTTCTTACCATGATGGGACAGTCGGGTCTCCATATCCCGGCGCTCGATCGTTCCGAACTTGCACTTTTCCGCGAGGTTTATGCTGATATCGGAGATGAGCAGAGCATTGAACAGTCCTTAAGTACCTTCTCCTCTCATATGACAAACGTGGTTTCCTTCCTGAAATCCGCAGATCAGGATTCCCTGGTCCTCTTCGATGAGCTTGGTGCCGGTACTGACCCTACAGAGGGTGCCGCTCTTGCCATTGCGATCCTGTCACATCTTCACGAGCAGGGTATCCGTACCATGGCGACCACACATTACAGCGAACTGAAGATCTATGCCCTCTCCACTCCGGGTGTGGAAAATGCCTGCTGTGAATTCGATGTAGAAACCTTACGTCCGACCTACCGCCTTCTGATCGGTGTTCCGGGAAAAAGTAACGCATTTGCCATTTCTTCCAAGCTAGGGCTTCCGGATTTCATCATCGACAAAGCAAAAGAACAGATCAGCGAGCAGGATGAATCTTTTGAAGATGTTCTGACATCCCTGGAGCAGAGCCGTGTCACCATCGAAAACGAGCGTGCTGAAATTGCTCGTTATAAAGAACAGGTAGAAGATCTGAAAAAATCCCTTCAGGAAAAAGAAGAAAAGCTGGATGAACGTAAAGAGCGGATTCTCAGAGAAGCCAATGAACAGGCACATGCGATTCTCCGCGATACCAAGGAATACGCAGATCAGACCATGAAGCTTTTCCATAAATTCCAGAAGGATCACGTAGATACCGCTTCCGTGGAAAAAGAGCGCCAGAACCTGAAAAAACGTATGTCAAAAGCCGAAACTGGAATGTCTTCCAAACAGCAGAAGCAAAAGCCAAAAAAACAGCTGAAACCATCCGATCTTTCTCTTGGCGATACCGTAAAGGTGCTCAGCCTGAATCTCAAGGGAACAGTTTCCAGTCATCCGGATTCCAAAGGATATCTCTTTGTGCAGATGGGTATCATCCGTTCCAAGGTTCATATCTCCGATCTGGAGCTTGTGGACGAACCGGTGATCACCACTCCGTCCATGCAGCGCACCGGTGCCGGAAAGATCCGTATGTCCAAGGCAGCCAGCATTTCCACAGAGATCAATCTTCTTGGAAAAACCGTAGATGAGGCAGTTGCAGAGCTGGATAAATATCTGGATGACGCCTATATCGCACACATGAAATCCGTCCGTATCGTTCACGGAAAAGGTACCGGTGCCCTCCGCAAAGGTGTCCACAATTACCTGAAGCGCCAGAAGCACGTAGCTTCCTTCCGTCTCGGCGAATTCGGAGAAGGCGATGCCGGCGTGACCATTGTAGAATTCAAGAAATAAAAAAGGAGCTGAAACCATGGCTACAAAACAGAAAATCCTCATTGTTGACGATGACAACAACATTGCAGAGCTGGTTGCTCTCTATCTCACAAAAGAATGCTTTGAGACTAAGATCGTAAATGACGGCGAGGAAGCCCTGAAGCAGTTCCATATTTTTCACCCGGATCTGATCCTTCTGGATCTCATGCTTCCGGGCATTGACGGATACCAGGTATGCCGTGAGATCCGTCACACCTCCGATGTACCGATCATTATGCTTTCCGCCAAGGGAGAAACCTTTGACAAAGTCCTGGGACTGGAGCTTGGAGCGGATGATTACATCATCAAGCCTTTTGACTCCAAAGAGCTGGTGGCACGTGTCCGTGCGGTACTGCGCAGATTTCATGTAAAATCTCCGTCTGCCGCGCCAAAGGAAAAATGTGTTTCCTATCCGGATCTGGTGATCAACCTAACCAACTATTCTGTAACTTATATGGGACACCAGATTGATATGCCGCCAAAGGAGTTGGAGCTTCTCTATTTCCTGGCAGCTTCTCCCAATCAGGTTTTCACAAGAGAACAGCTTCTGGATCACATCTGGGGCTATGAATACATTGGTGATACCAGAACCGTAGACGTTCACATCAAACGTCTCCGTGAAAAGATCAAGGATAACCCAAACTGGGCTCTTTCCACAGTCTGGGGAATCGGTTACAAATTTGAGGTAAAGGATTCATGAAACTGCATCTTTATACTAAACTGCTGATCCTGTACTTTATGCTGGGCGGAATCTGCTTTCTGCTGCTTTCCTCCGGCGGCTCCTACCTGGTAGAAAAAAGGCTGGAGCGCTCTACCGGAGAGTCTCTTTACCGCACTGCCAGCCAGCTGGTTTCCAAAAATGAACTTCGTCAGGCTGTAAAAAGGCCCCAAAAACGAATCCCTCATCCTGGCTCTTTCCTCAGCAGCAGCCTTTCAAAATGCAGATTTCTGGGTATGGATACAGATGGGACCGTTCTGATAAACACAAACCAGCAGTCCTCTGATTCCGGTGCTATCACCGTCAGGAGCTTCCGGCCGGAAGATTACGAAGATACTTGCTATTCTTCCGGTACGTTTTACGGGACATTAAAAAACCGCACAGTTAAGCACAGTTGTTCCCATAAAAGATACAGATCTGGTGATCGGTTATCTGGTGATCCACTATCCTATGAAAAAACCTCTACGAAAGCCGCAGCAATATCGTAGAGGTTATGGTACTGATCTTTATTGTGATCTATGCACTGTTTTTCAGTTTTCTTCTGATCTATTTTTACAGGGTCCATAAACCTCTGAAAGAAATCTTAAAGGGTGCCCTGGAATTTGCCAACGGAAATCTTTCCTACACGATCCCCGTAGATTCTGAAGATGAGATGGGATATCTTTCCCACTCCCTGAATTACATGGCAGACAAGCTGAACAAAAACGGAGAGTATCAACGGCAGTTCATTTCCAATGTGTCCCATGATTTCCGATCACCTCTGACCTCCATCAAAGGCTATGTGGAAGCCATGCTGACGGT
>ENA-OQDT01001278-OQDT01001278.1-human-gut-metagenome-genome-assembly--contig:-NODE-1278-length-15001-cov-4.147438_pt1 | contig 15001 bp, 18 predicted proteins | sample MGYA00242786_ERZ504617 | MGnify/ENA primary metagenome ERZ504617 (study PRJEB26092, sample SAMD00036337) | human gut metagenome | host: Homo sapiens | study: EMG produced TPA metagenomics assembly of...
TTTTTCATGCCTATACAATTGCGAAAGGATCCAGATAAACGCGGTGACTGTTTGCATCACTACACTGTCCGCGGCAAATCCTCCAGCAGCCCGAGCACCTGGGAAACCCGCCGAATCTCCGGCACGCCCTGTGTGCGCTGCCCGGCAAAGGTGCCGTAATCCATCCATATGGCTTGCATGCCCGCGCCGAGCGCGCCCTTGATATCATTCACCGGGTGATCGCCCACAAACAGGCACGCTTCATTCGGCACATTGAGCTTTTGCGCCGCAAGATCGAACAGGCGCCTATCCGGCTTGTGAATTCCATAATCGCCAGACACGGCCACCACATCGAACAGGTCGCGGATTCCCGCCGTATCAAGCTTTTTATTCTGCAAAACAGATGGGCCGTTGCTGACGACGCCAAGCAGATAACCCTGCTCTTTCAGCGCCTGAATGGTGGGAATCGCATCGGGGAAAAGCGCAACATGCTCGCCATAGTGCTCGTTAAAATGGCGGCAGAGCAATTCCACCGGCGGATGGCTCTCCCACCCCACAGCGCGATCATCTCCGGAAAGTATTCCTCACGCTTGCGGTAGCCGCCTTCAATATGCGCTTCCATCTCATCGATGCGCCGGGCCTTCTCCTCCGGTGGGAGAGCAGGGAAGAATTCCCCCAAAAAGGCCGCGCAGTAGGCCCGATAGGCCGCCTCGCGATCCTGCAAAGTATCGTCAAAATCAAACAACACAGCCTGAATGTTATGCATTTGATGCTTCCTCCGCCTGAACAAAATTTCTAGCCGCCTGCGCATCCGCCGCAATTTGCGCGCGTAGCGCATCAAGAGACTCAAAACGCACCTCACCGCGCAAAAAGTGCAGGAGGGATACCTCAATATTTTGCCCGTACAGGTCACCGCTGAAATCCATAATATAGGTCTCGCTGCGCAGGCTCTGCGTTCCGATCGTGGGGCGCATGCCGATATTGGTAACAGAAGGATGATATCGGCCCTCCACCAATGTTTTGGATGCATAAACGCCGAACTTCGGAACGACAAAGCCGGATGGAAAAAAACTGGTTGATAGTGGGAGCACCGAGCTTTCTGCCGCGCCGATCGCCTCCCACCACGGTGAAATCGTAGCAGAAAGGCCGACCGAGCATGGCGTTGGCCTCCTCCGGCCTGCCCTGCTCCAACGCCGCGCGAATGCGGGTGCTGCTCACCGGGAGCCCGCAGAAATCAACCTCCTCCGCCATAGAAAAGCGGATTCCATAGCCTTGGCACAGTTCCCGCAGCTTGGCTGCATCTCCCGTGCATCCCCCTCCAAAACGGTAATCATACCCACACGAAAGAGCCCGCGCATGGAGGCGGCGCACCAAAATCTGCTCGACAAACGCTTCCGGAGAAAGGCACATAATCTCCTGAAAATCAACCACACAGATGGCTTGTGCACCCGCGGCCTCAAAAGCCCGCAGACGCATCCGGTCATCACAGAGCCGGGCAGGAGCGCAGCCCCGCAGCACAGCCTGCGGATGCTCCCGAAAGACCACCGCACCGGGCAACAGCTCCCATCGGCGCGCCATTTGCACGGCCTCACTGATCACTGCACAGTGGCCAGTGTGCACGCCGTCAAAATTTCCCAGTGCAAGCGAGGTTCCTGTTTGGGGCAAGGTGTGAAAATTAGTCACATACGGCATGGGCTTTCCTCCTTTCTGAAGAGAGGTTCCTTTCATCAAGTGTCCTGTAGCACCCGCCGGACTTTCAGCTCGTCCCCTTGCACGGGCAATTCCCCTAGGCCGAGAAAATTCTGATCCGGGCTGTATACCCGGTAGAAGCCGCTCTGTCTCTTCGCAAAACGGAGCCTGCCCGCATCAAGCGCGCCGCCGTTTGCAAATCGCACAGCCTGCGCCTCGGTCACCGTCAGGGACGGGTATGTTCCCAGCGCCCGCTCCAGCGGGATGATGCATTGCGAAAGCGCACCATCCTGCCGGAATGCTGCGAGCGCATCCAGCGTGACGCAATCCTCCAGGAAAAAACCGGCGGCATATGACCGGCGTAAGGCCGACATGGCGGCCCCACAGCCGAGCGCACGGCCGATATCGTCCGCTAGAGAGCGAATATAGGTGCCCTTCGAGCAGAACACATCGATTTCAAACTCCTGCGCCTGCTCATCAAACGCCATCAGCTCCAGCCGGTAAACCGTTACAGGCCGTGCGGGCCGCTCTACCTCCTCGCCCCTGCGTGCAAGCTCATAGAGCCGCACGCCATTCTTCGACAGGGCGGAATACATCGGCGGCACCTGCAAAATAGCGCCTCGAAAACCGCAGAGCGCCTGCTCCAGCTGCTCCCTTGTCACATGCGGCTCGCTGCGTGTGAGCACTGTGCCCGTCGTATCAAGGGTATCGGTGGTCAACCCCAGCCGAATGTGCGCTCGGTAGCCCTTATCCTGCACCGGTAAAAACTCCATAAAACGGGTGGCCCCGCCGAACAACACCGGCAGGACCCCCGTTGCCATTGGGTCAAGCGTGCCCGCGTGGCCCGCCTTCTTCTCCCCTGTGATCCGGCGTGCGCGCGCTACAGCGGAGAAGGAGGTCATATTTTCCTGTTTGTCCACACAGATGATTCCGGTCATTTACGCCTCCAAAACTGCACGAATCTGTTGAAGCAGCACTTTCTTTGCACATTCCAGCGGGCCCTCCAGCTGGCAGCCCGCCGCGCGGGGGTGGCCTCCGCCTCCCATGCGCTTGCAGAGCTCGGCTGCATCCACAGGCCGGTGGGTGCGCACAGAAGCTTTAAAGGTGCCATCCGCCTTTTCCCGCAACATCGCGCCAACGAGCACCCCCTCAATCTGACGCGGCAGCGAGGCGATCGGATCGCACTCGCTTTCGTTTGAGCCGCTCAGGCGATACATCTCCTGCGTCACTGTAATGAGGGCCGCTCGGCCGTTGCAATAGGTTTCGAGAGAATCCAAGGCAAGCCGCTCCAAGGCGGCGTAAGTGCGCGTTTTCGTCTCAAACATGACCTGGTTGATGATGGGGGCGTCCGCGCCGCAATCAATCATATCGGCCGCAATCCGGTGCGTACGCGCGGTCGCATTGGAATAGCGGAAGCAGCCCGTATCTGTGGATAGGCCGGTATAGATGCAATCGGCAATCTGCTCATCCATCTCCACCCCTAGCTCCCGGAGCACCTCATAGATGACCTCACAGGCCGCACCGGCGGAGGCATCGAGCAGCGTTTGAGCCGCATAGAGAGTGTTGGAGCCATGATGGTCTATGCACAAATCAATATGCGCCGCATAGCGTTCCTCCAAGCGCTTTCCCAGCAGCTTTGGATCCGCCACGTCTACAGCCACAAAAAGCGGGGGGCAAACGCCTCTTGCTCCACCTCCCGCCAAAGGTAGCTAAATTTTGCGGGGATCTCATCCGTGCATTCCACGCGCGCGCGTTTGCCACATTTTTGCAGCCCGCGGCAGAGCGCAAAAGCGCAGCCCAGCGTGTCCCCGTCCGGATGGCCGTGCGTAAGGATGAGATAATCGTCCTGACCTTCCAGCAGCCGGGCGGCCGCTTTTTCATCAATCCGCATCCCCATCCTCCTTCACGAGCGTTTCAATTTTTTTTGTGATTTCCATGCCGTGTGCAATGGAGTCATCCGCAATGAATTTCAGCTCCGGCGTTTTGCGCAGGTGCAGGCGGCCGCCCACCTCGCGGCGGACGTAGCCCGTTGCGCTTGTCAGGCCTTTCACAGCAAGCCTCGCCGTCTCCAAGCCTTCCATTGCGCTAACATACACCTTGGCAAAAGAGAGGTCTGAGCTAACCTCCACGCGCACGACCGTCAGCATCCCCTGAATGCGGGGATCCTTCAGTTCACGCATAATTGCAATGATTTCCCGCTTGATATCTTCCGATACGCGGTCAATTCGGTATCCTGCCATTTATCGTTCATACCTTTCGGCCCGCGGAGAACGCGGCGCCATGCTTTAATCCCTATATTCTTCTAAAATGAAGGCTTCCAGAATATCGCCTTCCCGGATATCGTTAAATTTCACAAGCCCGATGCCGCATTCATAGCCCTGGGCCACCTCTTTGACATCATCCTTGAAGCGGCGAAGGGAGGCGATTTCATCCTCCGCCACCACAATGCCGTCACGCACAACGCGAATTTTTGCATTGCGCTGCACCTTGCCATCTGTTACATAGCTGCCGGCAATCCTGCCCACGCTGGAGATGTTGATCGTATTGCGCACCTCCGCACGGCCAAGCTCCACTTCGCGGATTTTCGGAGCAAGCATGCCCTTGATTGCATGCTCCACATCCTCAATGCAGTCGTAAATGATTCGATACATCCGCATCTCCACGCCATCGCGCTCCGCCTGGCTCGCCGCCACCGGATCTGGGCGGACGTTGAAGCCGACGATAATGGCATTCGACGCATGGGCGAGCATCACATCGGATTCGCTGACCGCCCCTACGCCGCCATGGATCACATGCACGCGCACCTCTTCGTTTGAAAGCTTTTCAAGGCTCTGTTTGACAGCCTCCACACTGCCCTGCACATCGGCCTTAATAATGATATTGAGCTCCTTCATCTGACCATCCTGGAGGGAGGCAAAGAGATTATCCAGCGTTATCTTCTGAATGGCATTGAACTGCTCTTCCTTGGCCTGCTGTTTGCGCTGATCGACTAGCGTTCGCGCCAGGCGCTCATCGGAAACCGCATCGAATGCATCGCCAGCCTGGGGGGCCTCCGCAAGGCCCATGATCTCCACAGGGACAGACGGCCCCGCCTCTTCCACCTTATGGCCATGGTCATCCGTCATCACGCGCACACGGCCGACAGCCGTGCCTGCCACGATGATATCGCCGGCATGCAGCGTGCCGTTTTGAACGAGCAGCGTCGCAATCGGGCCACGGCCTTTGTCGAGGCGCGCTTCAATCACAATACCCTTTGCGGCGCGGTTGGGGTTGGCTTTCAATTCCTTCATCTCTGCAACGAGCAGGATAGCCTCCAGCAGCTTGTCAATATTCTGATGCGCCTTGGCGGAAACCGGAACGCAGATTGTATCTCCACCCCACTCTTCGGGGACGAGCTCATATTCCGTCAGCTGCTGCATCACGCGCTCCGGGTTGGCGCCGGGGCGATCCATCTTATTGATTGCGACAATAATCGAAACATTCGCCGCTTTCGCGTGGTTAATCGCTTCCACTGTTTGCGGCATGATGCCATCATCCGCTGCAACCACCAAAACCGCGATATCTGTCGCCTGCGCGCCGCGTGCGCGCATTGCAGTGAAGGCCGCATGGCCGGGCGTATCCAGGAAGGTGATATCCTGCCCGTCGATAGATACGCGGTATGCGCCGATGTGCTGCGTAATGCCGCCCGCTTCGCCCTCTGTTACCGAGGTGTTGCGAATCGCATCCAGCAGGGAGGTTTTGCCGTGGTCAACGTGGCCCATCACCACAACAACCGGATCGCGGGGTAAAAGATCCTTATCGTCATCCGCGCTATCGTCAATGATCCGGTCCTCAATGGTGACGACCACTTCTTTCTCCGCTTTAATGCCCAGCTCAGAGGCTACGATCTCAGCCGTATCGTAATCGATGATCTCATTGACCGTGGCCATCACGCCGAGCGCCATCAACTTTTTAATCACCTCTGCGGCAGTGCGCTTCATCATGGCAGCCAGATCGCCTACTGAAACTTCCTCCGGCACCCGGATGACAAGCTGCGGCTTCTTCGCGCGCTCAGCGGCGATGCGCTTGAGACGCTCTGCCTCGGACTCCCTGCGTGGGGAGCGCATGCCCTGCCGCCGGTACTGCTGGGAGCGCTGCTTTAATTTTTGCTTTTGAACGCTCTGGTCACCTGCGCCGCGCGTGTTAGTCGGCGCAATCTTCTCATAGCGCTCGTTGTATTTATCCAGCTCCACCTGCGTTGTGCGGGTGTTCACCGTGCGCGCCGCACCCTTGGTGCGAGATTGCGCCGGGCGCTGCGGTTGTTTATTCTGGCTCTCCTGCTTCTTTTGCGGCGCTGCATTCTGCTGCGGCTTCTGGCCCTGCTTCGTGCTTTGAGGCTGCGCGCCCTTTTCCTGCTTCGGCGCCGTGCCCGGCTTTGCCGGCTGCTCCGGCGCTTTTTTGCGGCAGGCGCTTCCTTCTCTGCCGGCCTTGCAGGCTGTTCTGCCTCGGCAGGCTTGCCCATTGCAAAGTATGCGTCAAAACTCTCTACTTCATTCTGCTGGGTAAAGGTTTCAAAAATCACATCGAGCTCTTTCTCCTCAAGCGCCGTCATATGCTTCTTTGGCTCCTCAAAATATTCCCCCAGCAGGTCGATCACCGATTTGCTCGGCTTATCGAAATCCTTTGCCACCTCGTGAACCCTGTATTTATTCATCATCATACGCATTATCCTCCCCTGTCAGCAGCTTTTCTGCAAAGCCGTCGTCATCCACCGTAAGCACGCCCGCTTTTGCGCCGATTGCGCGGTGGAATTGTTCCATCGTATACCGGACACGCCTGAGCGGGATGCTCTTTTCACCCTGTGTCATGCGGAAAAATTCCCGTTCCAGCCGGTCGGACGCATCCGCGCTGATGAGGCACAGCCGTGCCCTGCCCGCGAGGACGGCGCCCTTTGCAGCATCGTGCCCAAGGCTTAAGCGGCCCGCTCTTCTGGCGATTCCCAAAAGCCCGAGAGCTTTGTCATCCATCATAAGCGCCCTCCTGATGGCGGTAAATTGAAAATAACCATTTTCAATTTTGCCTCATCTCCTCCTCCATGCAGTCATAAACCTCATCCGGTATTTTGCACTGGAACGCGCGCTCCAGCTGCTTTTTTTTGCGGGCCTTCGCAAGGCATTCGGGGTCATGGCACACATATGCGCCGCGGCCGGGCTTGCGAGAGGTTAAATCCAGTGAAATCTCCCCCTCCGGGCTGCGCACAACCCGCACGAGCTCCTTTTTGGGCTTCATTTCACAACAGCCGACACACTTGCGCAGCGGAACCTTTTTATTCTGCATTTCCATCCCCCTTACCGCCTAAATGCAAGAGCCTTCGATCATGCTTCTGTTTCTTCTTCCTGCTCCGCTTTCGGCTCATAGAAGCCGCTCTCCGGCTTGATATCGATCTTCCAGCCGGTCAGCTTTGCTGCCAGGCGGGCGTTCTGCCCTTTGTTGCCAATGGCCAGGGAAAGCTGTGTATCCGGCACAGTTACATGGCACGAATTTGCCGCGCCGTCTTCTATTTCTACGCTGAGCACTTCCGCCGGGGCCAATGCCGCCGCGATAAACTCAGCGGGGTTTTCGCTATATTTAACAATATCGATTTTTTCACCGCCGAGCAGGTCAACCACCTTGCCCACGCGCGCGCCGCGCGGGCCGATACAGGCGCCCACGGCATCCACATTCGGATCGCGGCTGTAAACTGCCAGCTTCGTGCGGGAGCCGGCCTCGCGGGATACGGCCTTGATCTCCACCGTGCCGTCATAAATTTCCGGCACTTCCGTTTCAAACAGGCGCTTGACCAACCCCGGGTGGGTACGGGAAATGATCGCTTTCGGGCCGCCTTTTTCGCTCTCGCGTACGTCTACGATGTACACCTTAATCAGGTCGCCCTCCGCGATGGTTTCTCCAGGCACCTGCTCACCCTTAGGCAGCACTGCTTCTGCACGGCCAATTTCCAACGTTGCATTGCCGGAAACTGGGTCTACCCGCGTCACCTTAGCGGTTGTGATCTCCTGCTGGCGGCTCTGGAATTCCTGCATCACCTGGCCGCGCTCCGCTTCGCGGATGCCCTGCCGGATCACGTGCTTCACCGTCTGCGCGGCAATTCGGCCAAACTGCTTGGGCTCCAGCGGAATTTCCACAATGTCGCCCGGCAGGGCACTGGGCTTATACTTCTGCGCCTCTTCCGTCAGGATATCCGTATCTGGATCTGAAATTTCGTTAACTACCGTTTTGTGCAGAAAAACGTTCAATTCGCTTTCCTCAGGCTTGATTTCACAGCAGACAACATCTTTATCGTGGTAATTTTTGCGAACCGCCACAATGATGGCAGTTTGTATTTTTTCATAGAGCAGCTCTGCTGGCACGCCCTTTTCCTTCTCCAGAATCTTAACCGCCTCAAAAAACTCGGTATTCATTTTATGACCATTCCTTTCCATATCAAAGCCGGGTTCGGATCAGCGCCTGCTTTCAGGCCCTATCCCTGACTGTGCCAAACGGACCGGCCATTTTCTTAACGCGCAAATTAGGCCACCCGATTCCGGCGTATGTCAGGCGCTTTCTATCGGGCTTTTTAAAATGCATCTGCATCATCCAGCCGAATCCAGGACGCCTCTTTTTTTTGTAGCTGCATCTGCGTGCCGTTTTCCAGCAGCAGCGTAATTGCTCCGTTGTCAAAGGATAGGAGCTCGCCAGTAAAATCACGCACCTGATCCACCGGACGGATCAGGCGCACCTTAATGCGTGCACCCAGCAGCGCCTGAAAGTGCTCATCCCGCGTCAGCTCCCGTTCTAAGCCGGGCGACGAAACCTCTAAATAATAGTTTTGCTCGATCGGGTCCGTTTCATCCAGCGGGCCATCCAGTGCATGGCTCATCGCCACGCAGTCATCCACGCTGACGCCGCCTTCCTTCTCCACAAAAACGCGCAGATACCAGGAAGCGCCCTCCTTGACAAAGCGGATATCCCAAAGCGTAAGCCCTAACTGCTGCGCCAATGGCTCCGCAAGCGCCCATACGGCGGCCACCGTGTTGCCGCCCTTGCCCTTCGATGACAAAAGCATTCCTCTTTTCCCACAAAAATTCCCGCAGCCGTTTCAAGCCAAGCGGCGGGTTTGTTGCAAAATGGCTATGACAAGCAGAAAGAGCGGGTTGCCCCACTCTTTCATACTAGTCATCTTCTTTATCGTATATTTTATCACACTGCAAATAAAATAGCAAGCAAAAAATAAAAATTCCCGTGATATTGCGCCTTTTTTACAGCGTTCCACCCTCTTGCACGCTGAAGGGGCCAGCGCACGCGCCTATTTCTGCGTGGGGATCGTCAGCGCCATCTCCTCTTCGTTCATAATATGGTCGGTCATCACGAGCCCGCCGCCATCTGGGAAAGTCGCCATAACGCCATTGTAATCCACTGTGGTAAAAAGTGCAGATCCAGTCAGGGCCAGCCGCCACTTCACCGTGGGATAGATCATTTTAGAGCGGCGGTTTGTCGCAACGGTCACTTCTGGGCTCAAAGTGTTCAAAAACTTCTGGGAAGAGGAGAACACATAGCCATGATGCCCGATCTTCAGCAGATCAATCTTGCCGATCTCCGGCCCAAGGCGCGTCTCATCCCCGCTGAGGTTATTCAGGTCGCCTGTCAAAAGCGCCCTGGTGCCGTCCTTTTCCAGCAGCGTCAGCACGGAATTATCATTTTCATCAATGCCCTGATGCTCTGTATCAATTTCCGTATTCAGAAAACGGATCGTAAAATCCCCGAACGGGAACGCCTGCGTTGGAATCTCGGAAACAATTTCAGCGCCGCGGGCATTCAGCGCCTGCACCATCTGATCATAAACTTCCTGATTATCCCACTGGCGTTTCTCCTTACTGCGGATATTATCCGGGCGGTATGGCTTCAGATACGCCCGCTTCACGGTAATATCCGGGTCGGAAATCACTGTATCAAAGCCTCCCATATGGTCAGAATGGGCATGGGTGGCCAGCACAAAATCGAGCGTTACCTTTCCATTCCCATCCGCGGCATGATCCTTCAAATATTGTAGAACGACCTGCTCATAACCAGTATAGATCAAGTTGGGCCGATCTGCGGGATAGTCGCTATCCTCCCCAGCATCCACAAGAGCAAAGCGGCCGTTTGACTCAATGAGGATTGCGTCTGACGAGCCGGTATTTAAAAAATGGATGCGGTCGGCGCCTTCCCTCTGTGAAAAGTCTTCCGAATGGATGGGGACCTTCTGTGTATTCCGGCGCAGCAACAAGGCATTCCCGGCAAAGAGCACAATAAGTGCGGCCGCCAGCACAGCGGTAGTCACGCAGACGGACAAAAGAATTTTCTGTTTGGTTGTCATCGTTTTCTGCTCCTCTCTATCAATCAGGATACGAGCCGCCCTCTCTCTCCCTGGGAGATCGTATCCAATATTTCCACCACACCTTCCGTTTTGCTTTCTCCAAAGTGTACCCACTGTGTACAAAGATCAATACGCCTGCCAGCGGCGAAAACCAACGCTGGCGGCGTCATCGTCCTTGATGGACGCCAGCCCGGCAACGAAAGTTACGCAGTCAGTCTCCGAAGATGCCCTAAAAAAACCGTGTTGCTCTTTGTACACCGAGGGTATGCCCATCGTATCATTGGTATGAGATAGATCCTTTTACCAGCAGCCAAATAAAATGAGCCCGATGAGCTGAAAACCGTCCGTTATCCAAGCACTTTACTATATAAAAGACATCGGAGCGCCACTTCCTTGTTCCCTATTTTCAATGTAATATCTTTTCCTGCGCCAATTCAAAACCGCGATGCTCATAAAACTGGTATGTACAAGCACTGTCGGTATATAAAAATACTTTTTGCCTTTTTCTCGTTCTTCTAATTCTCGCAGCAGCATACTGCCAATTCCTTTTGCCTTGATATTCGGATTTGCTGCTAAAAAATAATTTCTCCATCTGGCGAATTGTGTTTACAGTATTCTACCAACATTCCTCGATTCGCCTCGTCATAAGGCGCAACACCATTTTTTACAAACAGGTTTTGTAAAAAATCAAAAATTTTTACATAGGCAGACTTCCAAATAGAGTGATCCTTTTTTGCTTCTCCTTTCATTTCACAGAGTAACACGCCCGCTAGTTCGTCACCTTTATATGCTGCGATGGCTTGTGTAGCCCTTGACATTTCAAGATACAGAAAATATCTGCCGTAAAGATTTTGCAACAGCTTATTATCTAAATACCAGTTAAAGTGCATACCTTCTATGGCAAATTGAATCGCCTTTTTATAATCAGCTTTTTTTTCAATTGTCCAAATTCTAGATCCATCAAAAGAACCTCCAAAACCAATTGGCATGTCTATCTGATCCGCTAAAACGCACGCTTCACGCCTCATACGAATCAATTCTGCCCATCGTGAGAAAATCGCATTTCCTTGGCTCGTTGCTTTTATATCAAGGTTCAGTCCTTCCTATAAATAGTGTATATCAACCAAAACAGGAACGCAATCCAAAACTTGAAGTATTTGAAAATATTTCCTTGTTTGGGAGTTGCGGGCTGACGAAACAAAAACGAATGAGCGAAGCGTGGGGCTGGTTCTATTTGCATCCAAGTAGATAACGGCAGGAAAGACCAGCACGCATTTGCATACCGAAGGTCTCCTGCCGTTTAAACCAGCCGCTGAGGCAGCCGAATGATTCTGATTTTTACTCGCCAAGCAGCTCCTTGAGCAGCTTGGTAACCTCCTGCGCAGGAGCTTTGCCGCGCAAGGCCCGCATTGATTGGCCGATGAGGTACTGGAATGCCTGCGTTTTTCCGCCCTTATATTCATTAACGGATTTTTCATTTGCTGCAAGCACTTCTTCCACCGCGGCGCGGATTGCACCCGTATCGTTGAGCACGCCGAGGTTATTTTCCTTCACATACTGCTCCGGATCTACATCTAATTTAAACACCTGCTCAAACACTTTTTTGGCCGACTGGCGGCTGATCTTATTCTGTGCAAGCATCAAAATAATTTTGCCGAGCGAATCCGGCTGGAAAGCCATGTTTTCCGGCAGCGTGCCCGTATCATTGAGGAGCTTCATCAAGTCGCCCATAATCCAATTCGCCGCTTCTTTCGGGCTGCCGCAAACCTCTGCCGTGCGTTCAAACAGCCGCACAAAATAAACGGAGCCTGTAATCATATCCGTATCGTAAGCCGAAAGGCCAAGCTCCTCCATATAGCGCTTTTTCTTCTGCTCCGGCAGCTCCGGCAAGCTCGCACGCACGCGCTCTACCTCTTCGTCGCTGATCGAAATCGGCGGAAGATCCGGCTCCGGGAAGTATTTATAATCCTGCGCATCCTCTTTAGAGCGCATGGCCGTGCTTTCTCCCTTACTATCATCCCAACGCCTGGTCTGCTGAATCACACGCTCGCCGCTCTCCAGCAGGTCAATTTGCCGCTGCGATTCGCTTTCGATGGCGCGGGCAATGGCCCGGAAGGAATTCATATTCTTCATTTCGGTGCGTACACCAAGCTCCTGTGATCCAGCGGGGCGCACGGAGAGGTTGATATCCGCGCGCAGAGAGCCCTCCTGCATCTTGCAGTCCGACACGCCGACATATTGGAGCACTGCCCGCAGCTTTTCTAAATACTCGACCGCTTCCTCCGCCGAACGCAGATCCGGCTCACTGACAATCTCCAGCAGCGGTACGCCGCAGCGGTTGTAATCAACGAGCGTGCAATCCTCAAATGGATCATGGATGAGCTTACCCGCATCCTCCTCCATATGGATCTCCTTGATACGAATCTCCTTCGGTCCTTCCCTGCCCTGCACCTCCACATGCCCCCAGGTGCAGATGGGCAGATAGAGCTGCGAAATCTGATAAGCTTTCGGCAAATCGGGATAAAAATAATTCTTGCGGTCAAATTTCGTATAGCGCGTGATATCGCAGTTGAGCGCAAGGCCCGTGCGCATTGCATATTCGACAACGGCGCGGTTTAACACCGGCAAAGTGCCGGGCATCCCGGCGCATACCGGGCAGACGTGCGTATTTGGCTCGCCGCCGAAGGCCGTTGTGCAGTTACAGAAAATTTTCGTTTTGGTAGAAAGCTCCGTATGGACTTCCAGGCCAATGACTACCTCATATTTCATGCTTATGGACATTCCTTTCTTGCGCCGTGCCGCAGAATTGTGCGGTTTTTGCGCAGCCAAAATTTTCGAGCGGAATTTATGATCGAAAAGCACAAAATGCAGTTTGAAAGATTTCTCTTTCAAACTTCTCCTCCCGCGCAAGTATTGGGCCATTGGTGGTGGAACTGCGTCGCCTGCTCATATTGGCGGGCCGCCTGCAAAATCCCCGCCTCGTCAAAGGGCTTTCCAATGAGCTGTAGGCCGACCGGCATCCCTTCCCCATCAAATCCGCACGGCACGGAGGCCGCAGGCAGGCCGGCGAGGTTAATCATCACCGTATAGATATCGCCCAAATACATCTTCAACGGATCAGAAAGCGATTCTCCCAGCTTCGGCGCCGTGGTGGGCGCCACGGGGCCAAGGAGCATATCGTATTGCTCAAAGGCGTCAAAAAAACGCCTTTTGGATCAGCTTCTTGGCTTGGAGCGCTTTATTATAATACGCGTCATAGTAGCCGGAGCTCAATACGAAGTTGCCCAGCATGATGCGGCGCTTGACCTCCATGCCGAAGCCCTCGCTGCGGCTTTTGACATAGGTTTCCATCAGGTTCTCTGCATGAGGCGATGAGTAACCATATTTGATGCCGTCATAGCGTGAGAGATTGGAGCACGCCTCAGCAGATGCAATGATATAATAGGTCGGCACGGCGTATTCGACAATTGGCATTGCAAATTCTTCCACATGCGCGCCGAGCGATTCCAAAAGCTTTGCCGCTTCAAGCACACGGGCCTTCACGTCCGGCTCAATGCCCTCCCCGAAATAATCCGAAGGGATACCGATGCGTTTGCCCGAAAGGCCGTCCGCCATAACCGCCTGCCGATCAAAGGCAGGGAACTCCATAGAGGTGCCGTCACGCGGATCCTTTCCACTAATGATTTCGAACACTGCCGCGCAGTCCGCGACATCCTGCCCCACCGGGCCAATCTGATCGAGGGAGGAGGCGTAGGCCACCAGTCCAAAACGGGAAACCGCGCCATAGGTGGGCTTCAGCCCAGGCACGCCGCAGAAGGAGCAGGGCTGGCGGATTGATCCGCCCGTATCCGAGCCAAGCGCCACCACAGCCTCGCGCGCCGCCACCGCAGCCGCCGCCCCGCCGGACGAGCCGCCCGGCACCCGGCCAGTATTCCAAGGGTTGCGCGTAGGGCCGTAGAAGGAGGTTTCCGTCGTGCTGCCCATAGCAAATTCATCCATATTAAGCTTGCCTGCCACCACCATGCCGGCCTTACGCATCCGTTCCACAACCGTTGCATCATAAGCGGGCTTAAAGTTGGAAAGAATTTTGGAGGAGCAACTCGTCAAGATTCCCTTGGTACAAATATTATCCTTGACAGATACCGGCACGCCGGCGAGCGGCGCATCATCGAGTTCGCCCGCGCGGAGCCGCCTCTGAACCTCGTCCGCCTCCCGGTAGGCCTCCTCGCGGGAAACCGTGGTGTAGCAACGATACCGTTCATCGCACGCGTCGATTTTCGTATACAGCGCGTCGAGCGCATCGCGCACGCTGAGCTCGCCCGACTTGATGCGCCGGGATAACTCCAGCGCCGTCATTTCTAAAATCTCCATGTTGTCGTTCCCCTTCCCTTCTTTTATTCCACCGTTTTCGGCACCTGGAAACAGCCGTCCTTCTGATTCGGCGCATTCCGGAGCAATTCCTCACGATCCATGGAGGGAAGCACTTCGTCCTCATGGAACACATTTGTTACGGGGAAGGAATGGGAAAGCGGCTCAACCCCTTCTGTGTCCAGGGCATTGAGCGTTTCCATATAGGATAAAATCTCCTGCAAATCCTTTTCCGTTGCTTGCTCCTGCTCTGGCGTCAGTTGAATCCGCCCCAGCTTTTCAAGATATTGAACCAGTTCTCCTGTGATCTGCATGGAAATTCCTCCTATAATCTATGATCTATCCCATCATATCATTGCTTTATACACGATTCTCCAGCGGCCTCCTGAGCTTAATATGCACCTCACGCAGCTGCTGCTCCGTCACTTCACCCGGCGCGCCGAGTAAAAGATCCTGCGCGTTCGCGTTCATCGGGAAGGCGATCACTTCGCGGATATTCTCCTCATCGCGCAGCAACATCAGCATCCGGTCAACGCCCGGCGCCATCCCTGCGTGCGGTGGAGCGCCATACTGGAAAGCATGGTAGAGCGCGCC
>ENA-OQDT01001279-OQDT01001279.1-human-gut-metagenome-genome-assembly--contig:-NODE-1279-length-15000-cov-3.016204_pt1 | contig 15000 bp, 17 predicted proteins | sample MGYA00242786_ERZ504617 | MGnify/ENA primary metagenome ERZ504617 (study PRJEB26092, sample SAMD00036337) | human gut metagenome | host: Homo sapiens | study: EMG produced TPA metagenomics assembly of...
CATTAACAGATCAGTAAGATTAAAAAAACTTGGAAAACAACTTATTCGAGAACAGAGAAATCTTTCTCGAAAGTATGAAAATTTAAAGAAAGGAGAATCTACTCAAAAAGCAAATATAAAAAAACAGAGGCTTAAAGTACAGAAACTTCATCATAGAATTGATAACATTCGTACTGATCATATCAATAAAACAATCGCAGAGATAGTGAAAACCAAACCATCTTATATAACGATTGAAGATTTAAATATATCAGGAATGATGAAGAACAAACATCTTTCAAAGGCAGTTGCTTCGCAGAAGTTTTATGAATTCAGAATAAAGCTTCAGGCGAAATGCAATGAAAACGGAATTGAACTTCGAGTTGTAGACAGATGGTATCCATCATCTAAAACCTGTCACTGTTGCGGAGCAATCAAGAAAGATTTAAAACTTTCAGATAGAATTTTCAAATGTGATTGTGGTTATAGCGAAGATAGAGATTTCAATGCTGCACTTAATTTGAGAGATGCTACGACTTACGAAATTGCATAAATAAATGCAAACGTAGGTATGTACCGAAGGCTATTTCGGGAATTTACGACTATGGAGTGTACAAGAACTTGTGAGTAGATATGATTTCGGTCAATCCAAAGCATACACGATGAAGTAGTAAGTAGAACTCGTGAGAGTCTACATTATCTCGATGTGAGTATGTTTAATCACATTTTGAGTAGCAGACAGACATGATACCAAAAGACCCAGTGATGTTATTAAGCTACATCAATACACAATTACGAGATTTTTATGATTCATATGAAGACCTTTGTAAGTCACTCGATCTCGATCAAAATGAAGTAAAACAAAAGCTTTCCATGATCGGATACGAATATGATGAATCATTAAATCAGTTTAAGTAGCAGACTAGTCGAATCAATGAAAATATGTTAAAATTGTACGTAAAGGAGAACATATTTATGGAGTTGATTCGGTTAGAAAATGTAAAGAAAATATATCAGACAGGAGAGGTGATCACCAAAGCCGTAGATGGGATCGATTTTACGGTGGATCAGGGTGAGTTCGCCTTGATCATTGGCGCCAGTGGTGCAGGAAAAACTACCGTTTTGAACATTTTAGGAGGTATGGATACTGCGACCAGTGGCGCTGTTTATATTGATGGAGAAGATATCTCCAAATGGAATAAAAAACAACTGACAGGATATCGAAGAGATGACATAGGATTTGTATTTCAGTTTTACAATCTGGTGCCCAATCTTACTGCAACAGAGAATGTAGAATTGGCACTTCAGATCAGTAAGAATCCTCTGAAAGCAGAAGAAGTATTAAAAGATGTGGGACTTGGACACCGTCTAAATAAATTTCCCTGCGCAGTTATCTGGTGGGGAACAGCAGAGAGTTTCTATTGCACGTGCATTGGCAAAGAATCCAAAGATCTTGCTCTGTGATGAGCCAACTGGTGCCCTGGATTATCAGACAGGAAAATCTATTTTAAAATTATTGCAGGATACCTGTCACAAGAAAGGAAAAACAGTGGTTGTGATCACACATAACCTTGCGATCGCACCGATGGCAGACCGTGTGATCGAGATGAAGAACGGAAAGATCAGCAATATTATGATAAACGAACACCCTCAGCCGGTGGAGACGATTGAATGGTAGGAAATGCGTATGAAGAAAACGGCATTACATAAAGATATATACAGAACGATCACAGGAACCCTTCCGAGATTTTTATCAATCTTTTTTATCGTTGTACTGGGCGTTGCATTCTATTCAGGAATCCGTGTGACACAAAAAGATATGCATATCACAGCAGACCACCAGTTTGATGGAAGTCGGCTGATGGATGTCAAAGTCATGGGAACACTTGGGATTTCAGAAGAGAATCTGACAGCCCTTCGGAAGTTAAAAAAATGTGCAGTCGGTCGAAGGAGGACATTCTGTAGATGTGATCGCAAGGAAGCAGGGAAGTGACGAAGAACATGCAATCAAAGTTATGGGGAAGACTGATAAATTAAACCAGATAACGATCATAGATGGAAAACTTCCACAAGCATCGGGAGAATGTCTGGTAGATGAATGGTATGCCCAGCAAAATGATCTGAAAACAGGGGACGTTTTAAATTTGTCTTCTGGAAATGAAGATGATCTTAAGGATACTCTGAAAGATACAACCTATAAGATCACAGGAATCGGAAGTTCATCAGAATATCTTTCAAGATCCAGAGGAAGCACTGGCATTGGAACGGGAACGTTGTCAGGCTTTATTGTGGTGCAACCATCAGAATTTTCCTCAGATATCTATACAGAAGTTTATCTGACTGCGAAGGGAGCGAAGCAAGAGAGAGCCTACAGTGATGCTTACAAAAACAAAGTAAAACAGCTGGAAGAAGAGATCAAAGATATTTCCAAAATAGAAAATGAGAAACGGTTAAAATCTGTTCAGAAAGAAGCCGAAGAGAAGATCGACAAGAAAGAAAAGAAATTCAAAAAAGAACGAAAAAAAGCATATAAGAAACTAGATCAAGCCGAGAAAAAGCTAAAGAAATCCAGACAAAAGATCAAAGATTCCAAAGCAAAATTAGCGAAAAGCAAGAAAGAGATCTCTGATGGAGAGCAGCAGATCAAGAATGCAAAAGCTCAGTATCAGTCAGGGATTAGACAGATTCAGAATGCCAGAAAGCAGTTAAAGACACAGAAACAAACAATTCGGTCAAAAAGCAAAGAATTAAAAACACAGGAGGCAAAGCTAAAGACACAGGAGAAGAACTTACAGACAAAAGAACAGCAGATTCAGGGTGCCATGCAGGCTGGAATGATCTCACAGGAAGAAGCGAAAGCTTCCTTAGCACAGATTAATGCAGGAAAAGAACAGATCAAGACAGCAAGAAGCAAGATCAATGCAGGGAAAAAACAGATCAGCAGGGCAAAGACAAAGATTGCAAAGGCTGAAACAACCTTGGATCAAAAAAGTAGCCAGCTAAAGAAAGCAAAGCAAACGATCAAAACAAATGAAGCAAAATTAGTATCAGCAAGAAAACAGATCACCTCCGGAGAAAAAAAGATTGCAAAAGCAGAATCAAAACTTTCATCCGGGGAGAAAAAATTAAAGAGATCAAGAAAGAAAGCAGAAAAGAAATTCAAGGAAGCCGAGCAGAAGATTGCAGATGCCAGACAGGATGTTAAGGATATCAAGAAAGGGAAATGGTATGTCTTAAACCGTGAGAAGATGCAGTCTTATGTGGAATACGGACAGGAAGCAGACAGAATTGCAGCGTTAGGACGAGTGGTACCGGTCATCTTTTTCTTAGTTGCAGCACTGGTAAGCTTAACAGCGATGACACGTATGGTCGAAGAGCAGAGAACACAGATCGGTATGATGAAAGCATTGGGATACAGTGGAGTTCATATTGCAATGAAATATGTGACCTATGCCCTCGCAGCAACGCTTAGTGGAAGTATTCTAGGGGCAGTGATCGGTGAAAAACTGCTTCCATGGATCATCATTAACGCTTATAAAATGATGTATACAGGACTGGGAGATGTCTATACGCCATTAGAGATCGAATATTCTGTGATGGCAGGTGGACTGGCGGTTGGAGTTGTTGTTTTAGCAGTATTATCTGCATGTTATAAAGAATTAAGAGAAAAACCTGCACAGCTGATGCGTCCAGTTGCTCCAAAAGAAGGAAAAAGGATTTTGTTAGAACGGATTCCATTTATCTGGAAACGATTAAGTTTTATCTGGAAAGCAACGATGCGAAACCTCTTCCGCTACAAGAAGAGATTCTTTATGACGATCTTTGGAATCGGCGGATGTATGGCATTATTACTCTTAGGATTTGGAATCAAAGATTCGATTTCAGCAATCTCAGAAAAGCAGTATGGGGAGATCATTACTTATGATTTCTCAATCACACACAAAGACGGGATCAGCGAGACAAAGAAAGAAGATCTGATCCAGTATGCAAAGAAACAAGAACATATGACAGATTTGATAGAAGTAAGCGAATCTGCAGTGACGATCCGTGCTAATGGGAAAAAAACAGGATGCAACGATGATCCAGCCAATGTCCAAAAAAGATCTGAATGGCTATATCAGCCTTCAGGATCGAAAGAGTAAAACAAAGTATCAGTTAGATGATGATGGGATCATCTTAACAGAAAAGGCAGCGTCCCTGCTTGGTGTGAAAAAGGAGATTCGATCAAGATCCAACGGTCTGGAGATAAACAGATCACAGCAAAAATAAGTCAGATCACAGAAAATTACATGCAGCATAAAGTCTAACATGACACCAAAACTTTATGAGAAACTGTATCATAAAAAAGCACAAACGACAGGTATATATTGTATTGAAAAGAATATATCTAAGAAAAAGATGCAGGAAAATGGAAAACAGATTCTTGCAAGAGATGAAGCCTCAACACTGCATTTTTGTGCCGACGATGAGAAGACAATGTCAGATATGGTCAATAACTTAAATATTGTGGTGGTTGTTCTGATCGTATCTGCAGGACTTCTTGCATTTGTGGTATTATATAACTTAAATAACATTAACATTTCCGAGCGTAGAATGGAACTTGCAACGATCAAAGTTCTTGGATTCTATGACGGTGAAGTCGGAGCGTATGTGTATCGAGAGAATATCCTTTTAACGATCCTTGGAACGATCGCAGGAATTATTTTAGGAATTATTTTACACAAATACGTAATCTTCACAACAGAAGTTGACTTGATCATGTTTGGAAGGCAGATTTATGTGCAAAGCTATATTTACAGTATTTTACTAACAATCGCTTTTTCGATTCTTGTAAATGCCTTCGTGTATTTCCAATTGAAGAAGATCGATATGGTTGAATCGTTAAAAAGCACAGAGTGACAGAAAGGAAAAGAGACTATGAAAATGAAACGAATTAATGATTTATCAAGTGTTTCCAACTAAGAGCATTAACAGATGGGCAGCCATCTCATGGAATTCTCGAGATGATAGACTGGATTCCACATATTAAAAAATTAGGAATGAATGCAGTATAATTTTTCACCTGTATTTTCATTCCAGTGATTCATGGATATGATACAAAGATTATCAGAAGATCGATGAGAGACTTGGAACCAATGAAGACTTTAAAAAGATGTGTGATGCCATGCATGAAGAAGGAATCCAGGTGATCTTAGACGGGGTATTTAATCATGTCGGAAGAGAGTTCTTTGCATTTGAAGATGTGAGAGAAAAGAAATGGGATTCTCCATATAAAGATTGGTTCTATATTAATTTTGATGGGAATAGCTGCTATGATGATGGATTCTGGTACGAAGGATGGGAAGGACATTTTGAACTGGTCAAATTAAATCTTGACAACGAACAGGTTAGAAATTATTTATTAGAATCTGTCGGAATATGGATCGATAAATTAGGGATTGATGGATTAAGACTGGATGTTGCTTATATGTTAAACCGCAATTTCATGAAAGTGTTGGTTGACTTTGTTCACAGCAAGAAACCAGAATTTTTGATGATCGGAGAAATGCTTCATGGTGATTACACACAGCTTGTGAATCCAGAGCTGTTGGATTCTGTGACAAATTATGAATGTTATAAAGGTTTGTATTCAAGTTTCAATACACACAATATGCATGAAATCGGATATTCCCTAAACCGTCAGTTTGGACCAGAAGAATGGACGTTGTACAAAGGACTTCCATTATATAATTTTGTAGATAACCATGATGTGGAGAGAATCGCAAGTCAGTTAGAGGATAAAGAGCATTTACCATTGATCTATGCAATGGAATTTGCGATGCCAGGAGTTCCGGGTGTTTACTATGGAAGTGAATGGGAATGGAAGGAAAGAAAGGAACAGGGAAGTGATGACAGCCTGCGTCCAGAATCCATAAAGAAGATTTAGTAGAAAATGAATTAACAAACTATATCGCACAATTGCTAAAAGGATAGAGCTGGATCACAGCTTAAAATACGTGATTACTTACAATTAGCGATCGCACCAGATGTTCTTGTATTCCAGAGAAGAACGAATGAAGACCGCATCATTTTTGCAATGAACTGTGGTGATGGCGAATTTACAGCACATTTTGATGCTCAGGCAGGATGCGGGATTGATTTGATCACAGGAGATTCCGTTGATTTTGGAGGGGGACTTACGATCCAAGGAAAAACAGCAATGATAATTCGAACAGAAGAGGTATCCCTTCCTTGACTTTTATGTTAAAAACATATAAAATTAAATGAGTGTGAATACACAAAAAATTGAATAAGGAGGAAACCTGTGGTTGGTATTATTATAGCCATTATCGCAACTCTGGTTATCGCAGTTCCGGTATCTGCCTATGTAGCGAATACAAGAAGCAAGAAGGCAATGGAAATTACGATCGGGAATGCAGAAGATAAAGCAAGAGAGATTATAGATGAAGCAATCAAAGCAGCAGATGCGAAGAAACGTGAAGCTTCTTTGGAAGTAAAAGAAGAAACTATAAAAGCGAGACATGACTTCGAAAAAGAGACAAAAGAACGCAGGGCAGAACTGCAGAAGTATGAGCAGAGAGTTCTTTCTAAGGAAGAGACTGTCGAGAAGAAAGCAACCGTGCTGGAACGCAAAGAACAGTCATTAACAGCCAAAGAAAAGAACATCGATACAGAGAAAGCTCAGTTGCAGGAACTGCAGGCAAAACATCTACAGGAACTGGAAAGAATTTCTGGGTTGACCTCTGATCAGGCAAAAGAGCAATTATTATCAGCAGTAAAAGAAGATGTGAAACACGAGACAGCAATGTATGTCAAAGAAATGGAGACAAGAGCGAAAGAAGATGCCCGAAAGAAAGCCAAGGAATATGTGGTAACTGCAATTCAGAAGTGTGCAGTTGATCATGTGGCAGAGACAACGATTTCGCTGGTACAGCTTCCAAACGATGAGATGAAAGGAAGGATCATCGGTCGTGAAGGACGTAATATCCGTTCCATTGAGAACGCTACGGGAGTTGAATTGATCATCGATGATACACCGGAAGCTGTTGTACTGTCAAGCTTTAATCCGGTTCGACGCGAGATCGCAAGAATCGCTTTAGAGAAATTGATCGTGGATGGAAGAATCCATCCAGCACGCATCGAGGAGATGGTTGAGAAAGCTACAAAAGAAGTCGAAACTATGATGCGCGAAGAAGGAGAAGCAGCAACATTAGAACTTGGGGTTCATGGAATCCATCCAGAACTTGTCAGACTTCTTGGAAGAATGAAGTTCCGTACAAGCTATGGACAGAATGCGTTAAAGCATTCCATGGAAGTTGCTCAGTTATCCGGACTTTTAGCAGCAGAGATCGGTGTCGATGTGAGAATGGCCAAGAGAGCAGGTCTGCTTCATGACATTGGTAAATCCATCGACCACGAAGTAGAAGGTTCTCACGTAGAACTTGGTGTGAATTTGTGTAAGAAGTATAAGGAGAATCCAATTGTCATCAATGCAGTGGCATCTCATCATGGGGATGAAGAGCCAGAATCATTGATCGCATGTCTGGTACAGGCAGCTGATGCAATCTCAGCAGCACGTCCAGGTGCAAGAAGCGAGACACTGGAAAGTTATACAACAAGATTAAAACAGCTGGAAGAGATCGCAGACTCCTTCCAGGGTGTTGATAAAACTTTTGCAATTCAGGCAGGTCGAGAAATTCGAGTTATGGTAGTTCCTGAACAAATCAGTGACGATGATATGATCTTACTGGCGAGAGATATCTCAAACCAGATCGAAGAGAATCTGGATTATCCAGGACAGATCAAGGTCAATGTGATCAGAGAGTCACGAGTTGTTGACTATGCGAAATAACAAGAAGCGATAGAGAAATCTATCGCTTTTTCCAATTTATAACGTGAGTGTCAAAAGTATAAATAAAGGAGATTTTTTATGAAAGGATACGAGAAACTAGAACAACATCTGATACATCAGGGAAAAGTTGTTGGATTTTATGAGGATATTGTAAAACTTCCAAGCGGCAAAGTTGTCACATGGGATCTGGTCAAACATAAAGGGGCAGCAGCTGTTGTTCCTGTTACAGACAAAGGAACGATCTTACTTGTAAGACAATACCGTAATGCCCTTGATCAGGAAACACTGGAAATCCCGGCAGGTGGAATTGAACCCGGGGAAACACCTCTGGAGTGTGTCACAAGAGAGATTGAAGAAGAAACAGGTTTTATTGCTGGAAAAATGACCCACCTAATGACTGTGATCACAGCCATCGGTTTCTGTGATGAAAAGATTCCGATTTATGTTGCAACTGATCTAAAGCTGTCTAAACAGCATTTGGATGAGGATGAATTTATCGATGTAGAAGAATATACAATCGATGAGATCAAAGATATGATCTTTTCTGGAAAGATCATTGATGCAAAAACAATTTCAGGAGTTCTTGGATATCTGAACATGGAGAAATAAAAGACAAGATCAGGAAAACAGAATATAAAAGACAGGCACTGCATAAGATATGACAGGAGGAAAAAATTGTGGAAAAAGAGAAATTCTTTTCAGGATTATGGATCATCATTGGGTTAATCTTTGGGAGTGTATTTACAAATTTTGTATACCAGGATTATCTCGCATATGGAGGTACCGTAAGATCACTGGTTTTAAATAATACGGATCTATATAAAGCAAGTATCAGTCTGTTTTTTTTAATATTTTGTTTAAAAGGGGAAAACAGTATGCATTTATTTATCTGGGGGCATATCTTTTGCAACCTTGGATTTTTTTATGACAGTTTTGCATTTTGTATGGCATTTTCTTTGGATCAATGTTATCTTTGCAGTATCGTGCAAATGGGCATCAAAGGACTGGTTCTTGTATTTATGAGTTTATTTCCACATTTTATCTGTTATGTGATCACCTTGCTGCTGCTGATCAAGCGAAACTTTTATGCCCAAAAAAAGGAAGAAATGCTCTATGAACAGAGACATTCCTTCTTATTTCGTTTCAGTATTTGGTTTGAAATAACATTTATAATACTGGGATGCATCCTGGAAAGTTTCATCAATCCGTCGATCATGTCAGGAATCCTGAACCTTTGGAAGTGATATATCTAGGATCTTATACGTTTCTATATATAATCTGCCATGCGGTAAAGCAGAGCAGCAGATTTTGTCCCATCCAAGACAAGGATCAGTGATAGACTGTCCATATACACCGTTACCGATGGACTGGTTGCCATCTTCGATATAACTTTCGATCATGATACCCTTAACAAGAGATTTGATCTCAGGTAAGAAACTTCTGCTGTGAAGAACTTCCTGTACGATACGAGGCTGCTGATCCCATTGTTTCCCAGAGTTAGAGTGGTTTGCATCAACGATAACAGCAGGGTTCTTTAACTGGAATTTCTCGTACATATAAGCAACACGAGTCAGATCTTCATAATGGTAGTTTGGAATATTGTTTCCATGACGGTTGACAGATCCACGTAAGATGGCATGTGTCAGAGGGTTACCATCTGTCTTGACTTCATATCCATTTGCAATGAAATCATGCTGGTGCTGTCCAGCTGTGATAGAGTTCATCATAACAGTTAAGTCACCACCAGTTGGGTTCTTCATTCCGGCAGGAATATCAAATCCACTAACTGTTAAACGATGCTGCTGGTTCTCTACAGAACGAGCTCCAACGGCAACATAAGATAAAAGATCTTCCATATATGGCCAGTTTCCTGGATAAAGCATTTCGTCTGCAGCAGGCATATGGAATTCTTCTAATGCTTCCATATGAAGTTTGCGGACAGAACGAAGTCCACTAGCCATATCTGGTGCTTTCTCAGGGTCTGGCTGATGAACCATACCTTTGTATCCGTCACCTGTTGTACGAGGTTTGTTTGTATAAATACGAGGGATGATCAGTAACTTATCAGCAAGATCTTTTTGAACTCTTGCCAAACGTCCGAGATAATCCATAACAGCAGTTTCATTATCTGCAGAACATGGCCCGATGATAACTAAGAATTTATCAGATGCGCCTGTGAATACATCACGGATTTCTTTGTCTCTTGCAGCTTTGATTTGTTTTGCTTCTTCACTCAGAGGCATCTCTTCTTTTAGTTCCTCTGGAGAAGGCATTTTAGCGATTTTGTGCATTCCCATAGTTGTTTTCTCCTTAACAATTCATACAATAAAGCAAATTTGCTTGTGTATATTTTAACAAATAATAATCTTTGTGTAAAGATAAGGAAATGTGAAATGGGACTTTACAAAACAGACAGGAGTTATTATAATAAAATTTATAAACAGGAAACACTTTCATTTTCTGGTAATTGAATATTGAAGTAGAGAAGATTGATTCTCCAACTTCAGGGCAGAGTGAGATACGAAAGTATCAATTCTCGACTGGCGGTGATACTCCAAGAGAGGCAAGTCCGCGAGCGTTTGGCCGATCAGGTTAGAATCCTGAACCAACAGTATAGTCTGGATGAAAGAAGTAGTTGGATGACATATCTTAAGATGTTATGCAGATAGAAGATATGTGATCAAGTCAGAAGCCCTGTCGTTTATGTAGATAAATGGACAGGATTTTTTAATTTATAGGGAGACCCTATAAATCTAAGATTTTAAATCAGAAAGGGAGAATTATCATGGCAGGAGACACAATGACAATGAAAAGAACGAAGTTCAATATCAGAACGATCGCAGTGACAGGTATGTTAGGAGCATTAGCAACTGTGCTGATGTTTTTGGAATTTCCAATTCCAATGTTGATACCACCATTTATCAAGTTTGACTTTTCCGAACTTCCAGCATTACTAGCAGCATATGCGATGGGACCGGTATCTGGAATTGCAGTATGTTTTATCAAGAATGTGATCAACCTTCTTCATACACAGACAGGTGGAGTCGGAGAACTATCTAACTTTATCTTAGGTGTATGCTTTGTATTACCAGCAGGACTTATTTATAAGAGAAAGAAAACACAGAAGAGTGCAATGATCGGAGCATTAGCAGGAGCAGTCCTGATGTCAGTAGTCAGTGTATTTTCAAACTACTTTGTTGTATATCCAGTATACACAAATTTCATGCCAATGCAGGCAATTCTTGGAGCATATCAGGCGATCAACAAGAATGTAAAGACATTATGGGATGCATTGATTTGGTTTAATATGCCATTTACATTTATCAAAGGAATGTGCAGTGTTGTGATCACATTCTTTATCTACAAGAAGATTTCTCCAATCTTAAAGGGAACAAACAGATAAGAAGATAAGAAAAAGGTGTCGGAATAAGAATTCCGGCACCTTTTGCGTACACAGAGTTAAAAATTAATCTTCTAATTTTTTAGCTGCTTTTTCCATAAAAGGTTCACTGGCAACGATGAATCTTTCGTGAGTACCGATTCCAACACGTCCTTTGTTATCAGTTACTTCTACATGGAATACCAGACGTTTGCGGTCGATCTCTGTTAAGGAACAATGACATTTGATCGTTCCACCAACTGGTGTTGCGGAAACATGCGCAATGTTTAAATTTGTTCCAACAGTAGTCTGTCCTTCATCAAGTTTTCCAGCCAGTAGATTAACTGCAGACTGCTCGATCAAAGAGATCATGGCAGGTGTGGCATAAACAGGAAGGCTTCCGCTTCCCCATTTCTCAGCAGTGTTTTCTGGAACTACTTCTTCTGTTAATTCGATTTCGTCTCCAACATGAATGTTCATAATTTTCTCTCCTAAAATTTTAGTTTATATGTATATCTTTAGTATAGCAAAGTTCGTTAAAAATTCCATAGTTTTTTCACATTTTTACAAAAAATTGCACAAGGAAGAAAGACTGGACTCGATTTAAAAAATAAGGTATGCTATTGGTAAATTGGAGGTGCTTGGTTTGAAATTATATTTGATCAGACATGGAGAAACAGATTGGAACAAGGAATTTAAGATTCAGGGAAGTTCAGACATCGAATTGAATGAATATGGAAGAGAATTGGCATTTATTACGCGAGAAGGTCTTAGACATATTCCATTTGATATCGCATATACCAGTCCGTTGAAACGTGCGAAGGAAACAGCAGAGATCATTCTTGGAGGCAGGAATATTCCGCTATATGAAGATAAACGGGTTCAAGAAGCGTGTTTTGGATCGTTTGAGGGTGCAACGTTAAAGGAATTGAGAGAAAGACAGGATCCATTTCTCAAATTCTTTGATGCGCCAGAAGAATTTAAAAAATTGAAGGATGTGAGACACACGAAGAGGTGATCGCAAGATCATCTGATTTTTCAATGATATGATCTTGCCAAATGAGAAAAAATATCAACATATAGCAGTATTTCTCATGGAGCATGGATCCACAGCTTACTTACATATATTTATCAGAGAGAGATTAAGGAATACTGGCATGCGCCAAGACAGGAAAACTGTGGTGTGACAACGATCCAGATTGAAGATGGTGTCTGCCATGTATTAAAGGAATCAGAGATTTTCTACAATAAAGATGGAGAATGATATATGACAAAAAGACAATTTATGGAGGAGTTAAGATCTTCCTTAGAGGGAATGGTATCACAGGCAGTGATTCAGGAGAACATGAATTACTATGAGGATTATATCAATGAGCAGATCCGAAATGGAAAGAACGAACAGGATGTATTGAATGAATTAGGAAGTCCGAGACTGATCGCCAGATCGATCATTGATGCCAAAGGTGAGGATGATGACTATGTACAGACAGAGTATTACGAAGAGGAACAGGATGAAGGAACACCAGAAGATATGTTTGGCGGTAACACACATATTTTTACGATGAATTCTACAAAGTTCAAACTTGGATGTCTACTGTCAGTGATCATATTTATTTTTATCATTTATTTACTATTTCATATATTTAGTGCAATGATGGTTGTGTTAGGACCCGTGATCATTATCGGTGTGATCGTAGCTTTGATCATGAAGATCACAGGAAGGTAAGGAAACAAAGAAAGGAATCAATATGGATATAAATGAAGAAGCATATGCGATACAGGAAGAAGTGGTCGAATTTCGAAGAGCACTGCACCGTTGTCCTGAGATAGCATTTCATGAAACGATGACGATGGAATATATCAGAGAACATCTGGAAGAATGGGAGATTTCTTATAAGATTTTTGATCCATCAGGAATCATTGCAGTTGTTGGCAATGGCAAGAAAGAAACGATTGCATTAAGGGCAGACATGGACGCACTGGAAGTACAGGAAGAGACAGGACTTGATTTTGCATCTTTGAATCACGGATGTATGCATGCATGTGGACATGATGGACACACAGCAATCTTACTTGCAACAGCAAAGATATTGAAGAAACATGAATCAGAACTTGACCGCAGAGTATATCTTGTATTTCAGCCTGCGGAAGAAACCGCAGAAGGAGCCAGATTCATGTTGAAGACAGGAGTTTTGGACAGTGTGAAACGCATTTATGGAATCCATATTTTTAACGGTATACCGTCTGGCAAGATTTCACTGGAAGCAGGCCCAAGAATGGCAGCGACAAACTGGCTGGCAGTTCATTTATACGGAAGATCAGGACATGCAGGGAAACCACATGAAGGGATTGATACTGCAGTGGCAGTATCTTCCATGGTTATGAATTTTCAGAGCATCATCAGCAGGAATTTAAATCCATTAGATCCAGCAGTTTTAACGATCGGAAAGGTCGAAGCAGGGACAGCGAGAAATGTGATCGCAGGGGAAGCAAAGATCGAAGGGACTGCAAGAACATTTTCCAGACAAGCTCAGGAGATGATCGAGCGCAGAGTCAAAGAGATCGCGAAAGCCCATGAACAGATGTATGGAGTAGATGTTTCGGTTGATTTTCAACAATCAAGCCATGGGGCACTGATCAATGATCCGGGTGTTGTAGAAGATGTCATGGAGAAAGCAGGGGAAGTCTTTGATCCGTCAGAGTTTACCCATGTTGAAGCAATGATGTTAGGAGAAGATTTTGCAAATTATCTGGAAGAAATGGATGGATGTTTTGCATTTATCGGTGGCGGCGACCACCCTGCAAACCATCATGGAAAGTTTGATTTTGATGAAAAAGCATTGATCAGTGGTGTCCGTCTCATGCTGACATTTGTAATTGTATAGGATATAGTTCATGAAAATCAGTTGTAGACAGGAACAACATATGATATAATCAAAAACCAACAGAAACACGTATATTTAATAGAAGAAAAGGTAGGGAAATATGAATTTAGTATACCACAGTACAAGAAATAGTGAAGAAACAGCAACCGCCTCTGAAGCTATTTTAAAAGGATTAACAAGCGATGGAGGATTATTTGTACCAGACAGCATTCCAAAATTAAATGTATCGTTGGAAGATCTGACACAGATGTCCTATCAGGAAATTGCTTATGCAGTCATGAAAGAATTCCTTACAGATTTTACAGAAGAAGAATTAAAGACATGCATTAATAATGCATATGACAGCAAATTCGATACAGAAGAGATCGCAGTGACAAAGAAAGTAGATGGAGCATATTATCTGGAATTATTCCATGGAGCAACCATCGCATTTAAAGATATGGCATTATCTATTCTGCCACATTTACTTGTAACATCAGCAAGAAAGAATAATGTAAAGAATGAGATCGTGATCTTAACAGCAACATCCGGAGACACAGGAAAAGCGGCTTTAGCAGGATTTTGCAGATGTACCGGGAACAAAGATCATCGTATTCTATCCAAAGTCTGGAGTCAGCCCAATTCAGGAAAAACAGATGGTAACACAGAAGGGTGACAATACATACGTGATCGGAATCAAAGGAAACTTTGATGATGCTCAGACAGGTGTTAAGAAGATGTTCTCTAACAAAGAGTTAGCGAAAGTGATGAATGACAACGGATTCCAGTTCTCATCTGCAAACTCAATCAACATCGGACGTTTAGTGCCGCAGGTTGTATATTATGTAAAGGCTTATGCTGATTTATTAAAACAGGGTGCATTAAAGGCCGGAGAACCTATGAATGTAGTCGTTCCAACAGGAAAC
>ENA-OQDT01001280-OQDT01001280.1-human-gut-metagenome-genome-assembly--contig:-NODE-1280-length-14993-cov-2.935289_pt1 | contig 14993 bp, 16 predicted proteins | sample MGYA00242786_ERZ504617 | MGnify/ENA primary metagenome ERZ504617 (study PRJEB26092, sample SAMD00036337) | human gut metagenome | host: Homo sapiens | study: EMG produced TPA metagenomics assembly of...
GCATCGTGGGGTAAGGGGATGTTGGCTACATATTGATGTTGTGCTGTTGCTTTTTACTGAAAGCTACTACTAACGACTCATAAATCTACCCTTAATCGTGTATTGGATGATAGTTGCGGATTTTAGGCTTATAATAAAAGTCGCGAATATAGCGAAAATCCCCTAGTCCGGTAACATTATTTTTTTATTCAACTGTTTCTGTGGATGTATGGTTTGACTTGTAACATGTTTGTAATATCTATGTCATTTTTGCGTAATATTTGTTTCAGACCTTTGCAACCAAATACATAACAAGAAATTATGGAGACATTCTATCTCTTTCTGATCATTTTCCTCTTTGTGCTGGCGGTGTTTGACCTGTCAGTCGGAGTTAGTAACGATGCAGTCAATTTTATGAATTCGGCAATAGGATCGAAAGCTGCATCTTTTAAAGTAATAATGGTGATTGCCGCGATCGGCATCTTTGTCGGTGCTTCGCTATCCAACGGAATGATGGATATTGCCAGGCACGGAATTTACCAGCCGCAACATTTCTATTTTTCAGAAATTATGTGTATTTTGCTGGCTGTCATGCTCACCGATGTGGTGTTGCTGGACATTTTTAACTCTCTGGGGATGCCTACTTCGACTACCGTTTCGCTGGTATTCGAATTGTTGGGCGGTACGGTTGCAATTTCATTAATCAAGATTGCCAATTCTAATGGTGCACTTCAGTTGGGTGACCTGCTGAACACGGATAAGGCTTTTACGGTGATACTTGCCATTTTTCTTTCAGTGGCGATCGCTTTCTTTTTCGGGGCCATTGTTCAATACATTTCTCGCTTGATTTTTACCTTCAACTACAAGAAACACATGAACTATTTTATCGGCTTGTTCGGTGGTTTGGCTGCCACTTCCATCTTGTATTTCATGTTGATAAAAGGTTTGAAAGAAAGTTCCTTTATGGAAGGTGATCTTAAAACGATGATTTATAGCAATACGGACACGATCGTGTGGGGAGCACTTATCTTTTTCACTTTATTGATGCAGGTTCTTCACTGGTTGAAGGTGAACGTTTTTAAAGTGGTGATCTTGCTGGGAACGTTTGCCTTGGCTTTGGCGTTTGCCGGTAATGACTTGGTAAACTTTATCGGTGTTCCGTTGGCAGGCTATTCTTCTTATATGGATTTGATGGCGCAGGGAGGCACGACTACAACCGACACTTTCCTGATGGAGTCGTTGCTTGAACCGGCCAAAACCCCGTGGTACTTCCTTGTTGGTTCCGGCTTGGTCATGGTGATTGCCTTGGCTACTTCGAAAAAGGCGCAGGCGGTGATCAAAACGTCTGTAGACTTGGCCCGGCAGTCGGATGGAAATGAAAATTTCGGAACATCGCCCGTTGCACGTGTTCTGGTGCGTACGTGCAACAATGCCTCCAATACGATATTGAGCGTGGTGCCTTTGCGAGTGAAGGACTGGATTGCACAGCCGTTTCAATAATAACGAGATAATACTTGAAGATAAGGCCAGTTTCGACTTGGTGCGTGCTTCGGTGAATGTCGTGCTTTCCGGTCTGTTGATTGCGTTGGGTACTTCGTTGAAGTTGCCGTTGTCTACGACTTATGTCGCTTTTATGGTGGCGATGGGTAGTTCTCTGGCCGACCGTGCTTGGGGGCGTGAAAGCGCAGTTTACCGTATCACCGGTGTGCTCTCCGTGATCGGTGGTTGGTTTATTACGGCAGGTGCAGCCTTTACGATCTGTTTCCTGGTTGCTCTGTTGATCCATGTCGGTGGTATTGCGGCAATGGCGGCGATGGTGGGGCTGGCGATCTATATGCTGATCCGTAACCAGATTCTGTATAAAAAGAAGATGAAGAAGGAAGCCATGCAGGAAGAAGTTGATTCCACGATTTCCAAACTACGTGAGACAAAGGACAAACGTGAAGCTCTTTCGCTGTTCCGTGAACATAGTCGCGACGAGCTTTGTGACGTGCTGAACTTCGCTTCCGACACTTTCAACCGCTCTGTTCATGGCTTTATGGATGAAAACCTGCGCGAACTTCGCAAGATTATGAGCGCGATTGAGGAAAAGAAGAGTTACTTGAAACAGGTCAAACGTGTCGGCACGTTGGGCGTTACCCAGTTGGAGCATGATATTGCGATCGATAAAGGTTTGTACTATTATCAGGGGAATGATTTTGCCAGCGAGATCGTGTTCAGTATCCGTCGTCTGACGGAGCCAGGCAAAGAGCATGTCGACAATCATTTTAGCCCGCTTTGTGAAGTACAGAAGGAGGATTTCGGAAAGATGACCGATGAGATCGTTTCTTTCCTGAACCGCAGTTCGGTTATGATCGAAAGCAATGATTACCATCGTATGGATGACCTGATTGCCGAATCGGTCGATCTGACGGCTAAACTGACGCTTCTGAAGAAGGAGGAACTGAAACGTATCCAAGGACAGAGCGGTAGTACGAAGGTCAGCATGGTCTACCTAAATATGGTACAGGAAGCGCAGAATGTGGTATCTTTTACGGCTAATTTGCTGAAAGTGAGCCGTAAGTTCCAAAAAGAATAATCGGTGTGTTACTTTTCTCTTGAAAAGAAAAGTAACCAAAAGTTCAAGGCTTAACCGTCTGGGCTACTCCGGGCAAAGACTACGCTGTCGCCTGCCCGGAGTAGCGAAGCAGGTTCGGCCTTGACTTTTGGTTACTTTTGGGACAAGCCAAAAGTAATTATAACGATAGCATTTTCTTTTCTTTGACAAGATCACTTTCATCCATCTGAAGCGAAGGAACCGTGCACATCTTGATGTAGTCGCCGGTCTGACAGGTATAATCGTAATAAGCCTGTTGTTCGGAGGTGAAATCCTCCTTTTGGATCAAGCCGCTTTCCATGGATAAAAATTCTTCCGTATCCGTGCAGTCAGACTTCTTGATAAGTAGGATGCGGCGTGCAACCGGGTTCCGGTTGTAGTCAAGTCCGATATATAAACCGCGCAGTTGCCGGGGATTCCGGAAAAATGGGATTTGCAGATAGATTGTTACCAGCGTGAATTGAGGCGAGGGGTTTTCGCTGAACATGCAATAAAAGTTCTGTGGATCACCTGTGACTCCCATGCCCCATTGTGCTTCCCCGTAAGCATTTAACCGTCCGATGCGGATGTACTCCTTGTTTTCGGATAGACTGATGATAAAAGGTTCCATCTTCAGGCAGTCCGAGGAAGAAGAAAGGCTGTAACTCGTGTAAAGTCCGCATATGTTGTCCACCCGTGTGGTGGAAAGCAGTATTTCTTCTTGCAAATGGTCGAGGAAAGGATTGGCTTTCCGGTCGGGTTGTATGTTCGGTTCCATCCCTTCCAAGCGTTTCAACAATTCCGGCAGGACGGACAGCAGGCGTCGTTTGGATATGTTGTTGACCAATACGATCGCATGGTCCAATGCTTCCTCGTGCGAGCAGTTTTTCAGTTCCTCGAAATAAGTCGGGAGCACTGTTGTGTACAGAGAAGACAGGATGCTGGGAGCCATTCCGGCACAGTCGGCAATCTCCTTCATCTTGATCCCGTTATTGCGCAGATATTCTATCCGGCGGTAGAGTTCACGGAAGTCGTCCATGTTGTTCTTATTTACTGTTTTATATTGCAAAATAAATACAAGCGTGTTGCATTTCCGTTACATGAATGTTACATAAATATTGCTTTATAATCGGTTGATTTATAATATATATAAATAATGAACATTCATGTTTTCAGTAATATTCCTGTAACATGCCACGTCTACTTTTGCAGCCGTAAACAAAATGACAGCATGTTATGAACAACGAACAACAAACTAAAAATCCATCTCGGAAACGGTTATCCGATTTTCTTTTTATCCTCTGGGCCGGCGGTGCGGCTCTTTTATCTTATTCATTGGTATATGCACTGCTGCAAGCCTTATACGGCGGCGGCTTTCGAGGATGTCGAGTTCTTCGATATGGATTATAAGGTGGTTGTTACGATCTCCCAGATAGTAGGATATGTGATTTCTAAGTTTATGGGGATCAAGCTGATCTCCGAACTGAGACGGGAAGAGCGTTTGAGGTTTATCCTGATGTCTGTTGTGATGGCAGAGCTTTCGTTGGTTTTCTTCGGTCTGCTTTCCGCTCCTTACAATATTGCAGCTATGTTCCTGAACGGCCTGTCGTTGGGTTGCATGTGGGGGGGTGATCTTCAGTTTTATCGAAGGACGTCGGATGACGGATATCCTTGCCAGCCTGTTAGGTGTCAGTATGGTGATCAGTTCCGGGACGGCCAAGTCGGCAGGGTTGTATGTTATGAATAACCTGCATGTGAATGAGTTTTGGATGCCTGCATTGATTGGTGCTGTCGCATTACCTCTGTTAGCATTGCTCGGATATGCCCTGAACCGTCTACCTCAACCGACCGAAGAAGATATTGCGATGAAATCGGAGCGTGCGACATTGAATGGGAAACAGCGTTGGGAGTTGTTCAAGAATTTTATGCCTTTCCTCATGATGTTGTTCGTTGCCAATATAGCCATCGTGGTGTTACGCGATATAAAAGAAGACTTTTTAGTGAATATCATCGATGTTTCCGAATATTCGCCTTGGCTTTTTGCGAAGATCGACAGTGTGGTGACACTTATTATCCTTGTGGTTTTCGGATTGATGGTTTTTGTGAAGGATAATCTGAAAGCTCTTTCTATTCTTTTCGGGTTGATTATTATGGGGATGATCGTGATGTCTGTTGTCTCTTTCGGGCAGGAACGGTTCCAGCTTTCTCCTGTTGTCTGGCTGTTCGTCCAAAGTCTTTGCTTATACATCGCGTATCTTACTTTCCAGACGATTTTCTTCGACCGCTTCATTGCTTGCTTTAAGATTCACGGGAATGTAGGGTTCTTTATCGTAACGACGGATTTTTTGGGATATACCGGGACGGTGCTTGTGCTTGTGCTGAAGGAATTTTGCAACCCGCATATCGATTGGGCGGTATTTTATAACCAGTTTGCCGGGTATGTCGGTATCTTCTGCTGTATCACCTTCATTTGTTCTTTTGTATATTTGCATCAGCGTTTCCGTAAGGAAAACGGGTTGGCTGTCAAGAGCAACGAAGTACTCGAATTGGATACGGCTTCGCGGAATGCGATCACGATGGCTTGATAAAAGAATCAGTATAATAAAAGAAATAAATCAGTTATGAAAAAGATTTCATGTGTGATTATGGACTGGGCCGGAACGGCTGTCGATTTCGGCTGTTTTGCCCCTTTGAATGCTTTCCTGAAAGTTTTCTCTGAAGAAAAAGGAATTGATATAACCTACCGGCAGGCGCGTGAGCCGATGGGATTGTTGAAAATAGATCATATCAAGGCGATCCTGAATATGCCGGAAGTAAAAGCCAAATTTCAGGTTCGCTATAACCGTGACTGGAACATGGACGATGTAAACGAAATGTATCGGAGCTTCGAAAAGCATTTGTTCTCGTCTCTCCGCAACTTTACGGATCCGATCCCCGGTGTGCTGGATACGATGAAGCTGTTGCGTGAAGAAGGAATTAGAATCGGTTCTACAACAGGCTATACACAGGCGATGATGGAAGTGGTTCGTCCCGATGCGGCAGCTAAAGGCTATGTGGTGGATAACCTGGTTACTCCGGATGATGTTCCCGCCGGGCGTCCTGCCCCGTATATGATCTATAAGAATATGATCGACTTGGCTATTCCTTCCGTTGATAATGTGGTGAAGGTAGGAGACACGATCGCCGACATCAAGGAAGGAGTGAATGCCAAAGTATGGAGCGTCGGCATCGTGACCGGTAGCAACGAGATGGGATTGACAGAAGAGGAATACAACCACCGTTCGTCCGACGAATTGATCGAACTCAAGCGCGAAGTGCGTGAACGGATGCTGAATGCCGGTGCCCATTTTGTCTTGGACAACATTACGGAGCTCCCCTCCTGCATTGAGAAGATTAATGGTAAATATTGATTTATAATAAGGATATCATGAATACAAAAAGAAACTACCTGTTGCTTACCCCAGGTCCCCTGAGCACATCTGAAACAGTTCGCGAAGCGATGCTTCAGGACTGGTGTACTTGGGATAAAGATTATAACGAAGGAATTGTAACCCCCATCCGTAAGGGCTTGTTGGCTATCGCCGGACTGGATGAAGACGAATATACGGATGTCTTGTTGCAAGGCAGCGGAACATACTGTGTGGAGGCCACCATCGGTGCAGCCGTGAAGCCGACCGACAAACTTCTGATCCTGGCGAACGGTGCTTACGGCAAACGTATGGCACAGATTGCGGAATACTATCATATTGACCATGTACTGGTCTCTTTGCACGAGACGGAATTGGTGACTGGTGAAGTGGCTCGTAAAGCCCTCGAAGCCAATCCGGATATTACGCACCTGTCGATGGTACATAGTGAAACGACAACCGGTCTGCTGAACCCGATCGAAGAAGTGGCCGAAGTCTTGAAAGGTCGTAGCATCACCTTTATCGTTGATGCTATGAGTAGCTTTGGCGGTGTGCCAATTGATATGAAGAAGCTGGATATCGACTTTTTAGTCAGCAGTGCCAACAAATGTATCCAAGGTGTTCCCGGTTTCGGTTTTATCATTGCGAAGAAAGATAAGCTGATCGCAACGAAAGGAAATGCCCGTTCTCTCTCGCTCGACATCTATGCGCAGTGGGAAACGATGGAAAAAGGCGGTGGCAAATGGCGTTTCACATCGCCTACACATGTGGTGCATGCTTTTTATCAGGCCATGAAAGAACTGAATGAAGAAGGCGGTATCGCTGCCCGTTCGGAACGCTATAAGCAAAACCACCGTACGCTGGTCGACGGTATGCGTGCGTTAGGTTTCAAAACTCTGCTGCCGGATGCTTCACAAGGCCCGATCATCACCTCTTTCCTGTATCCTACTGCCGATTTCGATTTCCATTCTTTTCTACGATCAGTTGAAGGCAAAAGGTTTCGTCATCTATCCTGGTAAAATCTCCGATGCTGATACATTCCGTATCGGAAACATCGGCGATATCTTCCCTGATGATATGGAAGCACTTTTGCAGGCAATACGATCAATAAGCTACTAAAAAAATTTAATAACCTTGTAAATAGTTCCCACATACGGGAACTATTTTGCTGTTAAGAAATAGCAAATCGATAGTTGTAATGTAAGAAGATTTTGTTACCTTTGGGGGCGAAAATCAATAAGGTACTTAGTGAATCTTTTATTGTATTCTGCTGGTATTATTCCAGTTTACAATATTTACAGCGATAGGGGCGGTTGGTGAACCGCCCTTACATGAATTGCCCCTAAACCTTTCCCTGTCCGATGCAGGGGTACGGGATAGCACATCCCGGATGTCTGTCGTCGAATATAAATTCAAACCGAAAAGCCTGATCCTTCCCGCTTCCCTGATAACAGTCGGGGCGATAGGCACTGCTATAGACGGGATGAACGATTTCCATCTCTTTTCTCGTAAGGATTCCGTCAAGAAGATACGGATCGACGATTATATGGAATGGGGCATGTTGGGTTGGGTGTTTGTCTGCGACCTGATGGGGAAGGAGAAGCATAATTGGGTGGATCAGCTTTGCCTAGTAGTCATAGCCGAAGGCTTCAATGCTGCCATGACACGAACGGTCAAGTATACTGTGGGTGAAATACGTCCTGACGGTGGTCCTCATTCGTTTCCTTCCGGGCATACTGCCAATGCTTTCTTGGGGGCGCATATCGCTTGGAAAGAATTTAAGGACAGCAGTCCGGTGTTGGCCTATTCCGGCTATGCGTTGGCGACCTTTGTCGCCTGTTCGCGTTTATATAACAACCGTCGATTGGGTGGCCGATGTAGTGGCGGGAGCCGGCTTTGGTATCCTTTCTGTCGAGCTGGCTTACTTGACCTATTTCCCTATCCGTAATGCGATCGCCCGTAAATCAATATGAAGGGAAATGATCGCTTGGTCGTTGCCCCGACGTTTAGTCCTGATGGGGGCGGCCTTTATCTGTCATGGAAATTTTGAAGATTTATGATTTATGAATTATGATCGACATATAAATCATAAATCACAAATTTTCCCCAACTCCTCGATAAATGTCCGGTCGTTGCTGAGGCGGGGTATTTTGTGTTGACCGCCTAATTTTCCTTTCCTACGAAGCCATTCGTAGAAGGTCCCTTCGCGGGCAACTCGGATTTCCAGCGGTTGGAGGGAAATTTCTTTATAACGTTTTGCCTCGTAGTCGGAATTAAGCTGTTGCAAGGTCTTGTCTAGCAAGGAGGCGAAATCATCGAGTGAAGGCGGCATTTTCTCGAATTCGATCATCCATTGATGGCGGCCCTTTGCCTTGTCCAGCATGAAAAGGGGAGCGGCGGTATACTCTTTCACTTTGGCTCCTGTCTGGCGGCAAACCCTGCTGATCGCTTTGTCGGCATTGTCTACCATCAGTTCTTCTCCGAAGGCATTGATAAAGTTCTTGGTGCGTCCCGATATTACGAACTTGTGCGGATAAAGGGAGGTGAAACGGACTGTGTCGCCGATCTGGTAACGCCATAATCCGCCGGAGGTCGTGATCACCATCGCGTAGTTTTTCCCTACCTCTACAGCTTCTAACGGAAGGACGGTCGGATGTTCTTCCCCCACTTCGTTAATCGGGATAAATTCATAAAAGACACTATAGTCGATCATCAGCAAAAGGCTGTGTTCCTCCGGATTGTCTTGGAGGCCGAAAAAACCTTCCGATGCATTGTAGGTTTCCATGTAATGCATCCGGTCCGAAGGAATCAATGCTTTGTATTGGTCCCGGTACGGCTCGAAACTGATCCCGCCGTGGAAGAATACCTCCATGTTGGGCCAGACATCCGTCAGGTATTCGCTTCCTGTCTTTTGTAATACGGCCTTGATTAGTACCAGCATCCATGAGGGAACACCGGATAGGCTGTTCACGTCGGTTTTCCAAGTGCTTTCGACAATTGCCTTGATCTTGCTTTCCCATTCATCCATAAGGATGATCTTTTTGTTGGGGACGCGAATCAGGTTGACAAGAGGATTCAGGTTCTGCAACAGGACGGCAGAAAGGTCCCCGCAATGTGCATTCCGGTTCAAAGGGGAAGGACTGTGGCTTCCGCCCAGTATCAACCCTTTGCTGGCGAAAAAATGGCTGTCGGGATTATTCTGTAGATAGATGGAAACGGTGTCGAAACCACCTTTGTAATGACACCCTTTCAGAATTTCGGGTGTGACGGGAAGGAACTTGCTTTTGTCGTTTGTGGTGCCGCTGCTTTTTGCGTACCATCGCACGACCGAAGGCCAAAGGATATTTCTTTCTCCGTTTATCATACGGGTGACGTATGGTTTTATGTCATCATAGGTCTGTAAAGGAATCCGCTCACAAAAGTCTGCATATTCCTGAATACTTTTGTAGTCGTGTTTTAAACCCCATTCGGTATTTCGGGCGGTAGATAAAAGGGACTTCAGCTGTTTGTGCTGGATGGCATCTGCATCCTGGGCAAACCTTGCGATCTCTTTTTGCCTGGGGCGGAAGAGTAGTGATATTGTATTTGTCAGAATATCCATGCTCCTGTTGTTTGAATTGCATGCAAAGATACGATAAATTTAGTATCTTTGTACAACAAGTACTTAATCCCAAAAAACGATGAAAATAGGTATTCTTTCCTCTGGTGGCGACTGTCCCGGAATAAACGCCACGATACGTGGTGTCGGTAAAACGGCCATTATGCACTATGGTATGGAAGTCATCGGCATACACAGCGGCTTTGTCGGCCTGCTGAATAAAGATGTCCAGACTTTTGACGAACGTAGCCTTTCAGGTATCCTGAACTTGGGCGGTACGATCCTGGGGACTTCCCGCGAGAAACCTTTCCGTAAACTCCTGGCTTCAGGCGAAAGCGAGAAACCGCAGCTCATTAGGCAGAATTATGAAGAACTCGGCTTGGATTGCCTCGTCTGTATCGGCGGCAACGGGACACAGAAAACCGCAGGTATGCTCTCGGCGATGGGTTTGAACGTGATCGGTGTGCCGAAGACTATCGATAACGACATCTGGGGGACAGATATAACGTTCGGTTTCGATACGGCTGTCAATATCGCGACTGAAGCGATCGATCGCCTGCATTCGACCGCCAGTTCGCACAAACGGGTAATGGTGGTGGAGGTGATGGGACACCACGCCGGCTGGATTGCGCTATATGCCGGGATGGCCGGAGGTGCTGATGTGATCCTGCTACCTGAACTGGGCTTTGACATGGACCAGATAAACGAAGTGATCTTGGACCGTGCCCGCCGTGGTAAGCCTTATTCCATCGTGGTTGTGGCCGAAGGGATCGAAACACCTGACAAAGAGCGTCCTTCCGTCTATGTGACGCGTGTCATAGAGGAGGCGACAGGTATCGAAAGCCGCGATACCGTCTTGGGGTATATTCAGCGTGGAGGCAATCCTTCTCCCTTCGACCGTAACTTGGCTACCCGTTTGGGCGGACATGCTACGGAACTGATCGCAAACAGGCAATTCGGACGTATGGTTTGCATGAAAGGCAGTGAAGTCGAATCAATCCCTCTGTCTGAAGTGGCCGGTAAGTTAAAACTGGTAACTCCCGAACATGATCTGATCATTCAGGGGAAACGGATGGGAATATCGTTCGGAAATTAATTTTCAGCGGGAACAGCTTCTATGCTTGTTTCCGCTTTTCTTTTCTCTGTATCTGCTATTTCCTGTCCGCTATTTTCTACGGCTTCTTCAGGTAGATTTTCGAATTCGTTTTCGGCTGTGTTCTCACCGGTTTTCTTCTTCTTGAGTTCCGAGATGAATTGTTGGAATGTCTTGTCAGTCCGTAATTTCTTGATCGCCATCTTGGCTGCGCTCTGCTGGGATTCCTTTTTCGAATAGCCGATGCCTACGCCTATCTGTGTGTCAGAAAGCGTCACACCTGTCTGGAACACCGGATTTCCATCGTTGTCGGTAAACGATTCAATTAGGTCGAACGATATTTCAAGCTTGTTCTTTTGGCTCCATTCGATCAGACTCGATTTGAAAATTGACTTCCTTACGGGCGATGGTTTCCAGATTGACATGTTTTTTGATGAGTACGTTCTGGATGAAATTATAGCAGACTTCGTAGCCTTGGTCCAGATAGATTGCACCGATCAGTGCTTCAAGGGCATTTCCATACATGTGGTTGTTGTGGGAACTAAGTTTGGCGGAGTACACGACCATCTTGTCGAGTCCCAGTTCGACAGCAACACGGTTCATCGTCTCGCGCTGTACGATTTTGGAACGGGTGTTGGTCAGGAATCCTTCCCGCTTGTTCTGAAAGTGTTTGTAAACGATATCGGCTACGACCGCATCCAATACGGCATCACCCAAAAACTCCAACCGTTCATTGTTCAGCCATCTGCCGTCACCGCTTTCTACGGAAGAAGATTTATGGAGGAAGGCTTGTTCATAAAGGTGGATGTTATCGGGATAAAAACCGAGTATCTTGTATAAAGAAGAATAAGGCTCCTTGTTCATGTTCTTGAGGAGCCTTATTCTTTTGTATAGCTTTGTAAACACGTTACTTCACAAATTTTTTAACAATAGCACAAGCGTTGTGACCTCCAAACCCGAAAGTATTGGAGAGTGCTGCCCGCACTTCTCTTTTTTGAGCTTTATTGAATGTGAAATTCAGTTTATAATCTATTTCAGGATCATCATCACCATCCGCATGGTTGATTGTCGGAGGAATGATTCCGTCGTTTATCGCCTTAATGCAGAGCATTGCCTCGATTGCTCCGGCCGCTCCCAAGAGGTGTCCGGTCATTGATTTCGTCGAACTGATATTCAGGTTGTAAGCGTGATCTCCGAAAACTTCCTTGATCGCTTTTACTTCTGAGATATCTCCTACCGGCGTAGAGGTTCCGTGAACATTGATGTAATCGATGTCTTCCGGAGTCATTTCTGCGTCTTCCAGTGCGTTACGCATAACCAACTTGGCTCCTAATCCGTCCGGATGAGAAGCTGTCAGGTGGTAAGCATCGGCAGACATGCCGGTTCCGGCAATCTCGCAATATATTTTAGCACCGCGAGCCAACGCGTGTTCCATCTCTTCCAGGACCAGACAGGCAGCACCTTCTCCCATAACAAACCCGTCACGGCTTGCGCTGAACGGACGGGAAGCGGTTTCGGGCGAATCGTTGCGGGTAGACAGCGCGTTCATCGAGTTGAACCCACCGACACCAGATTCCGAAACGGCAGCTTCGGCACCACCGGTTATAATCACGTTAGCTTTTCCTAAACGGATATAGTTAAACGCGTCACTGATCGCGTTGGTTGAAGATGCACAAGCTGATACTGTCGCAAAGTTGGGACCATGAAATCCGTAAAGCATGGAGATATGTCCGGCTGCAATATCGGAAATCATCTTCGGTATGAAGAACGGATTGAACTTAGGACCGATCGTGTCTTTGATCTTTGCATATCCTAATACTTCTTCGTCGAATGTCTTGATACCACCGATACCAGAGGCAAAGATAACGCCGATACGGTTCTTGTCTTCCTTGTCCAAGTCCATAGCAGCGTCGTCAATCGCTTGTTTTGCGGCATTTATTGCGAATAAACTATAACGGTCACATTTGCGGGCTTCCTTACGATCCATTACTGTCAACGGATCGAAGCCTTTTACTTCGCATGCAAATTGTGTCTTGAATTTGGATGCATCAAACTGAGTAATAGGCCCGGCTCCACTCTTCCCATTGATAATACCTTCCCATGTTTCCGGGAGAGTATTACCAAGAGGAGTAATAGCTCCAAGACCTGTTACCACAACTCTTTTTAATTCCATACCTTTAATTAAAAGGATTGATTACTTCGCGTTAGCTTCGATGTAAGCAATGGCGTCGCCTACAGTTGTAATCTTTTCTGCTTGATCATCAGGAATAGAAATACCGAATTCCTTTTCGAATTCCATAATCAGTTCTACAGTGTCAAGAGAGTCTGCTCCTAAATCGTTAGTAAAGCTTGCTTCGTTTGTAACTTCTGTTTCTTCAACACTTAATTTGTCAACGATGATAGCTTTTACTCTTTCAGCAACTTCAGACATAACTTTTTCAATTTAGATTAATAAATACGAATATACTTTTTAAATTTGCAGTGCAAAGAAAAGAATTTTTTATGTTACAAACAAATTTAATGAGCTAAAAATGCGGAAAACTGCACATTTTTTCTTTTCTTGTGCACAAAAAAAGGAGAAAACATGAAAAACGTAGCAATTTTTGCTTCCGGGTCGGGTACGAACGCGGAGAATATCGTCCGATATTTCTCTAAAAGTGAAACTATTAAGGTGGCAGTTGTTTTGTCTAACAACCGGAACGTTGGTGTGCATGCCCGGGTGAATAAGTTGGGTGTTCCTTCTTTTGTCTTTTCGAGGGAGGAATTTGCAGATGGGGCGTCTGTCTTGGCAAAGCTTGCGGAATATGATACGGATCTGATTGTCCTTGCCGGCTTCATGAATAAGGTCTCCGATCCCTTGTTGAATGCCTATCCGGGTAAGATTATCAATATTCATCCTGCACTTCTGCCTAAATACGGAGGCAAAGGCATGTACGGAATACACGTGCACAAGGCGGTCGTTGCCGCCGGCGAACGGGAGACCGGTATTACGATCCATTACATAGACGAACATTACGACGAAGGAACGGTTATCTTTCAGGCAAAATGCCCCGTCCTGCCATCCGATACGCCGGAAGAGGTTGCCGCGAAGGTGCACGCACTCGAATACGCCCATTATCCTAAGGTCATAGAAGATTTGCTTGCGGCCCGTATCTGACGGATAGTATCAGAAGTTCGCGCTCAGCTGCATGACGTAGGTACGGGGTGCGGAAACGAGCATCGGACGTGTACTGTATTCTTTGTTGAACAAGTTATTCACCATGAACTGGAAAGACAGTCCTTTCATGATCTTCACGCCTGCACGCAGGTCGACCACACAGTAGGGCGTGTTGTTTTTCGCCCAATAGGAATGAAGTGTTTGCCCGTTCACATTGCCGAAGAGGATGTCGCGCACGTAGTCCATGATCTCTGGTTGTTCTTTTGTTCGCTCGTCCACCATCAGGTAGTCTACGGCCAACGTCTTACTTTTCCACACGATATTGGTTCCTAGTGTCAGCCGTTTCCATTGGAAGTCAAGGATGGCTTTCACTGTGTGTTTTTGGCGGTACTTCAGGTATTTGGATGTATTGGACTTCTCTTTCATCTGCATCGGATCATCGTAGGTCGCCTCTTCTTCGTTCTTTTTCTTATAATCGGCGTCTTCAGGTTCGATGAATACATATCCTAAGTTGTAGCTTAGCGTGGTATTGGGATTGAACGTGTAGACACCGTTCGTACTGACTTCCGCCCCGTAGATACGTGCTTTCGACACGTTATAGAACTGGGCGCCGAATCCCGGCATCTGGCCTTGGGTGATCATGCTCAAGAGGTCGCGTACACCGTTGATATACTGAAAAGTCGTATTGTTGAAGATTCCGAAACGGAATTCGATCATGTCGGTATATTGGGTATAAATCCCGCCAAGTCGAAGAATCCCGTCAGGTTTCCGAACTTATATCCCTGTTTGAAGCCCAGTTCGGCATTTACACCTTTTTCGGCATTCACCTCTTTGTTCGGGTACACGCCGACACCGCCGATGTCCTTACGGGCATATTTCTCGGTCAGAGAGGGATAGCGGTAGCCTTGCCCGAAGCTGGCGCGGATAAAGCTGTAGTCGGCAAGTTGGTAGTTCAGTCCGGCGCGGAAGATCGGTTTGACCGGAATCTTGGTTCTGAACAGTTTGGTATCCGCTTCCCGCAGGTAACCGTCCACCCGGGTAGTATTCGGCACGCATGCCGGCCGATATGCTCAGGCGGTCGAAGAAACGCTGGTCGTACTGGACGAACAGGGCGGCATTGTCGCTGTCGTGCGTCCCGGTGGTTTTCGAAACGCTTTTCATATGTTCGTAGGTTGTCCCGGCGG
>ENA-OQDT01001283-OQDT01001283.1-human-gut-metagenome-genome-assembly--contig:-NODE-1283-length-14953-cov-4.605693_pt1 | contig 14953 bp, 17 predicted proteins | sample MGYA00242786_ERZ504617 | MGnify/ENA primary metagenome ERZ504617 (study PRJEB26092, sample SAMD00036337) | human gut metagenome | host: Homo sapiens | study: EMG produced TPA metagenomics assembly of...
CTTCATAGCTTCTACAACTTCCGGAAGTCTTGCACCTTTACCGATCATACCTCTTGCTCCAACAGCATCATAGTCGGAGCATAAGCATCCATACGTCCGCTGGTTGTCGGACCTGCAGAGCGCATAACCTGACCTGGTTTTGCCGGTGTAGGACCTACATAGTAGATCGTAGCATCTGTCGGATCAAATGGAATCTTTTCTCCTCTTGCCAGTGCTTCACACATACGTTTATGTCCTGCATCTCGTGATGTATAAATGGTTCCTGTCAGGTAAACTGTGTCACCTGCATGGAGTGTTTTTGCCAGTTCTTCTGTAAGAGGCAGTGTAATATGTTTTTCCATTTAAATCACCTCCGTTTTATGGCGTGTTACATGACAGTTGATATTGATCGCACATGGCATACCTGCGATATGTGTAGCCATGGTTTCGATGTTCAGACCAATTGCTGTTGTCTTTTCCGCCAAATCCCTGCGGTCCAATACCCAGTTTATTTACTTTTTCCAGCATTTCTTTTTCAAGGTCTGCATAGAACGGATCCGGATTTTCAGAATCGATCGGACGCATCAGTGCTTTTTTAGCCAGCAGTGCTGCTTTATCAAAAGTTCCTCCGATACCAACACCTACAACCATAGGAGGGCATGGATTCGGACCTGCTGTTTCTACAGTCTCAAGGATAAAATCTTTGATTCCCTGAAGTCCGGCAGATGGTTTGAACATGCGGATTGCACTCATGTTTTCACTTCCGAAACCTTTTGGTCCTACTGTGATCTTGATCTGCTCGCCCGGAACGATTTCTGTGTAGATCATAGCCGGTGTATTATCACCTGTATTTCCTCTGCGGACAGGATCTTTTACAACGGATTTTCTCAGATAACCTTTGTCATATCCGCGGCGTACACCTTCGTTGATCGCATCTGCAAGATCTCCGCCTGTGATATGTACATCCTGACCAATTTCCAGGAATACACATGCCATACCGGTATCCTGACAGATTGGTACGCACTGTGTATCAGCAATTTCATAATTCTCAATGATCTTGTCCAGTACTCCCTGGGCAATTTCCCAGTCTTCGCACGCTCTGCAGTTTTTGATCGCACATTTCACATCTTCCGGAAGATGCTCATTTGCTTCGATACAGAGCTTTTCGACTACATCTGTAATCTGGCTTGCCTGAATTTCACGCATGTTATTTCTCCTCTCATTATCTACAGGAGCTGCTCATGACAGCTCCCGTAAATGAAAATATAATGATGCCAGGATCAAAAGCCTGAACCACGATGTGCTTGCACAAGAGTGGTTTTATAGCATCTTTTTACTTAATTATGCACTTACCACTTCACCTGTGATTTTTCTTTCATGTCTTGCATAATGAGGAAGCAGCATCGGAGATACTTCGTTTGTTTCTACTCCTGCTTCTTTCAGTTCTTCATCGTATGCTTTTACATGATCCAGGTTCATCTCACCAAGTTCTACGTCTTTGTATTTTGCAGCTGCTTTTTTACCTGCATTTCTGCCGAATACGATGACATCGAGCAGAGAGTTACCCATCAGTCGGTTGGTTCCGTGGATTCCGCCTGCTGCCTCTCCTGCAACCAGAAGGTTCGGGATTTCTTTTGTAAATCCGTCTCCTGTGATCTCCAGTCCACCGTTCTGATAATGAAGCGTCGGGTAGATCACGATCGGTACTTTTCTCATATCAATGCCATAGTTCATGTACATACGGAACATAGCCGGGATTCTCTTTTCGATGGTTCCCTCACCGCCGAGGATCTCGATCATCGGAGTATCCAGCCATACACCTTTTGCTCCGCCCGGAACTTCTACGCCACGTCCTTCGCTGCACTCACGGATAACACCGGAAGCGTTGACATCACGAGTTTCCAGCGGATGGATGTAAGCTTCTCCGTTTGCATTAACCAACTGTGCACCTACGGAACGAACTTTTTCTGTTACCAGAGCACCCAGGATCTGTGAAGGATAAATAGCACCTGTCGGATGATACTGGATAGAATCCTGATATAACAGGGAAGCACCTGCACGGTATCCCAGGATCAGACCATCGGCTGTTGCACCGTAATGGTTGGATGTCGGGAATCCCTGATAATGCATTCTTCCTGCACCACCTGTTGCGATAACAACTGTTTTTGCTCTTGCAACAGAGTAATCTCCTGTCTCCATGTTCAGAAGAACAGCACCTGCTACCTGTCCTTTGTCATCTTTGATCAGTTCTACAGCAGAAGTAAATTCTACAACCGGAATTCCGCGGTTGATCACTTCATCACGCAGCGTACGCATGATCTCTGCTCCGGAATAGTCCTTTGCAGCATGCATTCTCTTTCTGGAAGTTCCGCCGCCGTGTGTAGTTACCATTCTTCCGTCTGCATCTTTATCGAATTCAACACCCAGCTCGTTCAGCCATTTAATTGCATCCGGAGCTTCCATTACCAGTCTCTTTACAAGTTCTGGTTTTGCAGCAAAATGTCCGCCGCCAAAGCAGTCCAGATAATGCTGTACCGGTGAATCATTTTCTTTATCTGCTGCCTGGATACCACCCTCAGCCATCATGGTGTTTGCATCACCGATGCGCAGTTTGGTAACGATCATTACGTTGGCACCTGCTTTATTTGCTTCGATGGCACAGGAAGAACCTGCACCGCCTCCGCCGATAACCAGTACATCTACGTCATAATCTACTTTTGTAATATCCACTTTATCTTTTATCAGACGGCTTGTAGAATGAAGCATTTCTGCCAGCTGCAGAGGAGCTTTCTGGCCTTTGTTTGCTCCTACCTTGATTTCAGCAAACGCATCTGGGTTATAATCTGGATGGAATTTTTTCAAAAGAGCGTCTTTTTCGTCTGCTGTCAGACGTCTCGGCTCTGTAGCCATACGCTCCGCTCTTGTAGCCTCTACCTTTTTGATAGACTCCATCATATTTTCCGGATATGGTGCATACATATTTTACGCCCTCCTATTTCTCAATTTCTCTGTTGTTATAAAGTTCCTGCATCTCTGTGATCGGTTTCTGCATGATCTGCTCGATCAGTTCATCATAAGCACCTTTGTGGATCTCTTCCACTCTCTCGGTAAGATGTTTTGCTTCCGGTGCAATATATTTTCCTGTCAGACGTCTTGCCAGAAGACCTACCATCGGATGAGAAATACCAGCCGGGCATCTTACAGAACAACATCCGCAGCTTACACAGTCGAAGGATTCTTCTGCACATTTTTCAAATTCGCCTCTCTGAGCGTATGCAATATACTGCATAACATTCAGGTTCTGTGTACATGCTTTTGTACATGCATTACATCCGATACAGCTGTAGATTTCCGGATACAGTTCCATCATGATCTGCTCGGTCGGTCTGATCTCTTCGATGTCGTAAGTTCTCTTGTCTGTCGGGAAGAATGGAATGCTTGCTACATACATACCTTCCTGAACCTGTGTCTGACAGGCAAGACATGTTTTCAGTTCGTTCTGTCCTTTGATTCTATAAATAGTTGCACATGCTCCACAGAATCCATGACGGCAGCCACATCCTCTTTTCAGGGTGTAGCCTGCATATTCCATAGCTGTCATGATTGTTAAATCTGCCGGAACACTGTATTTTTTACCGAAAAAATATACATTTACCATTTCCTGCATTTTGTCGTACCATTCCTTTCTGTACTTTGTCTAGTGATCCTTTTCTTAGTACTCGTTCGGCAACTCGTCTACTTCATCGCAGCGGAATACCGGACCGTCTTTGCAGACATATTTGGAACCGATGTTGCAGCGTCCGCATTTACCGATACCACATTTCATACGAAGTTCCAGTGTTGTATAGCACTGAGAACGGTTGAAGCCCAGCTCTTCCAGTCCTGCAAGTACAAACTTGATCATGATTGGCGGTCCGCAGACCAGAGCGGTCTTGTCTGTTGAAAAACCGATTTCTTTCAGGTAACTTGGAACAAATCCTACGTGGCCGTCCCAGCCTTCCTGCGGACGGTCGATCGTCAGATGTACATTGACACCCGGAGTTTTTGCCCATACTTCCTGAATTTCTTTCAGTTTTACAAGGTCATCTGCGGAACGTGATCCGTACAGGATGTCAACAGTTCCGTAGTCGTCACGATTATCCAGTACATAATTGATAACGGAACGCAGTGGTGCAAGTCCGATACCACCGGCGATAAACAGCAGGTTTTTGCCTTTCAGCTCAGTGTCTACCGGGAAATTATTTCCATAAGGTCCACGGACAGTAATCTCATCGCCAACCTCCAGGCTATGCAGACAGTCTGTCAGTACACCACATTTTTTAATACTGAATTCCTGATATTCTTTATTTGTAGGGGATGAAGTAATGGAAAACATTGCCTCTCCGACACCCGGTACACATACCATTGCACACTGTCCAGGCATATGTTCGAACAGTTTTCCGCCGCCCGGGGCAGTTACGCAGAATGTTTTTACATCCGGTGTTTCCTGCGTAATCTTTGTGATCACACCAACCTTCGGGATCAGTGTATCCAGTGTATAATTTTTATGACAGGTACATTCGCTCATTACTGTTCACCTCCCATGCTTTTGATAACTTTAACGATATTTAAAGAGGACGGGCATTTCTCCACGCAGCGTCCGCATCCAACGCAGGAATACATGCCATCATTGTTTGCCGGGAAATAAACCAGCTTGTGCATGAATCTCTGACGGAAACGCTGCATCTGGCTTGTACGGTTGTTTCCGTGAGCCATCATTGTGAAATCAGAGTACATGCAGGAATCCCAGCAGCGGTATCTCTGAACACCGTGTCCTGTATTATAATCCTTGATGTCGTAGCACTGGCAGGTCGGGCATACAAAAGTACAGGTTCCGCATGCAAGACATGGTTTGTACAGCTCTTCCCACTTCGGAGAATTGAATTTCTCTTCCAGTTTGTCTCCGCCCCATCCTTCCAGGGAAAGATTGGAATACGGAAGTTTTTCTACGATCGCACGGATGTTATTCTTTTCTTCTTCCAGCTTGTCGCTGTCGGCATCTGCGTTTTCCAGCAGGCTTTCCACTGATTTTGTCAGTGCCTCACCTTTTTCTGTGATTGCTTTCCAGATCAGGTCATCACCCAGCATCCATACTGCAACGTCTGCTGCTGCTTTTTCCGGATCTGCACAGTCTACACCAAATACCTTACAGAAACAGCTTTCTTCCGGTTCATGACATGCCATGGCAACGATGATTCCGTGATCTCTTCTTGCAGCATAAAATGTATCGATCGGATCAGCTAAAAATACTTTATCCAGTACTTCTACACCTTTGATGTCGCAGGCTTTCATGCCAAATACAACAAACTCCTGATCCTGTAATGCCTGAGGCTCGATTTTGATGTCTTTGCCGTCTCTCTCACAGGTATAAAGGCTTTCGCTCTGTGGGAAGAATACATCTTTTGGAGATTTTACGGTCTTTAAAGTTTCAACGTCAACTTCTGCGTCTTCGCTCCAAGGTCCGAAATTTACCTGTCCTGCTCTTCTGATCGGCAGATACAGTTCTTTTGTTTCTGCGATTGCACGGAATAATGCCGGCAAATTACTTTTCGCTATCTTGTACATACATTATCCCCTTTCTCCAACAATGCTTGGCTCTACATCGTCAAATGTAAAGTTTGTCAGCGGTGCTTTGGAATCCGTATCCTCTCCTGCCTGATATTCTCCGTAGAAGGTATCAATATCTTTGATAAATTTACGGTTGAACAGATGCAGCGGAATACCCTGCGGACATACGCGGCTGCACTCGCCACAGTCGGTACAGCGTCCTGCTACATGGAATGCACGGATAATGTGGAACATCTTTTCTTCGAAATCATCCACATTTGCCTTCTGTGCACTGTCGAATTTTGTGCTGTCAAACACACATTTACGGCAGCTGCATGCCGGACATACGTTACGGCAGGCATTACAACGGATACACTTTGATAATTCGTTCTGGAAGAATGCAAATCTCTCTTCCGGAGACATTGCTTCAATCTTCTCTACTTCTGCAAAACGGTCTGCATCTTTGGTATCTTTGGATTCGCCGATCAGCTCATCGTATACCTGATGCTCTTTTCCTTTGCAGACATGGCAGCGTCCCAGCATTGCAGATGCATAAGTGCAGGTCTTCTCGCCATAAATTGTCTGGATCGTCAGAGTTTCTGCATCATCTGTCATCTCGGCACCTGTGATGCTTTCGATACCTTTGATGCCCTGTTCTCTGATCTTTTCGATGGACAGTTTACCTTTACATCCAACACCGATGATAAAAGCTTTTTCTCTGTCTACACGATGTTCTTTGATCAGTTGATTAAAGCTGTATGTATCACATGGTTTTAAGAATACCAGTGTTTTTCCTTCCAGCTTGGAAGCTTCGATCATGTATTTGCTCAGGTTTGCACCGCAAAATCCATTGTATACAAAATTCTTCAGCTGGTCTTCGTTTTCAAAATAAGATGGTTCCGGATTGTAAGGCAGATCGCCGGCTTTCCAGCCAAGCACGCGTGCCACGGTACCGTCTGCTAACAGTTCTTTCGCACGTTTGATCAATTCTTCCTGCATCTCAAATCCTCCAATCTTACGTTTTTACCAAGAGAATGAATCTTCTCTGCAAACTCGTTCATAGTCTGAGAGAATTTCACACCTTCAGCCGCAGACACCCACTCTACTCGTGTACGTCCGTTTTCCACACCGATAAAGTCCAGCATAGAGAACAGCAGTGTCATACGTCTTCTTGCATAATAATTACCTGTACTGTAATGGCAGTCTCCCGGATGGCATCCACACATGATAACGCCGTCCGCACCTTTTTCAAATGCTCTTAAGATAAACATCGGGTTTACTCTGCAGGAGCAAGGTACGCGGATGATCTTTACATCAGCCGGATAAACCAGACGGCTGCTGCCGGCAAGGTCGGCACCTGCATAACTGCACCAGTTACAGCAGAATGCTACAATTTTCGGTCTGAATTCAGTATTTTCTATCGACATATTGCATCTACCTCCGCTAAGATCTGTCTGTTAGAGAAGCCCTGCAGATCCATAGAACCGGATGGGCAGGCAACGGTACAAGCACCACAGCCCTGACACAGAGCACTGTTTACCTGGGCAATACGGCGTACTTCACGGATACCGTGGTCGTTTACTTCTTTGTCAATATAGCTGATTGCACCGTAAGGGCAAACATTTGCACATGTAGAACATCCATTACACAGCAGTTCATCAGGTTTTGCAGTACATGGGTTGGTCATCAGTTTGTCTTTTGCAAGCAGACCGATAGCTTTTACTGCGGCTGCACCTGCCTGAGATACTGTCTCCGGAATATCTTTTGGTCCCTGACATACACCGGACAGGAAGATACCTGCTGTCGGAGATTCTACCGGACGCAGTTTTGCGTGTGCTTCTGTCAGGAAGTTGTTTGTATCGATACTTGCTGTCAGCATGGTAGCGATCTTTCTTACATCCGGGTTCGGCTCGATTGCTGCTGCCAGAACAACCATATCAGCTTCCATCAGAATCTGTTTGTTGTCCAGAAGGTCAGAAGCCTGTACAAGCAGCTGTCCGTTTTCCTGCGGAACAACCTTTCCTACCTGGCCTTTGATGTAGTGAACACCATATTCTTCTACGGCACGGCGATAGAACTCGTCAAAGTTCTTACCTGGTGTACGAACATCAATATAGAATATGGTAACATCTACATCCGGATATTTATCACGGATCAGCATTGCATGTTTTGCAGTATACATACAGCAGATCTTAGAGCAGTAGCTCTTTCCTCTTTCATCAGAGCATCTTGATCCGACACACTGTACAAATACCATTTTCTTTGGTGCTTTATGGTCTGACATACGCTCCAGATGTCCCTTTGTCGGACCTGCTGCATTCATGATACGCTCCAGTTCCAGAGATGTAATAACATCCGGGCTCTGATTGTATGCATATTCATCATATTTATCCAGTTTGATCATATCAAAACCGGTTGCTACAACAATTGCACCATATTTCTGTGTGATGATCTCGTCTTTCTGATCGTAATCAATCGCACCTGCCTGACATACCTTTGAGCAGACACCACATTTTCCGGTCTTGAATTTGATACAATGTTCTCTGTCGATAACCGGTACATTCGGGATTGCCTGTGCAAACGGTGTATAGATTGCACTTCTGTTGCTCAGTCCGCGGTTAAATTCACTCGGTGTCTTTTTGGAAGGACATTTTTCCTGGCAAACACCACAGCCTGTACATTTATCCATGTCTACGCTTCTTGCTTTTTTACGGATATCAACCGTAAAATCACCTACGAATCCGCTTACTTTTTCTACTTCACTATATGTATACAGCGTAATCTTTTCGTGTGCGGAAGCTTCCACCATTTTCGGTGTCAGGATACATGCAGAACAGTCCAGGGTCGGGAATGTCTTATCGATCTGGGACATTCTTCCTCCGATACTCGGCTCTTTCTCCACGATATCTACTTCATATCCGGCATCTGCGATATCAATTGCTGTCTGGATACCTGCGATACCGCCGCCGATAACCAGTGCACGTTTTGTTACACGGCTCTCACCCGGCTGAAGTGGTGCGTTTAAGTTTACTTTTGCAACGGCTGCCCTCATAAGGATAACCGCTTTTTTTGTAGCTTCTTCCATATCCTTATGGATCCAGGAACAATGCTCACGGATGTTTGCAATTTCTACCATGTATGGGTTCAGTCCGGCTCTTTCAGCAGCCTTTCTGAATGTTGTTTCGTGCATACGTGGCGAACAGGAACATACTACCATTCCTGTCAGACCTTTTTCTTTAATTGCAGCATCTATTTTTGCCTGTCCTGCTTCAGAACACATATACTGATAATCTTCTGCATGGACAACTCCAGGCTCCAGTTTTGCCATTTCCACTACTTTTTTCACATCTACAGTAGCTGCAATGTTACTTCCGCAATGACAGACAAATACTCCTATTCTCTGCAATGAGTTCACCTCCAACTTTCTCTCATTTATCTCTTATATCTTCTGAATGCACTAACCAGAAGCTGCTGTGGCAGTTCCGGATCCAGAAGTTCTGGTATTTCTTCTGCTTTCAGATAATCTGCACCTCTCTGACGCACAACCATCTGTCTTGCTGCATCGATCAGTTTTCCCGGTTTTACATCTCTTGGGCATCTTTCTACACATGCAAAGCAGGAAAGACATTTCCACAGAGTTTCGGACTGCATCAATGCATCGATATTCTCTTCTTCTACATAGGATACAAACTGATGTGGCTTGATATCCATTTCATTAAAAGCAGGGCAGGTTGCGGAACATTTGCCGCATTTCATACATTTGCGAGGATTCGCACCGCTGATCTCTTTGATCTTTTCCGCATTATCTCTTGCTGTTTTCATTATTCCTGCACCTCCTCTTTCAGACCCAGTGCCTCTGCAAGCAGTTCTGTAAAGTAATGAACCGGAAGCTTGTTTGCACTTGTGCTGGTGTTCAGATTATACAGGCACAGCGGACAGGCTGTGATCAGTTCTTCTGCTCCCATTCCGGCTGCAGAATCCATGATGCGGTCAACCATTTTTCCGCTCATTTCTTTTTCTTTCAGGGAAATATATCCTCCGCAGCACTCGTTGCGGTAACCATAAATAACAGGTTCTGCTCCGATTGCACGAATAAAGTCTTCAATAATGGTTGGATTTTCCGGATCATCAAATGCCAGTACTGAGCTGGGACGCAGAAGCAGACAGCCATAGTACGCACCAATTTTTCTTCCTGTCAGCGGTTTTACTACTTTTTTCTTTAATTCATCAAATCCAACTCTGTCGCGCAGTACTTCCAGATAATGAAGCACTGTTGTCTCACCTTCATAAGGCTGCTCAAGCTGCATATAATTATTTGCTCTTGTGCGGATGTCCTCCACATTTTTCATATCATCGTTGACACGTTTGATTACGTGATGACATGCTGAACAAAGCGTAACAAGATCCTGACCTTTTTCTTTTGCATCGTTTAATGCACGAACAGATGAGAGCTTGCTGGCAATCTCGTCTGTTCCCAGCGGATATACACCGCCGCAGCACTGCCAGTTTTCAATCTCCTCCAGCTCAAATCCAAGTACTTTTGCAGATTCTCTGCCATAACGATCCAGATCTTTCGCTTTTGTCTTCAGAGTACATCCAGGAAAATAACTGTAAACCATTTTTACCTCCTGATGCCGCATATTTGCGATATTTTATTTTTTCATTTAACTTTACGTAACCTTACAGTCAATCTGTGCAATAACAGCTTTCAGTGCATCTGCACTCTTCTGAAGCTTTTCAACTTCTTCTTCTGTCAGAGGTACCGGAACTTTGCCTTTCAGACCGTTCGGACCGATCATGCTCAGTGTACTTAAGCATACATCATCAATGCCATATTCACCGTGCATCATAGAAGATACCGTTGCGGTAGAATCATAAGCAGACAGCAGAAGTCCGCACAGACGGCAGACAGAAGCAGATACTGCATAGAATGTAGCACCTTTGTTTGCAATGATCTTTCCACCGGATTTCTGTACATATTCAAGCATTGCATCTTTATCCAGAGTCGGGATTTCTTTGCCGATATTATTCATCAGTGTAGTGTACTCATCAATGTTTGCACAGGAAATATGTGCACGTGACCACGGAATGAAAGAAGTATCACCATGCTCACCGAATACATAAGCGTGGATGTTCTTCTGGGCAATATCAAAATGCTCTGCCAGTCCGCAGCGAAGTCTTGCTGTATCCAGGATTGTACCGGAACCAACAACCTGATTCTCCGGCAGTCCGGAAATCTTTGTAAATACATAAGTCATGATATCAACTGGATTGCTTACGATTACATAGAGTGCATTTGGTGCCTCTTTTACAATTTTCGGTGTAATGTCCTTCAGAATATTTACATTTGTCTGTGCCAATTCGATACGTGTCTGACCTGGTTTTCTTGCAATACCAGAGGTGATGATAACGATATTGGAGTCTTTTGCATCCTCGTACTCACCTGCTTTGATATTGATCGGGTCGCGGAAGCAGGTTCCCTGAATGATATCCATAACCTCTCCTGCTACTTTTTCTTTATTGATATCAATAAGGACAATCTCAGATGCGATATCCTGATTGGATAACGTATAAGCGATCGTAGAACCAACACTTCCTGCTCCAATAATAGTAATTTTGCTGCTCATAAATTACTCCTTTCCTGAATAAGTTTTTGATATTGTCTATTTTTTAACAAACTCTTTTATAAAACAGGGAGGCCGCAAACTTAAATTAGCAAATTAAGTTGTATACCTCCCATTGAGCTCCAAAATTCGACAATATACTTTCACGCACATCACATGGACGCTGTCTGCAAATACAGGTCTGAAGCCATGACCTTTATCCGCTTAAATCAAAGCTTCTTCCATGCAACGTCTTATAATATCATACCATGTCAGGCGCACTTTCACAAGTAGAAAATGAAAAGTTTTTCTCAAAATTTGATATATGGCACTCTAACATAAGCCAGATCCAAAAGACTTCATTCCAGCCATATTTGGCTTTCATGAGCAAACTGTATATATTTGAAAATAATTTTTCTGATTTCTAATATTGCATCAGATATTTCTTCAAATGTTCGTAGATTTCCATCTCCGTCGGCGGACATCCTTTTACAAAATGCTCAAACCTGCAAGTACAGTTTCCAACCCCCAGTTTTCCGCTTTTACCGCGGTATCCCTGCCCAACGGCAATTTTGCAGTCCAGCTTTTCAAGCAAACCTTCCTGTTTCAGCATATCAAGTGCCGGGATCAGATAACCATAACATGCACTGCAGGACTCCACTTCCTCGACAGCATCCTGCAGTTCAACAACCTTTCGTTTTCTTGGAATGTCACATCTTTCCATCCTTTGCATGCTGTTTTGTGGATATTTCCCCTCTTTTTACTTTCCTGTTGATATCTTTTCCGTTTATTGCTTTTTTGTTCCCTGTTCTTTATTTTTCTTCTTTTGTTCCTTTTTCATATCTGAACTGTATCAGATTGGCATGTTCCAGGTCGGCAGAACCTACACCAAGTTCTTCCGCCATAACAAGATACGGAACGTCTTCTTTCTTATAATAGAGTATCTGACATACAAATGCATCACACAAAACCGGATCTAACGCCGTCAGGATACGATTCATGACAACCGGATTTCCTCCATCTTCAAAATCCAGATCCCCACAAATATTATCTACTACGATAAAATCCTGATGAATCCCCATATTGAGATGTGCGATCGGCTTATGCAGACCCAGCTTATGAAAATGTCTCTTCTCTTTATTTGGAATCAGACCTTTCATATTCTTTAACGCACAGGTGATCTTCGTCTGGCAATGCCCTTTCAGAACCGGAACATTGATCAGAAAATCCAATTTTTTCACACTGCTGCAAATTTGAAGTTTCATCCCGCCACAATCCGCTTCGTAACTTTCATCCACCTGCATATCCCAGAATGGTACATGATATCTTTCAACCAGCCTGTCATATCCACACACTTCTATAGATTCTGAAGTTTTATCCCCAACCCAGGAGCTCTCCAGCATAACAATCTGTTGACAGCCTCGCTCCTGTAAATACTCAATAATCCCCGAGGCAATCTCCGGATGCGTCGTAGCACCATAAGAAGCCTCTGTCGGAGATACCAGGTTTGGCTTGATGCCGACCAGCATCTGATCTGCATCTTTTTGCTTTTCGTTTGCCTTTTTTCAATCTCTCCCCACAGGTCAGACTGCGCAAGGATTTCCTTTGTCATTTCCTTATATTCCATTCCGGAAATCATATATAAATCATTTTTCTTCAAATTTTCTGTCCCTCCTTCTATTATAAAATTCCTGTTTTTTATTTTACATCATTCTGACAGTTTCAGACAACAAAAAAAGCACTACTCGATATGAGTAATGCTTTTCTCGAATCATGAGGCATCGGGGATTCGAACCCCGGACAACTTGATTAAAAGTCAAGTGCTCTACCGACTGAGCTAATACCCCATTCTGTCTTTTCAGACAAAATGCCTGGTTCCGGAATCGAACCAGAGACACGAGGATTTTCAGTCCTCTGCTCTACCAACTGAGCTAACCAGGCAAAATTGCGGGGGCAGGATTTGAACCTACGACCTTCGGGTTATGAGCCCGACGAGCTACCGTGCTGCTCCACCCCGCGACATGCGACAAAAGGGAATATAGGGGCCGGATTCCCGTTTGTCAAACATTTTTTCATCTTTTTTCTCAAAAAGAGAATAAAACGACACAATGCACCCTGAATACTGGTTTTATTTCGCTAAGCCATACCGGATTCCGAGGGTTCGGCACAACATGCCGCGGCAGGCCACGGGCGGACAGTTATCGGCAGTACCGCGGCGATGCCCTCAAGAGCGGAACGCGCCTCCGTATGCTGATGCGGAGAAAAGAACACTTTGAGCAACGCCTCCGCGCGATCGAGCACGGTAAAGCTGGCGATGTTGTCATACCCCTCAAGGAGGAAACGAAACATCCCCACATGCTGCGGCGGCACGGAGACGAGCACCTTGTCGCTGTATTCGGGAACGGGAAGCCGGATGGGGCGTATTTTTTTCTTTTTCATGGGGCCCGGTGTAGCCTATGCTTTTCGGGGACGCAAGGGCGGAACGGCATCCCCACGGGGCCCTTATCCATTCATCTCAACTCTCAATCCACTTATAATGATATAAAAAGGCGCTGGGGAAAGGGCTCCCGTTGCGATAGCGTATGAACTAGGCTATAGTCCATTCCTGCAATCCAACCCGAGGTGGCGCATGTTCAGTGAAGACAGACCAGTAGGCAACCCCGCTCAGATCTTTCGTTCCTTCTTGAAAAACAAGGGGCTGCGTAACACGCCTCAGCGTCAGCAGATCATGGAAGTGTTCTTTAATGAAAGCGGGCACCTGACGACCGAAGAAATCTATGACAGAGTCCGCAAGGAAGATCCTTCCCTCGGCCAGGCCACCGTCTACCGGACCATGAAGCTTCTGTGCGAGGCGGGGCTGGCCCGTGAGGTACGGTTTGGCGATGGGTTGGCCCGCTATGAGCACGCCGCCGACGCCCACCACGATCATCTTATTTGTGAAAACTGCGGGCGCAACATCGAAGTCGTCGACTCGCAGATAGAAGAACTGCAGGACGCGCTGGCCCGCAAGCACGGTTTCAAACCCACATTTCACCGGCTGTATCTCTACGGCATTTGTCCAGATTGTCAAAGAAACCGCTGATACGCGGCGATGCGGCACTGACTGGGCCGGAGGGGTTCCTTCGGCCTTCTTGTTTTTCCCTTTCCAAGGGCGGAGTCTCTCATGCGTTCACGCGATCTCGTGATGATCGTCGTTTCCTTTCTCGCCATGCTCGCCGGAAGCTTCCTTCCCGGTCTGGCTGAACCGCTAGTCCCCTTCCCCCAGCCTCTGCCTGATTGTCCTCCTGTATCTCGGTTTCCTTTCCGTCGGCACCGAAGCCCTCTTCATCCATACCCGCCTTATCCCCTGGCACGGTAAGCGGCCTCGTGCTCATCCGTCTGTTCGCTTTGCCGCTCCTGTCCTTCTTCCTTTTCAAACTGCTCATGCCGCAGTTCGCGCTTGGCGCCCTCCTTGTCGGCGCCGCATCCATCGGTGTGGTAGCTCCGATCTTTTCCATTATGGTCAATGCGGATACGGCCCTCGTCCTTGCGGGCAACCTCCTCTCCTCGCTCCTGCTCCCTCTGACATTGCCTATGCTTCTTTATATAGTAGACAGTTTCCATGACGCTGTCCGGTTTCGGTCCCATGAACCATGCCCGCCCACTTGTCCCTGTCCGGCATGACGCTTTCCTTGTGCGTCACCATCATTGTCCCCTTTGCCGGTGCGTTTCTGACCCGCAAAGCGCCCCCGAGCTCACCGAGTATATCCTCAAGCACCAGTTCCCCGTGTCTGTTTCCACCATCG
>ENA-OQDT01001284-OQDT01001284.1-human-gut-metagenome-genome-assembly--contig:-NODE-1284-length-14912-cov-3.768955_pt1 | contig 14912 bp, 18 predicted proteins | sample MGYA00242786_ERZ504617 | MGnify/ENA primary metagenome ERZ504617 (study PRJEB26092, sample SAMD00036337) | human gut metagenome | host: Homo sapiens | study: EMG produced TPA metagenomics assembly of...
CCATTTTTCCCTTGTTTTACCAGATGATGTCAGACCGTATGAAGGGACAGCAAAAAAGCGAAAAAGTAATAAAAGGACTTCCTTTTGCAGCTGGATTTACAGTGGTACAGCTGTTTCCATTACAGGAAATATGCATTACGTAATTTATGCGCAGATCATTCCCCCTGATTGAGAAGCTGAAGGGCGAGGAAGTGAGCAGCTACTGGTTTCCGGATGCTACCCGCTATATAGGATATAATCCATATCGTGAGGAAGACCGGACGATACATGAATTTCCCTGCTATTCTTTTGTACTGGGAGATCTTCATGCTCATGTGGTAAATATTATGTTTGTACTTCTTGTAATAGCACTTCTTTATGTATGGCTAAGGGGTGTGCGCAAGAAAACAGTACCGGTTGAGACTTCCATGAAAGATGGAAAATTCTGGAAAGAGCAGCTTCTTATGCCTCATCTTCTGGTAATCAGTGCGCTTCTCGGAATGTTTCAGTGGACAAATTTCTGGGATTTTGTAATTTATTATGTAGTAACTCTTGGAACGGTGCTTTTTGCCAATATTATCCGTTTCCAGGGAAAAATAAAGAAAATCATGGTTGTAACTTTTGCACAAATGGCAGAAATCTATCTGCTTGCCTATCTTGTGATCCTGCCATTTACCTTACAGTTTGACACTATGGTGGATGGAATAGGAATTGCCAAGTACCATTCCTATTTCTACCAGCTGCTGGTTCTCTGGGGACTTCCGGCAGTTTTTACCATTACATTTGTAATTTCTATTCTCTGGGAAAAGCTGCGGGGGATGGAGCACAAGAGCCTGTACCGTCTTATGAAAGCTATCCGCACGGCAGATCTTTTTGCCATTATTATGGGACTTTGCGCTATTGGTCTGGTGGTAATCCCGGAATTTGTTTACGTGCGTGATATTTATGAAAATGGAAATGCCAGGGCAAACACTATGTTCAAGCTTACTTATCAGGCATATATTATGTTTGCACTGACTATGGGATATGGAATTTACAGACTTCTGGCTGTTAGCAGACAGAAAGTATTTAAGATCATTTCCGGAATCTGTCTGTTTTTCCTGATCTGGACGGTAGGATATTTTGGAAAAAGTGTGGATTCCTGGTTTGGAAAGGTTTTGAATCCGTCAGGCTATCAGGGGCTTTATGCTCTGGGCTATCTGGATACGGATTTTTCAGAGGATGTGTCTGCAATCCAATGGCTAAAGGAGAATATTAAAGGGGCTCCGGTAGTGCTGGAGGTAAACGGTGACAGCTACAGCGGTTATGAGCGTGTTTCTGCAGCTACAGGTCTTCCAACAATTCTTGGCTGGTATGTACACGAATGGCTCTGGAGGAATGATACAGATGATCTGAACCGGAAACAGGCAGATATTATGAGTATTTATACTTCACAGGATGAGACCCAGGTAAGAGCTCTTCTTACGGAATATGGTGTTTCCTATATCTTTGTGGGCTCTAAAGAAAGAGAGAAATATGAGGACAGCTTGAATAATGCACTTCTTCAGTCACTTGGAGAAATTGTATTTATGGATGAAGATTCCGGCACTTATATTGTTAAGGTGGATTGACAAGGTTTTTAAACAGGTGTTATATTAAAGAATGCTGAAAAAATAATAGAAAGCTGGACTAAAATGAAAGCAGAAATTGTAGCCATGACGGCAGATGCTATCGACCATGCGGCACTTGCCAGAGGCGGAGAGATATTGAAACAGGGAGGATTGGTGGCATTCCCTACAGAAACTGTTTACGGTCTTGGAGGAAATGCACTGGATCCTATGGCTTCGAAGAAGATATATGCAGCCAAGGGACGTCCTTCGGATAACCCGTTGATCGTTCATATTGCAGATTTAAATGCGCTGGTTCCAATTGTAAAGGAAGTACCGGAGAAGGCGAAGATACTGGCAGAGAAATTCTGGCCTGGTCCCCTGACTATGATTTTTGAGAAATCAGACCTGGTTCCATTGGAGACAACTGGTGGTCTCAACAGTGTAGCTGTGCGTTTTCCAAGTGATCCCATTGCAGCGGAGCTTATTTTGCAGGCAGGGGGATACGTGGCAGCGCCAAGTGCAAATACTTCCGGACGGCCAAGCCCGACTACAGCACAGCATGTTGAGGAGGACTTAGGGGATGCCATTGAGATGATCATTGATGGAGGTCCTGTGGGAATTGGCCTGGAGTCAACGATTGTAGATTTTACCGAGGACGTACCGGTGGTTTTAAGACCCGGTTATATTTCACTGGAAATGCTCCAGGAGGTTCTTGGCGATGTGAGAATGGACAAAGGTCTTATAAAGCCTGATAGTAAAGTTCATCCCAAGGCGCCGGGAATGAAATATCGGCATTATGCACCGAAAGCAGATCTTGCAATTGTGGAGGGTCCCACAGAAGAAGTAATAAATGCCATTAATCAGTTTGTAAAGGAAGATCAGGCAAATGGACTTCAGGCGGGAATTATTGCCACAGAAGAGACTATTTCCAGATATCCCTGCGGAACTGTGAAGTGCATTGGGAGCAGAGAGGCAGAGGAAACCATTGCTCATAACCTTTATGAGGTGCTGCGTGAATTCGATCAGTGTCAGGTAAGCAAAATTTATTCCGAAGCTTTTTATACCCCAAAAATGGGACAGGCAATTATGAACCGGCTTCTAAAAGCAGCCGGTCACAAAATAATCAATATAAGGAGAGAAGAACAATGAGAGTAGCATTAGGTAGTGATCATGGCGGATTTGAACTGAAACAGGAGATTATCAAATATCTGGAGGAAAAGAAGATTGAGTATAAGGATTACGGCTGCTACAGCACAGAGTCCACAGACTATCCGATCTATGCAAAGAAAGTTGCACATGGGATTCTGGACGGAGAGTGTGAGCTAGGAATCCTTGTATGCGGAACAGGTATTGGTATTTCTATCACTGCAAACAAAATTAAGGGAATTCGTGCAGCAGTATGTACAGACTGCTTTACTGCTGAAGCAACCAGACTTCACAATGACGCAAACATCCTTGCGCTTGGAGGACGTGTAGTTGGACCTGGACTTGCAGTTAAGATTGTGGATACTTTCCTGAATACACCATTTTCAGGAGATGAGAGACATATCCGCCGAATTGCTCAGATCGAGACGGAATAGGAAGGAGAGCTCTTCTATGGAGAACACAAATCAGAAAAACACCGGGAATATACAGATCGCGCCTGTAAGTGCTGCATCAGATCTGAACCACAAAAGAGAAGGTTACCTTACCTGGGACGAATATTTCATGGGAGTTGCCATGCTTTCCGGCATGCGCTCCAAGGATCCCAATTCACAGGTAGGAGCGTGTATTGTCAGCGATGATAATAAAATTCTTTCCATGGGATATAATGGTTTCCCAAAAGGCTGTTCCGATGATGAATTTCCCTGGGCAAGAGAGGGAGAGCCTCTGGATACCAAATATCTGTATGTGACCCATAGCGAGCTCAATGCGATTTTAAACTACCGTGGAGGAAGCCTTGAGGGAGCGAAAATGTATGTTACTCTTTTTCCATGCAATGAGTGTGCCAAGGCAATCATCCAGGCAGGAATCAAGACTCTGGTCTATGATTGTGACAAATATGCAAGCACTCCGTCAGTCCTTGCTTCCAAGAGAATGCTGGACTCCGCCGGTGTACGCTATTATCAATACAAGAGAACCGGACGCGAGATTTCGCTGACGGTGTAAGTTAAAGAGGTTTGTTGTGGAAAATACGAAAGAAAATACAGATTTGAATATGGGCAGAGCGAAGAATGACAGATGGAAAAAGATACTGGGAATCATTTTGAACATTGCTTTGCTTCTGCTTATAGATGGATTGTTGGTATATACTTTTATTAACGAAGGAAATCGTATATATAAAGGAACAATCATTAAAATATTACTAATTGTTACAGGAAATATTTTGTTTCTTGTTCTTCTGTTCTTGGGGGGAGAAAATCTGCAGTGCAATTAAAAATACCACTTTTTTGAAAATAGCAGATGTCATATTGCTGTTGGCAACTCCTGGAATTGTATTTATGCTTGTCCAGATGGTCACCTGGGTGTCGGGATATAAGAATAAGGCAGTGTCAACATTTAAAGGCCTGGTTAAGATGTCATTACTGATGGAGCAGCCTTATTTGACACTGAATCTTATTATTTATGCAATATTTTTTATAATACTTATTATTTTATTCAGGAAAATCAATATTGCTTCTTCTGCGTTGTGTTACCTTTTATAATCCTTGCAATGGTAAACTATTATGTAATGGAATTCCGTGGAGAACCATTCCAGCTTCTTGACATTGTAGGAATGGGAACGGCAGCAGAAGTTGTTGGAGAATATAGCTTCAAAATCAAACTGATGCTTGGAATTCCACTGATCTATGCCCTGGTATTTGGTGAGTTTGTACTGAAATTCCAGAAACTGGAGCTTGGAAAAAAAGAGCAGAAAGAATACAGCTGCCCGGTTTGGTGTACTGGCTGTGATCGTGATTACATTATGTTTTACTATAAGACCTATCCTCCAGAAGCTTGACGCTGTTACTTTATGGCAGATTAACCGTATTTATAAAGAACAGGGCTACATTTCCTCTCTTGTTAAGGAAATCAAGTAATTTTTTATATCGAGCAGCCAGAAGGCTATTCTGTTGGCAAAAACCGTAGAACTGGCACAGGAAATTGAAGATGGGGAAAATATTGTTTCAGAGACAGACAAGGGTGAGTCTGAAGAAAGTGTTGATAATACAGCTGCAGATACTTTTGAAACAGTAACACCGAAAAATTATTATCCTGATTATGAATGAAAGTCTTACAGATTTTGAAAGTGTAGGGAAATAAAGTCAAATGTAGAAATTTTGCCATACATAAGAAGCCTTAACAAAAATGTAAAACATGGACAGCTTCATGTACCTACATTCGGAGCCGGAACTGCCCGTTCTGAATACGAGGCTCTTACAGGAAACAGTATGAGCTTTTTGCCATCCGGAAGTGTTCCTTATCAGCTTTATGTGCGGGATCCGGAGTATGGTCTGGCAGATATCCTGAAATCCCAGGGATATTACACAATTGCCATGCATCCCAACAAGGCTCATAACTGGAACCGGGCCTCTGTTTATCCATGCATGGGATTTGATGAATTTATCAGCCTAGAGAACTGGGGAGAGGAACACAGAGAGCTTCTTCGAAATTATGTAAGTGACAAAGCAACATTTGAAAAGATCATCAGCCTTTATGAAGAGAAGGATGCGGATGAAAAATTATTTACATTCTGTGTAACCATGCAGAATCATGGCGGTTATACAGTAGAAGACAGAGCTGGATTTGAACCTACTGTAAAGCTTGGATATGATACAGAGTATCCTCTGGCTGAAACGTATTTATCGTTGGCAAGAGAGTCTGATTCAGCATTTAAGGAATTGCTGGAGTACTTTGAAAAAGTAGATGAGCCTACCATGATTGTTATGTTTGGGGATCACTGGCCTAAGATTGAAGAAGAATTTATGGCGAAACTTTTAGGCGGCAACAGGCAGAGCCTGGGACTTGTTGAAAGCCAGCAGTCCTATACAACTCCCTATGTGATCTGGACAAATTATCCATCTGAGACAGTAGAGGAAGATTTCAGTGCTAATTATCTGGGAAGCTATATGCTTCAGCTGGCTGGTCTTGAAATGCCAGGCTACAACCAGTTCCTTATGAATCTGAAAGAGCAGCTTCCAATCATCGGAGTTGGTGCTGTTTGCGACAAAGATGGAAACTGGTATGCCAATGATGCGCTTCCGGACGATTACAAAAAACTGATGACGGATTACAATATTCTGGAATATAACAATCAGTTTGAGAAAAAGGATGTAATAGAGAGCTTGTTTACTATTGGCAATTAAGAGGTGCGTTTATGAAAAAACTGTCACAAATGTTTTGCAACCTTTTGTTAATGGCAGTAATTGATGGGCTGCTGATCTATACAGAGCTTGGAACAGCCCATCCTTTTCAGGGAGATACCAAGAAAATATTGCTGATTGCCATTGGTAATCTGATATGGATTTTATTGGTTTTGTGGGGAGACAGACTAAGTGATGCCTGGCATACCTGCAGAATATCAAAAGCAGCGGATGGAATTTTACTGATTCTGTCCGCTCCTGTTATGATAGGGGCAGTGCAGATGATCACCTGGCTTTCCGGTAAAAAGAAATAAATCAGTGAATTATCTGGGAAGTCTTCTGAAAAAGGTTACTTCCCTATCTTTTATGAATCTTATAGGGAACCTGATCGTCTGTTATGTTATTCTTGGTATATTGATCCTGCTTTTTCGAAAAATAAAGACAGCTTCAGCTGTATTTTGCTGGCTTCTGATTTTGCTGGCATTGATCAATTTCTTTGTAATGGAAATTTAGGGGAGAAGCTTTTTTTCTGTTGGATATTACAGGAATTGGAACTGCTGCAGATGTTGCAGGAGAATATGAGTTTAAAATACCTCTTATGCTTGGCATTCCGTTAACGTATTCGCTGGTATTTGTCCAGTTTATCCTGAAAATTTTCAGAGACTGGAGTTAGGGTAAAAAAAGCAGAAAAATTTGATTGTGCGGTTAGCCTTTTTAGCTGTGTTTGTTGTGGCAATGGCAGTGGGATTTCGGCCTTTGATCATGAAGCAGGAAAATGTTTCATTGTGGAATGTAAACAAGGAATATCAGAATAAAGGGCTGGTATATACTTTTGCAAGAGAATTCCGGTTTGTTTTTGTAGAAGAACCGGAGGGCTATTCCGTGGATGCGGTAAAGAAAATTGCAGAAAAAACTGAAGGTGATCCGGCTGAAAGGCAGCAGGAGCCAGATGTAATCCCTGAGAATATTATTATGATCATGAATGAAAGTCTTGCGGATTTCGAGAGCATTGGGAGTGTCAGATCAGATGTGGAAATATTGCCGTATATTCACAGTATTGATAAAAATGTAACACATGGAAGTCTGCATATGCCCACTTACGGTGGCGGAACAGCAAGATCTGAGTATGAGGTACTTACCGGAAACAGTATTACGTTTCTTCCTTCTGGCTGTGTTCCTTATGAACTGTATATCCGGACTCCGGAGTATGGAATGGCAGATATTCTGAAATCTCAGGGATATTATACAATTGCCATGCATCCCAATAACGGACATAACTGGAACCGCGACCAGGTATATCCGCAGATGGACTTTGATGAGTTTTTGAATCAGGATAACTGGGGTGGAGAATATCAGGATAAACTGAGAGGCTTTGTAAGTGACCAGTCTGTTTTTGACAAGATCATCAGCCTGTATAAAGAAAAAGAAACAAATCAAAAGTTGTTTACTTTCTGCGTAACCATGCAGAACCATGGCGGATATTCCCAGAGCACTCTGAAGGGATACGAACCAGATGTAAAACTGAATTATGAAACAGAATATCCGGAGGCACAGACGTATTTGTCACTTGCCAGAGAGTCGGATAAAGCGTTTCAGAATCTTGTAGAATATTTTGAAAAAGGTAGACGAGCCGACCATGATCGTCATGTTTGGAGATCACTGGCCTAAGCTGGAAGAAGGCTTTTTTAGCAGAAGTTCTCGGAAAAGACAGGGAGAAGCTGGACCTTTTTGAAAGCCAGGTGACGTATACAACTCCATATGTAATCTGGACAAATTATTCTTCCGAGACTGCAGAAGAGGATATCAGTGCCAATTATCTGGGAAGTTATGTGCTGTTTAAGGCAGGGATTTCCCTTCCGTTTTATAATCAGTTCCTTATGAAACTGAAGAAACAGCTGCCGGTTATTGGTGTTGGTGCAGTGTGTGATCAGGAGGGGAACTGGTATGCTTCTGAGGATCTTCCGGACAATTACAGACAGATTTTTGAGCGATTACAATATCCTGGAATATAACAACCAGTTTGAGAAAAAAGATGTAATAGAGAGCTTGTTTACATTGAAGTAATAAAAAAGTACCCGGACAAAACAGATGCGGTGGATGGTAACTCTGGCTGTTACTGTGAACGGAGTGAACAGTAACCTCTGGCTGTTTTTTGTCTGGGTATTTTCTGTTTCGCCACTTGACATATGGGAAAATTTCGCATAAAATAAACAAGACTTAACGAGCAAATTAAATAAATGAAGTGGCAATGAAGAGAATAGTACATGAGGAGCAATCTCAGAGAGAAATCCAAGCCGACAGGCAATGGTGTGAGGATTTTGTGCGCAAGTCATGGAACCGGCCTCAGAGCTCCGCACAATTGAAGTGCGGCGTCTGTCCTACGTTATCAGGATAATTGAGTGAGCAGTGGAGCAGTCATTTCCAGTGTTAATCAGGGTGGTACCGCCGAAGCCTTTCGGTCCCTTTTGCAGGGATGGAAGGTCTTTTTTTATGTGTTTTTCAAATAATACATGGAATTTACCAGATTTCCCTGGCGTTTAAATATTAGAAAATCAAAAAGGAGAAAAATCATGGCAAAAGAAAAGAAAATGGTAGAAGCTATCACATCCATGGATGTGGATTTTGCACAGTGGTATACCGATGTTGTAAAAAAAGCGGAACTTTGCGGCTATACAAGTGTAAAGGGATGTATGGCAATCAAACCGGCAGGATATGCAATCTGGGAGAATATCCAGAAAGAGCTTGACCGCAGATTCAAAGAGACAGGCGTAGAGAATGTATACATGCCAATGTTCATTCCGGAATCCCTTCTGGACAAAGAGAAGGATCACGTAGAGGGATTTGCACCGGAAGTTGCATGGGTAACACACGGCGGACTTGATCCTCTTCAGGAGCGCCTTTGCGTACGTCCTACATCCGAGACTCTGTTCTGTGATTTCTATCAGAAAGAGATTCAGTCCCACAGAGATCTTCCGAAAGTATATAATCAGTGGTGCTCAGTAGTTCGCTGGGAGAAAACAACCCGTCCGTTCCTTCGTTCCCGTGAGTTCTTATGGCAGGAAGGACATACTGCCCACGCTACAGCTGAGGAAGCAAAAGAACGTACCATCCAGATGCTGAACCTGTATGCAGACTTCTGCGAGGAAGTACTTGCAATCCCGGTTATTAAAGGTCAGAAGACAGAGAAAGAGAAATTTGCGGGTGCAGAGGCTACTTACACAATCGAGTCTCTGATGCATGATGGAAAAGCACTTCAGTCTGGAACCAGCCATAACTTTGGCGATGGATTTGCAAGAGCATTCGGCATCCAGTACACAGATAAAAACAACCAGCTTCAGTATGTACACCAGACATCCTGGGGAATGACAACACGTATGATCGGCGCGCTGATCATGGTTCATGGAGACAACAGCGGACTTGTTCTTCCACCAAGAATTGCTCCGGTCCAGGCTGTTGTAATCCCGATCCAGCAGAGAAAAGAGGGCGTTCTGGAGAAAACAGAGGAGCTGACACAGATTTTGAAAGCAGCTGGAATCCGTGTAAAAGCAGACGTTACAGACAAGAGCCCGGGATTCAAATTCGCAGAGCAGGAAATGCGTGGTATTCCGGTAAGAATTGAGTGCGGTCCGAAGGATATCGAGAGCGGACAGGCTGTTATCTGCCGAAGAGATACCAGAGAGAAATATATTGTGAAGTTCGAAGAACTTGCTGCTAAGGTTCAGAAAGTTCTGGACACCATGCAGAAGGAAATGCTGGAGCGTGCAAGAGCCCACAGAGATGCTCACACCTATGTAGCAACAAATTACGAAGAATTCAAGGAGACCATCAACACAAAACCTGGTTTTGTAAAAGCTATGTGGTGCGGCAACCGTGAGTGCGAAGATAAGATCAAAGAAGACGTTCAGGCAACATCCAGATGTATGCCGTTTGAGCAGGAACATTTAAGCGATGTCTGTGTATGCTGTGGAAAACCTGCCAAGAAAATGGTATACTGGGGACGTGCTTATTAATAACAAAAGGGATTGCTGTTTATTTTGCAATCAGTAGTCAAAAAGGGGCAAAATTATTTTGCCCCGCTTTGTTTTTCAAGGCAGAGAAGTGTATGAGGAGAAGTTTTGTTTTAAATCAGAGGCAGGTGATAAAGATGGTATTTGAAATTCCACAAAAAGTTGAAATAATTATAAATATTCTGGAAAAAGCTGGTTATGAGGCCTATGCAGTAGGCGGCTGTGTCCGCGATGCCCTTCTTGGAAGAACTCCAAATGACTGGGATATCACAACCTCAGCCAAGCCGGAGCAGGTCAAAGCCCTGTTTCACAGAACCGTAGATACAGGAATCGCTCACGGAACCGTAACAGTGCTGCTTGAAAAAGAGGGATTCGAGGTTACCACCTACCGGGTGGATGGCGAGTATGAAGATGGCCGTCACCCGAAAGAAGTAACCTTTACGGCCTGCCTGGAGGAAGATTTGAAGCGTCGGGACTTTACCATCAACGCCATGGCCTACAATCCCAGGAAAGGGCTGGTGGACCTTTTTGAAGGGCAGAAAGACCTGGAAAACAAGGTGATCCGCTGTGTTGGTGATCCTCTGGAACGTTTTACAGAAGATGCTCTTCGCATTATGCGTGCTGTACGTTTTTCTGCGCAGCTTGGCTTTTCCCTGGAAGAAGAGACCCGAAAAGCTCTTTCTGTGCTTGCACCAAATTTAAAACATGTAAGCGCAGAGCGGATCCAGGTGGAACTTGTAAAACTTCTGGTGTCCCCTCATCCAGATTATCTGCGGATTGCCTATGAAGCGGGAGTTACCAGGGAATTTCTGCCGGAATTTGACCGCTGTATGGAGACACCTCAGAACACTCCACACCACTGCTATAATGTGGGAGAACACATTCTCCACAGCCTTTTGTATGTGAGGGAGGATAAGGTGCTAAGGCTGACCATGCTCCTTCACGACATTGCCAAACCTGTTGTACGAAAAACAGACGAAAATGGCAGGGATCATTTCAAAACACATGCTTCTGTGGGAGAAAAAATGTCCAAGGAAATTTTGCGCCGTCTGAAGTTTGACAATGACACCATTTCCAGAGTGAGCCGTCTGATCCGCTGGCATGATCTGCGCCCGACTCCGGCACCGGCTGAGGTGCGGAAAGCCATCAATGTAGTTGGGGAAGACCTTTTTCCCATGTGGATGGAAGTCCAGTATGCGGATAACAAAGCGAAAAGTGATTACCGTGGGGAAGAAAAAGCTGCCCGTCAGGCCGGAGTTCGAATGACCTGGGAAGAAATTATGGAAAAAGGCGAATGTGTTTCCATGAAAGGTCTTGCAATTACTGGCAGTGACCTGATCGCAGCCGGAATGAAGCCTGGAAAAGAAATGGGAAGTGTGCTCCATGAGCTTTTGGATGCTGTTCTGGAGAATCCGGAACTGAACAAGAAAGAATCACTTCTTTCCCTTGCTTTTGCAGCCGATAAAAAACTTCTTTAGAATAACATATCCCTCCCACTCATAAGATAGAAGGTATCTGAAGACATTTGGCATATGTGAGTGACGGGGGGATTTTTATTGTATGATTATGGTCTTAGCACCCTGACCCAGTATGGAATTGAAGTGAAATCTTCGTCCAGGACCCGGGGAGCATTGGTATGTCGTACAGAACAGGGAATTCTGCTCCTCAGAGAGTTTCACGGCTCCGAAAAAAAACTGCTTTTTCAGCAGGAAGTGTTAAAAAAACTTTCCCAGGAAGGCTGTCTGGTTGATACTTTTATTGAAAATCAGGAAGGCTCTTTGGTTACCAGAGATAAGGATAATATTCCCTATACCCTTCAGAACTGGTATGAAGGCAGAGAGTGTGACACCAAGTCCAGGGAAGATATTATAAGAAGTGTGCAGATTCTGGCAAGGGTACATAAATTTATGAATATGCCTGTGGAAAAAGCCTACATGGCGCGTTCCCTTGCAGATGAGTATGCAAGGCATAATCAGGAAATCCGCAAGATCCGTAAATTTATCCGCCAGAAAGGTGCCAGTGCCAGATTTGAAAAGGAATTTCTGGGCAGTGTACAGTGGTTTCTGGAAAAAGGGGAAAAAGCACTGGAAATGCTTGTAAAGTCGGACTATGAAAAACTAAGGGACAAGGCGGGCGAAGAGGGGCTTCTATGTCATGGCGAATATAACCAGCACAATGTTCTTCTTTGTAAAAATCAGGCTGCTGTGACAAATTTTGGTCACTTCAGCTTTGATGTGCAGATCAGCGACTTGTATTGTTTTATGCGAAAAATCCTGGAAAAATATAACTGGGATGTATTTCTGGCCAGACGGATGCTGGAGCAATATGACAAAATACGTCCTATTTCTTCGGAAGAATGGGAAAACCTGCGAATCCGTTTCACATATCCGGAAAAATACTGGAAACTGGCAAATTACTACTTTTCTCATAACAAAGCATGGATTTCCGGTAAGAATACAGAAAAGCTGGAAAAGGTAATTGCCCAGAAGAAAATATGGGGGGATTTCCCTGAAAACTGCTTTGGAAAATCCCCTTTCTAGCGCAGAAAATCCCCTTTCTAGCGCAAAAACCTTGACAATACAGGGCAAAAGGTATATATATAGATAGAAGAATCTTTAGAGGAGGAAACACCATGAATAAGACTGAATTAGTAGCAGCTATGGCGAAAGAAACCAATCTGTCCAAGAAGGACGTTGAAGCTGTTTTAAAATCATTCATCGACGTTGTATCAGAAGAACTGAAAAAAGGTGAGAAAGTTCAGTTAGTTGGCTTTGGTACATTTGAAGTCAGCGAGAGAGCTGCCAGAGAGGGAAGAAATCCTCAGACTGGTGAGACCATGAAGATCGAAGCTTCCAAGGCTCCGAAATTTAAAGCTGGTAAAGCTTTAAAAGATATGGTAAACGCATAATCGCGTAAGCTTTTACAGGAGGAACTTTATAGTTCCTCCTTTTTTAAACACGCTCTGATATAGGAGAGTATTATGAGATTAGATAAATTTTTGAAAGTATCCCGCCTTATTAAGAGAAGAACTGTGGCAAATGAGGCATGTGATGCAGGAAGAGTGCTTGTAAATGATAAGCCGGCCAAGGCTTCTGCCCAGGTGAAGACAGGAGATACTATTGAGATTCAGTTTGGAAGCCGCAATGTGAAGGTGGAAGTGCTGGATGTGAAAGAGACTGTGAAGAAGGAAGAAGTTGAGAATCTGTACAGGTATGTTTAAGAGTTCTGTGAACGAAGGAAACAGTATTACTTAAGCAGGTTCTAATTTTAAAGAAAATTTCATAGATTATCTGTGAACCCACATATTTGGGAGAGAGGGATTTGGAAGAAAAGGTTGTGAACATTTCCCATAAGCTGATACTGGATAACAGGAAAGAAGCATCTGTCACAGGTGTGAAGGATGTGATTTCTTTTGATGAAAAGGAAATCCTTCTTCAGACTGCTGACGGGAAGCTGCAGATTCGCGGCAGCGGGCTTCATGTAAAAGGACTAAACCTGGAAAAAGGAGAAGCTACTCTTGCCGGACATGTGGATTCTCTTGTCTATTTGTCTAAAGATTCCCCACGAAAAGAAGAACCATTATTTACAAGGCTGTTCCGTTAAGCTATGAGCATATATATCTACAATGAGATCTGGCTTTTCGTTCGGGCTTTTGCAGGGGGTGCGGTGCTGATCCTTTGCTACAGCCTGCTTCAGGAAATAAGAAGGCTCATTTTCTGCAGTCCGGCAGCAGGAGGGATTTTGGACCTTCTTTATTGGGTGTGCGCAGGACTTCTGGTATTTGCAGGAATTTACCGGATCAACCAGGGAATCCTGCGTAGTTTTCTGTTTTTGGGAATTATATCAGGGGCATTTCTTACATATCTGACAATAAAACCTTTATTTGAAAAAATTTGTTATATAATCCTGGAGGTTCCTGTCAGATTCGTAAAAAAAACTTCAAAAAATATATAAATTGGTTGCTATTTTTTTGTAAACGTTGTAAAATTTTAGTTAGGCAATCTGCAAATCAGTACAAAAATAGTACCAGAAATCGTTTGCAGATGAGAAGAGGCAGGAAGTTTGGGAAAATCAGGGAAAAAACGAAGAAAAAAGACAATAGGGTATAATCATCTCGGGATGTTCGGTATTTCTCTGATCGTTCTGATTCTGATTCTGACGCTTATGGCACAGAGCCGGGACCTTAAGGAATCTCTTGCCGGCTATGAGACCAGAGCAGAGGCATTAAGCCAGCAGATTGAGGAAGAGCAGGCGCGCACTCAGGAGATTGAAGATCTGAAGCAGTATATGCTCACGGATGAGTACGCAGAGCAGGCCGCCAGAGAGAAGCTGGGTCTTGTGAAGGAGAATGAGATTATTTTTCAGGAGGAGAAATAAGGTTCAGGGAAAAACCGAAGTTTGGAAGTTTCTGACGATATATTTTTCAATATGGTCGTCTTTGTTTGACATATATTTTCATACCTGTCCCCTATAATAGGCATAAGGTGCTGCCGAAGGTGATGTAAATGCAGCATTCCTTTGCAAAAACAAGGGCAGCAGTTAAAGACTACATGAACAGTGGGGCGTGCAGCTTGCGGGAATGCTTTTTCAAACAGGCTCTGGCACTGTAAGGCTGTAAAGGGGAGGGGAGAATATGCAGGAATGGATAATTGCCATGCTCGTGATCAGCGTACTGCTGATATTGCGGGACATGGCAAAAAACTATTTTGACGGGGAGAATGTCGAAAAAAGAAGAAATATTTCCGATTGGAGAAAATCATCCTCAGAAAGAAAAAGTGGAACGCTATGCGGCAGCTTTTCAGAAACTTGCGGATACATTTTATGGAATGCCGTACAAAAAGGAATACCTGAGTAGTGGGCAGATTGAGCGTATTCTGACGGATGCGAATGATCGTTTGTGCAGTAACTGCTATCATCGGGAAATCTGCTGGGGAAGTCAGGCAGAAACAATGTGTCAGGGGGAGAAGCACTGGTACGTGCTCTCGAAAAAAGATGATGAAGGAGAACTTGAGAAA
>ENA-OQDT01001285-OQDT01001285.1-human-gut-metagenome-genome-assembly--contig:-NODE-1285-length-14909-cov-2.294006_pt1 | contig 14909 bp, 13 predicted proteins | sample MGYA00242786_ERZ504617 | MGnify/ENA primary metagenome ERZ504617 (study PRJEB26092, sample SAMD00036337) | human gut metagenome | host: Homo sapiens | study: EMG produced TPA metagenomics assembly of...
AATCGGTCCAAGTCCGTCGATCGGATTTCCGATCCCGTTAAACGTTCTGCCAAGTATATCCGGCGAAAGCGCGATCTCCATCGGATGGCCTGTCAGTTTTGTATGCGTATTTTTCAGGGACATATTTTCAGAGCCTTCAAATACCTGAATAACGGCTTTATCTTCATATATTTCTACGATACGGCCGATCTTTCTCTGCGTACCGTCTACGACGAATTCCACGATCTCGTCGAAAAAGTGCATCCTGTACGCCCTCCAAGCGCGATCAGCGGGCCGTTGATGCTGCTTAATCCTAAATATCGATTGACATGATCTTCGGTTCTCCTTATGCATTCTTTTCCAAAACATTCTGATAAAACGCGTCGATATCACGATGATATTGAGCAAACATTTCCAATCTGTCGTTCGGCACATCATATTTGATCGAGATTACACGGTCGAAATATTTTCCGCCTTCAGCACAGACATAGGATGCCCCATCGTCACAAGCGTCCTTGCCTGTTTATAAAGATATAAAATTGTGTCCATCATCAAAAACTGTTTTTCCATTGAGACACATGTATCGTCTTTATGAAATGCGTTCTGCTGTAAAAAATCCCAAACGGATCACGCGGGCAATCTCAAGTACAAGCTTCTGATCATCCGGCAGAACGTCGCTTCCGATCAATTTTACGATCTCCAACAGGCTGCTCTCCTGATTCAGAAGCGCCATTAACCTATTTCTATAATCAACAAACTGCGGGGATACATTATCCTGATACCAATGGCTTAAATCGTTCAGATATTCGCTGTAACTTGTGAGCCAATGAATTGCCGGAAAATGTCTCGAATACGCAAGACTTTTATCCAGTCCCCAAAAACAGCGCACAAAAGCGTTTCGTATTCTGTGTGACCGGCTCGGAAAAATCACCGCCCTGAGGCGATACCGCTCCGATGATCGTAACCGATCCGTCTGTTCCGTTCAGATTGTGCATCATTCCGGCTCTCTCGTAAAACGCCGACAATCTTGATGCCAGATAAGCCGGAAATCCTTCTTCTGCCGGCATCTCTTCCAAACGTCCCGAAAGTTCCCTCAGTGCCTCGGCCCATCTGGACGTAGAATCTGCCATGATCGCCACATCGTATCCCATATCCCGGTAATATTCCGCCAGCGTAAGTCCTGTATAAATACTTGCCTCACGGGCAGCCACCGGCATGTTTGACGTATTTGCGATCAGCGTTGTTCTGTCCATAAGCGGATTGCCTGTCCGCGGGTCTGTCAATTCACCGAACTCTTCCAGAACCTGCGTCATCTCATTTCCACGCTCTCCGCATCCGATGTAAATAATAATATCCGCATCCGCCCATTTGGCGATCTGATGCTGAGTCATTGTCTTTCCGGTTCCGAATCCTCCCGGAATCGCAGCAGTTCCTCCCTTTGCGATCGGAAACATCGTATCGATGATACGCTGTCCGGTCACAAGCGGAACAGACGCCGGAAATCGGTGATGTGTCGGGCGGGCACACGGATCGGCCACCGCTGTGTCATAGTCAGCTTCTTTTCACCGCCATCCGGAAGTTCTAATATAACGAGAGTTTCATCGATCGTATACTCTCCGTCTTTTACAACCTCTTTTACCGTTCCTTCCACATCCGGAGGAATCATACATTTGTGAAGGATCGCATGTGTCTCCGGCACTTCCGCTATAATATCTCCGCCATGAAGGTACTGACCTTTTTCAACGACGATGTGAGTCTTCCATTTTTTCTCTCTGTCAAGCGAATCCACGCTGACTCCTCTTGTAATAAACGCGCCGCCTGTCTCTGCAATTCTCTCAAGCGGACGCTCGATTCCGTCAAATATATTATTCAGGATTCCCGGCGCAAGCGTTACCGAAACCGCATTTCCGCTTGCGACAACTTCCTCTCCCGGTCTAAGTCCTGTCGTTTCTTCATACACCTGGATCGTCGTCCTGTCTTTATCAAGAGCGATCACTTCGCCTACTAATTTTTGTTTTCCGACATAAACCATTTCCGACATACGAAATCCTGTATTTCCTTTCAGGTAGATGACAGGTCCGTTAATTCCATAAATCGTTCCTGTGTTAAGCAATTCCGTCACCTCCTAAAAACAAAAATTTGTCATATTCGTCCTGGATCTGCGTTTTAAACGAATGGTCCATCAAAATATTACGCGAACGGATTACCGCGCGCACCCCGCCGATAAAATCTTCCGCACTCACCGTAAGCTTCGCCCCGGTTTCTTTTTCCAGCTCCGTACGTTTTTTTTACATCGGACGGATTAATATAAATAACGACCGGGTCATCGCCTGCAAACCGCTCTGCCTTTCGGATACACTTAACAAGAAAGTCGTCGTATGCTTTTGTTTTCATATAATCGTTCACAAGCTGCATCGCTTCTTCAAACACTTTGTCTTTCAGCTCCTGCTGCACTTTTCCCTGGCTTCGTTTAATCTCCAGCTGAGACTTTGCCAATGCCTGACTTACTGTCCGTTTTGCATTTGTCGTCTCTGCTTTTATGCGCGTTTCCGCCTGCCGCATCATCTCTGACTTATGGTCGCTGAATATTTTTTCCAGCGCTTCTCTGTGCGCATCTATGATCGCATTTCCTTCTGCGCGCGCCTGCTCCATAGACACAGTCTGCATATATGTGAGTTTTTCTTCAAGAGTCAACCGAAAGCCCTCCCTTTTCTACGATTTATCTGCTTCATTTGCCTGATTTATTTTCTGCTCTATCACTGCTTTGTCCGCTGTATTCTTCATTCGTCGGAATGAATATCTCCGCCTTATAATTTCAATCCGATCGCTTCCGTTATATAAGATGTGATAAAATCTTTTTTTCGTCCCGTTCCGTGCCGGTCCGGAATTTCCACAAGAAGCGGCATCTTACGTTCCAATCGGAATGTATCGATGATCGCCGGAAACTCCCTGCCGAATTTCTCTGTCAAAAGTACAATTCCTATACTTTTGTCTTCAAGAACACGTTCCAACGCCTGCTTTAGTTCATCTTGTTCATGAACGACAATGCCGTCTACTCCTGCCAGACGCATCCCGGTATATGTGTCAACATTGTCGCTGATCAGATACATCTTCATAACTTCAGATCCTTTTCCTTTCTGCCTTACCGTTTACGCTGCTCCCGCCGCGCCGTCCGCATGTATCTTTATTACAGGTTTCCTAAATCATGAAGGAAATGATCAAACCATAAAGACACACTCCTTCTGCAAGACCTACAAAAATAAGAGATTTTCCGAGTACGCTTGAATCTTCACTGATCGCAACCTAACGCTGCGCTGGCTGCGCTGGCAACCGCAATTCCGCCGCCGATACAGGAAAGTCCCGTAACGATCGCAGCCGCAAGATATCCCATGCCTGTTGCGAATCCCGCATCGGCAGTCACAGCTTCCGCAGCCTGTACATTCGGTCCGCCAAGAAGCATGATCGATGCAATCGCAAACGCTCCGGAAAAAGAAGAAAGCATTCGTTCCTATTGCTCTTTTATAACGTTTTCTGCTCTTTTTCCCCAAGAAGATAATACCCAAACGGTACGATAATGCTCACGATCAGCGTGATGATAAAAACGATTTTGTTCCCATTGTCATTGTAAGTTCCTCCTATGATATGATGAATTTTAAGAAATCTATTTCGGCTGTTTTCTTGTCTTTCTTTTTGCATACGGATCAAATGCATGACCGCTGCCTTTATAAAAACGGCTGAACAGTTCGTAATATTCCAGACGCAGCACCTGGATTCCGACGATCAGACCTTCGAATCCGCAAACGAACAGGTTTCCGAAGATCACGCCTGCCCAGTTCGGACTTCCGCTCTCTGCTCCCGCCAACTGCAGCACAACTTCCATGATCGCGGCATGACTCACCGCAAACGCTCCGATACGGATAAAGGAAATCGTATTAGAGAAGTAACTGAGCAATGTTTCAAAGAGTTCAAAAAATCCCTGCACAACAAACATTGCCTTTCCTGTCTCCATCTTATCCGCCCGCTTCTGAAGCATCCTCGTAAGGGGTTCTCTGAAAAAGATGAGCAAAAGCGGGATTCCGAACATGATCGCCATAACGATTCCGCCCGGAAGCGGATTTCCCGTCATAAAGAGAACGACTGTCACTACGACCGCAAGATAAAATACAAGTCCTGCCGCACCGTTCGGATCAAACCATGCGCTTTCCATATTTTTCCCTCGTACCGCATTGATAATGTGAAGCACCATCGCAACCATGATCAGAAACATACCGAACGCCACCGCAACAATAAACACCGTATTCAGCTTTCCGAGAAACGGCAAAGTCGTCATATGATCGATCGGCCGTATCCACAGCGCCGGAAGAACGTCTTCAAATCCGAAAATACTTCCAAACAGAAATCCGAAGATCGTGGAAAAAACACCTGCCGTCGCAATAATCCCCGCAAGCGGCGCTTTCTTAAACTTATAGACCAATCCTCCGCCGATCATCAAAAGCAGTCCCTGCCCGACATCTCCGAACATCACTCCAAAGATAAATGAGTACGTCAGACCGACAAACATCGTCGGATCCATCTCGTTATGTGCCGGGAGTCCATACATACTGACGAACATTTCAAATGGTTTGAATAATTTCGGATTTTCCAGCTTTGTCGGCGGTTCTCCGAAATATGCGTCATGATCGTCTTCCACAACGACGAATACTTTATCGTCTTCCTTTACTTCCTCAACGAATTTATCTACATCATCTTCCGCCATCCATCCGCACAGAATATAGTAATCTTCCTGTTTATCTTCCATTCTGGCCGCAAGTTTTCTCACATCGAAGTTATTGGACAGTTCTTCCAGCCTGTCCCTTGCCGCAACTAACTGCGGAGCGCGGTCCGCCAGCATCTCTCCTGCCTGTTTATCCAGATCTTCAATTTCTAAATTGACACGGGCAATCTCGTTTTCGAGTACCCGGTATGCCGTATCGGGAGTTCCTTCAAATTCATCCTTCAACTCGATTCTTTCAAAATGCAGCGACCGGAATACCGCGTCAACTTTCTGTGTCTCCGCCTGCGAAACGAAATATACTCCATAAACATAACTTTCATCCCGCTCTCCTTCTACGAAGATTGCTTTTAGATCATCCATAAGATATTTTTGCATCTTATGATAAAATTCCACTGCGATACGGCCGAAACGATAAGTGATATATCGATAATGAAGCACACGGTGAAGATCGCATTCCAACGGTCGAAACGGCGCTACGATCTGCTGTTTCGCCCTGTATTCTTCAATTTTCTGCTTAAGCTTTTCCTTTTTTTCCTGAAGTGTACGATAATCTTCATCCGCCTTGCGTACAAGCTCAAACATATCGTCAAGACCGAGTTTCGTATCCGGCTCTACTGTTTCTGCATTCGGAAGATATCCGACAAATTCATTTGCCTTACTTAACACTTCCCTGTAGGGGTTCAGCTCCACAAAAGGTCTTAAGTTATCTACTGTCTTAAGTTCCGACAGCGCAGACTCAAGCTGAATCTCATACCGCGAAAGATACTGATCGGTAACACGGTCGATATCATTTCGCGGACCTGATATATTAATAAATTTCATCTTTACGATCATCGGGTTCTACCTCCAATGTATGCTGCCGTTTCTCCCGGATTCAGTCCGTACCGGACGCATTCCATAACGGTTGTCAGCTTTTTCAATTCTTCTTCTTTTAAGAAGAGATAGGTGTTGATCGCGGAGACCGAATACGGATTCTTTCGCCGGTCTGCCGTGTACAGATGATGCAGACAGTCCGCATACATCTGCTCCATTGTCAAATTTTGTTTGAAATTATAATGCCGGGCATAAGTTGTTCTTATTACGACATTTTCAAACTCCTCGACTCCCGGAGCCTCCACCATATCTTTCACTAATTCTGTTGACAATTTATAGTGTATCGGAATCAGCATCAGATAGATATCCGCGGGCTTCATATTGTAATACTTTTTCGCCCTGTAGATCCACTGAATATTCAAAAGATCGATCTTTGACCCACGATCTCTCATAAACAGCTCAAGATCCGACTTTTTCAAAATCTTCTTCTGCTCTTTCCATGTAGATGTATAATAATAAAGATCCAACGCCAGATTTGTAATCATAAAGAGTCACATTATCGGTATCTTTTATTTTTTTCAACGGAGCGTAATACTCCGTTTCTTTTAGATTTTCCACAAGCTCATCTGTCGTTCTGGCTGTGATCAGCTTTCCGATAGATATTTGCGAATACCGGTCAAAAAACGCACTTTTATAATTAAGATCAAACGGTTTCTTATAATGGTTGATCACGATACGCAGACAGTAATTGATCAGCTCGATCTCGTATCCTTTCATGATCAGCTTCATAAATTCTCTCTGACTCTGCCCGCAGAAACGGTAAATCTTTGTGTAATCGTGATAAAGCGACTGCACAAGCACCTTCTCTATGTTTCCTCGATGGATCTGATCTTCCGTTAAAGTGTCAAGCACTTCCGCATACGCCGTATTTTTCCGCAGATAGTCCGCAATATCCGGAACACTTCGTAAATTTGCTATATCCGCAAACTGCTCCGGCGTCAAAAGCTTCGCCTCCATTGCCCGGATCTTTGTCACAATCCCGCTGTACTTAAGTAAATTTCCCATAAGTTACACCTCTGTGATCCGTCTCAATATCTCATGCGCATATTCTGTATGCTTCTCTTCATATTCTTTCCGGAGGCTGCAGATCGTATCCTCACTTGCGCCGCTGCTGCTGTTAAGAACTCTCGACTGTTCTTTTTCCAACTGTTCCCGGATTTTCTCAAGGCGTGCTTTCGTTTTATTTTCTAAGTCCTCGTCAAATTTTTTCCGTTTTTCATCAAATTCCTGTCCAAGTACGTCTTTTTGCTCTTCTGCATGACGAACAATCGCAGACGCTGCATTTTCAATTTCCGTCAATTTATCCAAAATAGCGTCCATAAAAAGCCTCCTGTCAGCAATAATATATCCCTATGATACACCTTTTCCTCCAAAATGCAAGCCACATCTTCCAAAAATGCGCTCCCTTTAACATTCCCTTAACATCCGTCCATGTTATCCTCTGCCTAAACAGGAACGATTCTCAAACATCCGCAAATCTTTGACCTGACATATGCTGCATATTATGATACAATCTAGTATAACGACCAAAATACAAGGAGACACATATGAGACTTAGAAATATTCCCCGCGCCGACGATACTCTTCAGGCACATTTTACTGTAATCAAGAATCCGAAAGAGTTCCGCGGAAACTGGACTTCGGTTTTCGGAAACGACCGTCCGATACGGATCGAGATCGGAATGGGAAAAGGACGCTTCTTATTAAATATGGCAAAAACCTATCCTAATATCAACTTTATCGGAATCGAACGATATTCCAGCGTCCTGCTTCGGGCAGTAGAAAAATTTGACACCGAAGAATTTTCAGATTTGCCGAATATCCGCTTTGTCTGCATGGATGCAAGAGAACTGCCGGAAGTATTTGCCGAATCAGAAGTCGACCGCATTTACCTGAATTTTTCCGACCCATGGCCAAAATCACGTCATGCAAAACGCCGTCTTACATCAACAGAGTTTTTATCCCGTTATGAAAAAGTCCTCCCACCGCAAGGACTTGTGGAGTTCAAAACGGACAACACCCCTCTTTTTGACTTTTCTCTGGAACAGGTAAAGGAAGCCGGATGGACGCTTCAGGCTTTTACATACGATCTGCATCACAACAAAGAGCTAAACAAAGAAAATATTATGACAGAATATGAAGAAAAATTTTCTTCAAAAGGAAACCCGATCAATAAACTGATCGCAATGAGAAAATAACGGCGGCAGCACGGATATGCTATAAAAAGCAGGGTGAGACGCTTCCAACGAACCTCTCCCTGTTTTTTTCATATAATATAGAAAGATGTATGAGACGCTTTCCGGCCTCGCTTATTTAAGCTGTCCGCTCAATCCGTTCCGTTAAAAGGAGTTTATATGAAACGAAAACATCAAAAATACCGTCTCTGTGAAATATGCTACTGTCATCCGAGACTTAACCGAAAACTTCTTATTATCAAAAATTCTTTTGATGAAGTGTACAAAATCTTAAATTCAGACTTCTGTTCCCGCAAACACTCCTGACAAACAACTTTTTATTCTCATGTACACACAGCCGGTGACAACCGCAAATACAGACAAAAACAATACTATTTTTTAACAAAATGAGAAAAGTAAAAACAAATCGGTAAATAAAGACGAAATAAAAGAAAAAATAAAGAAAACGAATTTTTTTGTTAAAAAGGGTGATTTTTTCATAAATTTTAAATTATAATCTTTCTTGCGTTGTAAAACAACATACTATTGCATGCAGCGATTAGCTCAGTTGGTAGAGCACCTGACTCTTAATCAGGGTGTCCAGGGTTCGAACCCCTGATCGCGCATTCTAATCACTGTTTTTGCGGACTTGAGAGCCGCGGGGACGGTGACTTTTTTTGTACTTTAAATTCAAATATCCGTCTCTTCCCCATTACAAAAAGCGGACAGCTCAATCACCATCCGCTTTTCTTATCGATTTACTATTTACATCACTTACAGGCTTTCTACTTTTCCGCAAACAACTCTCAGGATTGTTCTCAAGTCTTCGATATCAACAGTTCCGTTTTTGTTTATATCTCCCGCCTGTTTCTGCGTTTCTGTCAGTTGTGTCTTTTTACAAATACTTCTCAAGGCTTCACGGACATCGCCGATTTCAACCTTTCCGTTCAAGTTTACATCCCCTTTGACAACTTCAACTTCATCTTTTACAAACTCGACTTTTACAATGCCTGATGAAGCTGTAATCGCATATTTCATAGTAGTACCAGTATAAACCTGACCGTTTTCTTTGTACACTTCTCCGTTAATCGTCCAGTTTTTCACAGAATAACCTTCGTTCGGAGATGCCATAAATTGAACTTCTGTATTCGGAAGAATCTGCGCTCCATTTGATAAATTTTCTCCTGTTGCCGCATTAACCGCTCTTAAAGAACCGTTTGAACCGGATTCATACTGAAGCGTGATCTTCTGTTCTGTGCTTGAATCACCTTTGACAATAATTTTTACATCTACCGAGCCTTCCAAATAGTGATCTGTAGCTGTCGCATGCACAGTTACAGTCGCTTCACCCGCCTTTTTCGGGATCAGCTTACACGATCTGTCTGCGTACGCCTCTTCCACGTCACAAATGTCAGGGTTGTTCGCTTTAAAAGTCACGATTCCCGGAGCTGCCCCCTGCAGGAATACCTCTTTTGCATTTCCTCCCAGTTCAACTGTCATTACCGGACTTGTCACAGCGATCGGGTGTTTCACTTTCTGATAGTTTACATCAATTACATACTCCCGCTTTTCTTTCTCATTCTTTTCGTAAAGAGACGTCTCGTAATAAACTTTGCCGTCCGCTACATGCAAATACCAGATACTGCCCGAAACATTTTCTTCTAACTCAAAAACTTTTTCCGGCTCTGTATTCTTATCAAAAGTTCCATTTCCATACAGCTTTCGGAGTGTTGTAGTAAAGCATCCCGTCATAATATGCAATTTCCATACAACCCTTGCCTTTATTATACTGTGTCACCGGCCACTCATCCTCGATCTCAACGACCAGTTCTCCCTTCTGAGTCGGGTCTTCCGAATCATACCTCCATATTCCGCTCTTTATCACTCCGTCTCTGGGGAATGATCCGGCAACATATAAACCGCCTTTATATGCGGCCATTTTTCTGGAAACCCATTTCCACTCTACGTTGTCATAAGTTGTATCGTTACAAATTTCATAGCCTTCTCTGTTCCATGTGTGATCTGAAAATTCCGTCTCACTTTTCAGGAAATATTCATGTTTTACAGGGTGGCTTTTTTCCTCCAACACACAGCTTCCGTCATCCCATGTCGCGTCTACAAAATACCATTTTCCATTAATTTTAATCTGATTCCACGCATGAGGCTGGCCTTTTGAAACTCCACTCACTACTTTACACGGAATATTCAGGCGATTCATGTAATACTTATACGCCAATGCATATCCTTCACACACACATTTTTTCTCAAAAATGGCACCTTCAATATCATGGGCCACAAAAGCGCCCAATGACGCACTGTACTGAATTGTTCTAACCAGATGATCATGCACTACAAGCGCTTTTTCCAGATCAGTCGTACAGTTTTCCGTCATCTCTTCAACCATTTCCCATTCCCGTTCCAATTCTTCCGTACGGTCAAAAGGACTTCCTGTCTCGCCGGAATAATAAGGATAATAAGTTTTCAAAAGTCCTGTTTGCGGATCTGTATCGGTTATATCGTTTCGGATCGTCCAATAATATTCCGGTTCCTCATAGTGGATACCGAAAATCACCTTGTTCAGTTCTTCATGCGTTATTTTGTACGCGGTTAAATCAATCGCCGTCTGCTTCTTTGCCCAGCAGTCTTTCAGATATTGATCTAACGGAAGCAGCTTCTCTTTAGAGTTTGCTTCTGCAAGCTGTACTTCTGACTGCACTGCCGCCTGCTACGGGTTTTCCTGTGCTCCTACGACGGACGTCCCCGCAATCAATATTCCGCCGCAAAGCGCCAGTGCGCCCGCTCGTTTTTTCCAACCTCTTTTCCATGCCTCATAGTTTTTGTTCATTTTTCTTTTTCCCCTTTACCTTCAATCTGTCTTATGAGTCGCTATGCTGCACTCTATCGTTTTATAAAATTCTTAACAAGTTGCTCCGCCTTTCAAATGTTTCTGCGCTCTTATGTTTTCATCTTTGCGGGCTAACAGTCCATCTCCCAAAAGCTGTTCCTGAATATTTTCAAATCCGAGTCTTTCAACCGTATCCGCAAATCGCTCTCCCGTGATCCCCTGTTCCCGGAACAAAAGAATTGCTTTTTCCACAATATCAAGCACTTCTTCTTTATCTGTAAACACTTTTTCAAGGTATCTTCCCCGCGCTACTTTCTTGCCCCAGCGTCCGCCTATATATACGCGATACCCCGAAACAAATTCTTCAGTCACACCAAACGGACATTTACTGATGCACCTTCCACAGTGATTACATACATTTTCGTCGATCACAATCTTTCCGTCCACCATTTTTGCCGCATGGATCGGACAATTTTTTTCTACCTGGCAAATCCGGCAGCCACGGCACTTTTCAAGATCGACCCACGGAACTTTCTGACCGATAATTCCAAGATCATTCAGATCCGGTTTTACACAATTATTCGGACATCCTCCTACCGCGATCTTAAATTTATGCGGCAGCTTCACATCGCTGTATCCATGGAAAAATCTTTCATGAATTTCTTCGGACAATGCAAACGTATCGATCAGCCCGTACTGACAAGTCGTTCCCTTGCACGATACAACCGGACGGACTTTTGAGCCGGTTCCTCCCATCTCAAGTCCTGCCTGCATCAGATATTCCCGCAGCGGTTCTATATTGTCATAAGGAACGCCCTGAATCTCCATCGTCAGACGAGAGGTCATTGTCACTTCTCCGCTTCCGTATAACTGCGCCGCCTCGGCAATCGTGTGCGCTTCTTCGGCTGTAATCTTTCCGTTTCTTGTGATCACACGTCCGTTAAATTTTATCCGGCGTCCTTTTATCCTTTAAAAATCCAAGCGCTTTTACTCTCGTCTCGTCTTCTTTAGAGACAGCTTCTTCTATATTATTTTTCACTTTTACATCATTGAAAAATGTTGCTCCTTCAAGAACGACTGTATTCGTATAGCCGTAATGACGCAACCGGTTTTGAAGAAAATATCCTCTTTTGCCCTTTGCACAGACAAGAAGCAGTTTCTCCTCTTTTCCAAGTCCTTTGATTTCGCCGTTTACAGCTCCTAAGTTTACATATACCGCTCCTCTGATCGACGGCTCCGGCGCAACATCGACAACCGTATAGCCTTCTGCTTTTCCTGCGGCATACTCCGCAGGAGTCATGCTGACGATCGTACCGTCCAGTTTGTTCATCAATACATAAACAGCCTGCACAAACGGATGGATTGCTGTTGAGAACGGCGGTGCATATGCGAAATCCGCATTTTCAAAATCATCCAGAACCGCGCCCATATTCAATCCCATCACTGCGATATCAACCATCTTATCAACAGAGCCCGAACCAAACACCTGAACGCCAAGCAGTTTTCTTGTACTCCGGTCTGCAATCAGTTTCGTAATGAAAAACGAAGCGTCCGGATAATAATGCGCTTTATCATCCGTCGGAACAAGCGCCGTAACTACATCGTAGCCCGCTTCTTTTGCCTGCGCTTCTGTCAGTCCTGTTCTTCCGGCATTCAGACCCGGAAGCTTCACAACGCCTGTGCCGAGAACTCCCGGATACGACTTCTGCGCTCCGGCAAGTACCTGTGCCAATGTACGTCCTTCCAGATTCGCCGAAGATCCCATCGGTGACCACTGACGTTTTCCCGTCAGACGGTTCTTCACCATCACACAGTCTCCTGCCGCATATACATCATCCAGATTCGTTTTCATCTGATCGTCTGTAAGAATCGTTCCTTTGAACTCTCTATACCGCTGTCATTTAAAAAACTCCGTATTCGGACGGATTTCCCGCAGCCATGATGATCATTTCACACGGCAGATTTCCGGAGACGTCTTAATTCCCGCCACACGGCCCTGTGTACCTCTTTCATATATCTGCTCCGCTTTCGTTCCTGTAAGCACGCGGATTCCCTGCCGGATCAGATGTCTTTTCGCATAGAGCGCCATCTCAGGATCAAAAATATTCGGCAGGATCTGATCCGCAAAATCAATGACGGTCACCTGGATTCCTTTTGCCTGTAAATTCTCCGCAGCCTCAAGTCCGATGAAACCAGCTCCGATCACAACCGCTTTTTTCACATTGTTTTGTTCTGCATATGTACGGATTCCTTCTGCATCGTCAGGCGTTCTCATCTTAAATACGCCTGCCAGTTCTTTTCCTTCTATCGGAAGGATCGCGGGAGATGCTCCTACTGCAACTACTAATCTATCGTAGGAACAGACTTCTTTCTCGCCTGTCTGTACATCCTGCACCGTCACTTGCTTTTTTTCTGCGTCGAGTGCAACCGCTTCTTTCCCCGTTCTTACTTCAACCCCGGTCAGCGCGGAATATTTCTGCGGAGTATTCACGATCAGCTCGTCCCTGCCCTCGATCAGTCCGCCCACATAGTACGGCAGACCACATCCCGCATAAGAGATATCTTTATCTTTCGTAATCACAGTCACATCAATATTTCTGTCTTCCCGTTTCAATTTCGCAGCAGTTTTTGTTCCGGCAGCCACTCCGCCGATGATTAATATCTTCATTTTGACGCCCCGCTTTCTTCCATATTCAGTTGATCGATCTTTCCGCAGACAAATCTTAAGATCTTCCTTAAATCTTCTATATCAACGTTTCCGTTTTCATTTACATCCGCCGCCTGCTTCTGAAGCGCTGTCAGTTCTGTCTTTTTGCATATACTTCTCAAGGCTTCACGAACATCGCCGATCTCGACCTTCCCACTTAAATTTACATCGCCCTTCACAAATGCCGGCTCATCTTTTACAAATTCAACTTTCACGCTGTCAGATGAAGCGGTGATCGCGCGCTTTAATTCCATGCCTGTATAAACGATGCCGTTTTCCTTATATACTTCTCCGTTTACAACCCAGTTTTTCACAGAATAACCGGAATTTGGAGACGCCGTAAACTGAACTTCTGCATTCGGTTTGATCTTTGCTCCGTTTTCAAGTATTTTCCCTGTTGCCGCATCAACTGCTGCTATACTTCCTCCGTCTCCGGCTTCATATTGAAGAGTGATCTTTTCTTCAATATCATCCCGCTCTTTAACGATCACTTTTACATCTACCGCACCTTCCGCATAATGATCCGTCGGATCTGCATGAACCGTTACGATCGTCTCCCCGGCTTTTTTAGGAATCAGCTGACAGGACTCGTCTTTCCACACAACTTGAACGTCGCAGATCTCAGGATTCTTCGACGTATATGTTACGTTCCCCGGAGCCGCCGACTGCAGGAACACATTTTCACCGCCCATTACAACTGTCATAACCGGTTTGGTTACTGCGATCGGATGCTTTGCTTTCCGGTAATCTTCGTCAAACACATATTGCCCCTTCTGTCTCTCTCCTTTTTCATAAACGCCTGTCTCGTAATAAATCTTCCCGTTTGCAGCCTCTGCATCCCATATTTCGCCCGGAATACTCTGATCCAGTTCAAATACTTTCTCAGGTTCTGATTCAGGATCGAAATTCCATCTCCATACAGCCCGCGGCGTATTGTAGTAAAGCATTCCGTCATAATAAGAAAGTTGTGAATATCCTCTTACTACATTGACAGAGTTCAGCTGCCACTGATCTGTGATCGGAAGCACTAATTCCGCTTCTTTCTCTATATTTTCCGCATCGATCCGCCATATACCGCTCACTTCTTTTCCGCCGACGATCAACGATTTAGAGCGGTACAGTCCGCCCTGATAAGCGTACATTCACTGAAGATCATTTTTCCAGTCTAAATTGTCATACGTCGTATCGCTGCAAGTTTCATACAGTTCGCTTTCCTTGTTCCATACATGATTCGGAAACTTATTCTCACTGCACAAAAAAGTACTGATGCTTTACGTCATGACTGTTCGCCACATCATCCCCATGTCGGATCTACCATGTACCAATTCCCCGTTAAGCTGAATCTGATTCCACGCATGAGACTGACCATTTGACGTTCCGCTTACGATCTTGCACGGAATTTCCAAACGATTCATATAATATTTATACGCAAGCGCATATCCCTCGCACACAGCTTCTTTCTCAAAAATTGCGCCTTCAATGTCATGAGCCGCCGCCTGCAGTCTGGAAGAATACACGATTGTATCGCACAAGTGCTCATGTACTACCAGCACTTTT